>Ga0116185_1002117_pt1 | contig 18832 bp, 24 predicted proteins | sample AD_JPNNA7_MetaG_FD_89754 | JGI IMG/M metagenome (GOLD analysis project Ga0116185, IMG submission 89754) | Active sludge microbial communities of municipal wastewater-treating anaerobic digesters from Japan - AD_JPNNA7_MetaG | ecosystem: Engineered > Bioreactor > Anaerobic > Digestate | place... | reverse complement strand
TCTGCACGAGCTTCATTTATCAACGCCTCCTGTGACCTGCCTTCAGGTAACTTACCCGCACGTGCCAATTCTCGAATTTCTGTGATGTTAGATTCACGTGTCTCACGAATAGATTGACGCTCTAACTCAATACGACGCTCTAACAATCGTATCTGATCTTGAAGACTCTTTGCCTGCGTCTGTGCCTGACGAATATACTCATCAGCCTGTTCCCTGACAACTCTGTTGTATTGTTCCTGTGCACGCAACGCTTGCGTGTTATCCACAGTCATTCGTATTGAAGCTTCTTCTTGTGGCATTATTTATCGTCTAACTTACTTAAATCCATGCTTTCAAAATCTCGAATATCATCTTCTATACTTCGTACCTCTTTTTGTTCATCGAGCCAATCCCCTCTTTTGTATTCCCTGTTTTTTATCTCTTTGTCAATCGTTTCCTTATAGAATTGATCTTCACACCATTCGATGTACATATCTAAAAATGAAACAACCCTATGCTCCGGTGAATTGAAAGCTACATTATGCTTTTCCCTCCACCATCGGTCAATAGGGTATGTTACATTCCATCGAAGTATAAATTCTTTTATGTCATCCTTTGTAAAAGACTTGTTTCTGATGAAAATGTGTGAATTATTTTCATTGAAAGCCATATCACCTGACTATTTGCCATTTTCACCACGAAATAGTTTTAACCAATCATTCCACCAGGGCAAAAATTGATTGACATAAATGTCTCGTAACTCTTTATAATCCTCAATATAGAGTTTTCGTACATCTTCACATTTTATGTCTTTCATCAATTCCGGACAGAGTATAGAGAAATGAGACTGTATATCTATTATCATTAACGATTCTTGTGCTGACAATGTGTTTGTCCTTATCATCTCACTATAATAACCTCCAGAGAGGATCATTTTCATACGTTCTATGTCAATCATATCCCCTGGTGTAGGAACCTTGATAACATAAGTGTTTCCTTCTACTTCAAGTTTTAATTCATTCATAACTAATATTAATTTACTTCACAATTAAGAATTATTAAATATAACCGGTGTCAAGTAACGTCCTGTAATGTTTGTACCGGAAATCTGACCCTCTGTGATGTCAAATGCTTGTGAATCGGGAAAGAAATCTCGTACAACAGCGATTGTCTCTCCTTCATTATCCACTTCTGTGACCACATTGTTTACCTCTGTCAATTTCTTCTTTTTGTACATGTGAATTTGACAGGGTTGTTCACCAAGGATCAACGTATCAATAAATTCTTTGACTGAGCCTGATCGATTGACAAGAGCCTGTACCTCAGGACGTTTCAGCGAAATGAAAAAGAAATCAGCCGTCAACTGACAAGTATAACCCGTTGCAGGTACCTCTTGTAGTGTAAGATTACTAATTCCTTTGACCTCACCTCGTTGTATATTCTCCGTACAACGTACATTTCTCATAAACCCACTAGCATAACCATTAATCTTAATGACTGCTTTTGGTGCTGTTAGCACTTTTTGTTCCATATCTATACCATTTTAATTAATTAAATTATTCAATCATAAATCCTGTGAAGAATATCTTATCTATCTCATTATTGATTACAATTCCATATGTAACCCAGTAAGAGTCTTCCCGACGACTAACTGTTACATCTCGAAACGACAATATAAGATTATCTTGAGAAGCAGTAGCTACTTTAGTTTCGAGAAATGCTTCTGTCCAGTTCTTAACATAAGCAGCAGATAAAGTGTTACGATTGACCCCCTGGGGTTGTCCAAGTAATTGTAATTTTGCATTTATCGTCAAATCATGATTCAACTGTGTCACAATTCTCATCACCTGAATCGAGTAAGAAGTACCATCAGGATTAATCAGATTGGCATTATTTTGTAAAGAATTAACTCCTTTTAGACAGACAAAGTCACCAAAGTCAGTGTCAAAATAAGTAGTTAAAATGCCTGACCGGAGAGCTTGTTCTCGTTGTCGCTCAGTCAAGTTGTGTACTAATCCTTCAATACCGATGGTCTTGTTTGTGATAGGCACTTGAGGTAACAATCCACAAAGCCGTCCAAGAATGTATGCTGCATGAACTTGAGCATCCCAATTCCTAAATCCCGTTGGATGTGCATGCGAAACTTTCTTTACCCCACCATGTACTACTATCACACGTTCACTGTTGAAATACTCAGCAACAGCCTTTGAAGAATCAGATGTTTGATAGAATTCAGTATCATCATATCCTGCTCCATAAACTAAATACTTCATGTATTTAGCTTCTGTTTGAATATGACTTACAATTTTACCTACTTCTACAGAATTGAATTCATCTATACCGTACTTGTCGGAAAGGATAAATACATAATCGAGGTCTTTCACTTGTTCAAGTACAAGGTCAAGATTTGGCGTAGTGTAACTTTCTGTACCTCCCACTGCAAGATGATTGCCTGGTGTGATATCACCAGAAGAGACTGTTCCTTCACCTTCAACTTGTGATGAAGAATCAAGTGCAAAATATTGATTAAATACTTTATTAGTACGTGCAAAATCAATTAATGTTTGAATATTATCAAATTCCACTGTTTTACAAAGCATCACTGGAACAGTGTTGTCACCAGGTATCTCATCATAGATGAGTTCTGCACCAATCGGCTGACCATAGTAATAGTATTGACTATCATCAGGATAAGCACCTCGATAAGCACCTACCCAAAACTTCATTACCCACTTGGAAGAATCTTCTATACCAGGCTCTAACGTATAAGCATAACCCTTAGTAAGCAAATCATTGCTTTCTACTCCATTGCCTATCACTCCTTCATCACGCACTTTAACTTTAAAAGTTCCACCTGCCGCAGTAGAGAATGTCATAACGGCAGCTACTGTAGTTGCAGCCTTTACATGATAAAGACGACTTACTCCAGGCTCTGTACGACAGGGTTTAAACAAAGGTTCTGCAAGTTTCCAGAACTTACCACCTTTGAGAAACGCACGATAATCATAAATATTATCAAAAACATATACTGCATCAGCTCCATGAGCTAATTCACCATCAATGCCGGCACCTCCTCCCCAACCAGCACCAAGTCCTGTGTCTATTATTAATACTGTACCATAATCGGCAGTAAGAGGTGCATTCTTTATACCACTTTTAATAGTGGAATAAGCACCAGGAAGTATTACCTTTCGTCCATCAAAAATAAATTCAGTTGCCATTCTTAATCAGTTATCTGAAGTCTTCAAATTTCTGTAAATAAAAATAAAAAATCTTTTTAAAAATTAAAGTATTCTCTCCTGACGAAATAAATGTAACCAGTTTATTTTCGTCTTTTGCTCTCCTTTGTATCGTTTTAAAACATGAGCTCGTGTAGTGCCAACAAGTCGAAATTCATTACAGATTTGTTCTACATCTATTAACTTTTCAACCTTATCACTCCCTCGCCTTACTGATTTAGTTGCCATAAATATATGCTTGAAATCATATCAAATTTTTACAACAATTCACTACCAATTCCTTTATTATCATAGTATATCGTAGGTTTGTCAAACTCAACTTTCGTAATCAACTGTTGAGGAGTAGTCAATCGAGGCACTTGTTTCACATATTGCACATCTACAAGAATGGTTTTGATAAACAAGGGTTCTGGCATCGTTTCATGTCGAGCCACAAGTTCTTTACCCGTAATTGAAACATCAACAAAATATTCCATAAAAGTATCAACTACGCTTACCAGTGCCGCCCATAATACTTCATAAACCAAAATCGTTTCCAAGACATTTGGTGAAGTAATCACATATTCAAACGTTGAACTCGATCCACGAAACAATTTCTCTACAACAGTACCATCCTTATTTGTATAAAACTCATCAGTATCCATACCAAAACCAATAGTGTTTACTCCTTTCATTACTTCATTAGGTTGATGTACGTAGATGGTAGGAAGTGTGGTTATGCCAAGATCAAACCCCATACGAGTTTGGATCTGACGAGGTGAATTACCAGACTGAGTGAAGATATTTACTCCTTGTTCATAGAAATCATAATCGCCCAGAAAAGAGCCTTTTATTACCCGATATAAAAAAGACTCACTTGGTTGCAGTGAACAAGCTTCATAATCTTCTTTAATCAGTGACAATAAAGCATCAAGTATCTTTTTTATTTTTGTTACTGGTATAAACATTCCTCGAAATTGTAAATTTTAATGTTTCCTTGATTCTAATTCTTTCAATTTTTTCTCAGCAAACTTTCGAACATATTCATTTTCATCTCTAATCCCTATTTTAAGAATTTCTTCTGTGACATTAGGATTATTCATAGCAACTACACGAACATACTCACTTTCATCTTTAGCACCTAATTTAAGAATTTCTTCAGGAGTATTAGGATTATCCATGACTTCTCGACGAACCCTCCATTCTGGATCTTTCACACCTTGTCTAAGCATTTCCTCAGGAGTGTTAGGATTCTTCATAACTTCTCGACGGACAACCCACTCTTTATCCTGTGCACCTATCTTGAGGATTTCAGGAGTGGCATTACGATTATGCATAGCAGCCCGGCGAACCCGGTAATTTCGATCCTTTGCACCTATCTTGAGGATTTCAGGGGTAGCTTTGGGATCATACATAGCAGACTGGCGAACTTCTGGATCTTTATTCTTAGCATCCTCTAAAAGCTTCTCTCCTGCTTTCTTCTTCTCTTTAACAGCTATACTCACCGCATGATGGACAGGACTTCCACTACGTATAAGAGCTTTGACATGATTAATAACTTCCTCATCATCTCCTAATCCTAGTTTATCCAAGCGAGATTGCCATCCCTCAACTTCCTTTTTTGTTTTCTTCTCATCTCCATACTTTTGACCTACCCGACCAAGCTTTCGGTTTTCAGGAATGTCTTTGTAAACTCCTGAACGGGCTTTATTGAAGATTTCTTCAGAAATCAGTCCTGCATCGAAAGCCTTCTGTAAAGTTTTCTTTGATTCTAATTCTTTTAATCGCTCTTCAGCAGTATGTCTGACTAGTTTTTCATCATCCTGTACACCTATCAAAAGAATATCTCGAGGAGCCTTAGGATTCTGCATAACTGCTCGACGAATTGCCCAATCTTCATCCTTAGCACCTTGTCTAAGCATTTCCTCAGGAGTGTTAGGATTTCCCATAACAGCTGCACGAACATCTCCTTTTCTATCTTCTATACCTATCTTAAGAATTTCAGGGGTAGCATTAGGATTATTCATAACATACCAACGAACTTGCCAATCTTTACTTTTAACACCCATCTTGAGAATTTCAGGGGTAGCATTAGGATTCCACATAGCAAATCGACGAACTTCTGAATCTTCATCCTGTGCTCCTATCTTGAGGATTTCTGGAGTTGCTTTAGGATTATTCATAGCCGCTAGACGAACCTCTGGATCTTTACTCTTGGCAGCTTCTAAAAGTTTCTTTTCTTCTTCAGAAGATGCTTTCTTTTTTTTCCCTACCTTCTCTTCTTCCATTTTCTTGCTACCATAGCGTTGTCCTACCCTACCTAATTTCCGGTTCTCAGGAATATCTTTATAGACACCTGAACGTGCTTTTTCAAGTATATCTTCAATAGCTTTCTCTTCATCTTGATCCTCTCCATCTTTCCATGTCTCAGGTAACAAATCTTCCTTACCTAATTCTTTTGCACGACGTTTAATCCAACGCTTAGCTCGTTCTTTGTCCTTTGCCCTACCCCAACTGCGTATAGCATCCTTCAAATCCTGTACATTCCTTATAGGAAAAGAACCATCAGGAAGAGCCTGGTCTTTCTCTGCTAATTTCTCACGTTCTTTTGGCGAGAAATAATGTTTATTCCCTTTGACAATCTCCTCAAAAGGAATATTGCTACTATCTGTAATAGCTTCAATAGCTATTGCTTTTTGTAAATTGTGTTGATACAACTCTTTTTCCCACTGTTCCATTTTTTATCTATTTTGTATAAAATCAATTTTAGCCAATCTTATTACGGATGGTATATCAGTTTTTTGTAAAGCAGTCCTCAAAAAGTTTCTTGGTACAAATCCAGGATGAATCCACGAGTTTGCATCGGACAAGTCACTTACTCGACGAAAAGTCATGTAATGTCCTCGTCCCCTAGAACCTCCCTCAGCCATGTCTGGCACACGAATTAATCCTTCATAACGAGCACTTCGATGATGATATTCAGGATAAAGAACACGTCCTTCACGTCGTATTTCCCGTCGAAAGCCTTTCCACCGATGCTCTGGAGGAAGTTGCCTCAGAGTAAGAGGTCTGTCTTGTGCTCGAAGTGCCATCCGATAAACAACCATTGGTAAAACAGAAGTGAATGCTGAACTCTCTCCAACTGATGTTGGTATAGCATAACGAAAAGGTATAGTCAAATACCAACCACCACCTCGTTTGAGATGTCTCTTAGAAGAATACATAAAACCTTGTTTCTCATCGAATGGCTCTTTCCCTAACTCTAGTGCTACTGCCAGTTTGGATTCTTGTGATGTAACACCCATCACAATTGTTTTTTCATCAGGTCGTTCTGTGAACATCCCTCGCATATATTCATCACGAGTGCGATGAAGATTACGTTCAATCTCTTGTTCCCACTGGAATCTGAACTCTTTCTCCAAACGACTCAAAAGAAGTGTAGTAAATACAACAACTTCTCTTTCCGTCAGTGCATTAGCAGCAACAAAATCAGAAGGATCAATATAGACGGGCAACATCATTACTTGTAACTATTATCTATCATTTGAGTACCACCTTCAAAATCATCTATTCCTAACACCATGTGTGCTTTACGTAACACAGCATGAACAGGTAATTGTATATCCTCTACACGACCTAACCTTGTTGTATGGTTGCTTACTCGTGTCTCCTTTGGCAGATCAATTACATGATATTGTGGTCTGCAATTATAAGTAACTGTTACTGTATAGTTCCAATTCAATGGAGGTTTAAAATCTAACAACAATACATAAGGATTAGTATCAATCTTGTAATTCTCTGCACTCAGTTGTGCAAGTGATGAAGAAGGTGATTGAAAATAGAAAACATCTATTATCCTTGTTGGATAGTAAGTTAAGAAAACAAACAATTTCCTTTCCTCTCCACTACTACGTACACGTAATGCTTCACTACGTTTACTAACAGCTTCCAGGAAAGTTACTCTGTCATATTCAGCCAGACGATTTGCATTCATGAAAGTAGCTTGTATAGTACCTCTGCTTTCTTCACTCCATTCCTCATATCGAGGTTCTTTCCGTATCTCTGAGATTATAGCTCGTGTTTCGATTGGATTGATGAAAAGAAAACCAAACCCCCTACAATTCTGACATGTACTTAGAGGACTGCCTGACTCACGAGAACGACAAGGACACTGCCTAGCTTCTTCCAGTAAGACTTTATATCCTTTCTGCCAGATCAATGAATTGAAAGCCTCATCATCAAAACTTACAACAGGCCGATGAGCCAAATTAGGAGGGGTTTGTATTCTAATAGTTCTCATTCCTTTTTCTTTTAATCCTCTCTTTAGATAAATATATTCATTCTATCCCAGCACCTGTCCTAATCTTACTTGAGCTGCATGTCTAACCTTCCAATTATCATCCTTTGCACCTATTAAAAGAATATCTCGAAGAACTTTAGGATTTTCCATAACTGCTTGACGAACCTGCCAATCTTCATCTTTTGCTCCCATCAAGAGAATATCATTAGGAGTTTTAGGATTAGTCATAACTACTGTGCGAACCTTTGGATGTGAATCTCTTGCACCTACTGCAAGGATTTTCTCAGTAGCATTAGGATTTTGCATAGTTACCCAACGAACCATCCAATCAGGATCCTTTGCACCAATCATTAATATTTCCTCTGGTGTTCTGGAATTTTCCATAACTGCACCACGAATAACTGGATCTTTATCTTTAGCTCCTATCTTGAGGATTTCCTCAGGAGTGTTAGGATTCTGCATAACTGCCCATAGTTTCTCTTTCTCAGAAGATGTTTTCTTTTCCTCTACCTTTTTGCTACCATAATGTTGACCTACTCGTCCAAGTTTACGATTCTCAGGAGTATCTTTGTATATGCCTGAACGAGCTTTTTCGAAGACTTCCTCAGAAATTAATCCTGCATCAAAAGCCTTCTGAAGAGTTTTCTTTGATTCTAATTCTTCTAATCTTCTTTTAGCGGCTTTGCGAACATCAAAATCTTTGTCTCTAATTCCTATCCTGAGAATTTCCTCAGTAGCATTAGGATTAATCATAGCAATCCAACGAACATGCCAATTTTTATCCTTTGCTCCTTGTTTGAGAATTTCAGGAGTAGCTTTGGGATTTCCCATAGTAGACCAACGAACCCGATTATTTTTATCCTTCATACCTTGCTTAAGTACTTCCTCAGTAGCATTAGGATTAGTCATAGCTGCCATGCGAACATCTGGATCTTTACTTTGAGCATCCTTCAATAGTTTTTCTTCTTCAGAAGATGTTTTCCTTTCTTCGCCTTTCTTTTCTTCTGTCTTCTTGCTACCGTAGTGCTGTCCTACTCGTCCAAGTTTACGATTCTCAGGAGTATCTTTGTATATGCCTGAACGAGCTTTTTCAAGGATTTCCTCTATATCAACAGGATAACCCAATGCACAACTAAAAGCCTTTTGTAAATTGTGTCTCTCAAGTTCTTTTTCCCATTGTTCCATTTCTATTATATTTGTTTATTTAATTATACAAATTTCTATAAAACTGCAAAATTTATCCCTTTGTAGCTACGTTCTAATCGCTCAAGAGTGACTTTAATATCTTCCAAATACTGTGCAATCCTGCCACTAAAAGCACCTCCCCGCTGACTTACTACAGTATTGTAACTTTGACTCAGTCCATCAATACTTAATGACCCTCCACTCAGCCCCGGCGATAATACCAAATCACCATAAATAGATAGCACCTGAATTGCAGCCAACTTACCTACTACATCTACCAACTCATGTGGCAAATTACATGGAGCCCAACCTGTTAGATACTGCACAGTCCAATAATTAGGAACGACGTTTAACGAACGTATGCCCAGCTGAGCCATTACTCCAATAAGTAGTACATTAGTTCCTGCACTAACACTTGCTCCTGATGGCACAATACTTATACGACGAGTAGCCATGTGATCAGAACTCTCATAGTAATTTGACCACTCGATAGGATAACGAATTTGTTCTGTGCCAGAAAGTAATCCTAAAAGTCTTATTACTTTTACTACCGGATACGAAGTATTGAGAATAGGTAAATTGTTCAGATAATCATCTCTCAAGTAAGTTAATGTCTCAGTGACTAGTTGACGACGAAAATGAATCGCAAGGAATTTTTCTATCTCTTCTTGTGCATCATTAATTATATGCCACCAAGTATAATTTGGCAATTCTGTCCCATCTCTACTTTTAAGATTTATACCGTAGAGATATAACTCTCGTAACTCTGTTGGTGAAAGAATAGCATCTTTGTTCTTCTCATACTTGACCGTGTACTCAAGAGTTGACATTAGATGATTGTTTAATCAAATAATTAATCAGCCTTGCCTTGTTCAGTTGTTTGTATTCACTCTCCGGAAGATTCAACTCATGAGCAATGTTTAATAATTCCTCCCTGGTTTTCTTCTCCAGAGTTGCTCGCAAAACAGTGTCCTCATCATCTTTTTTGCTTTCCACTACTGCCTGTACTTTCTCTTCCTTCACTGCTTTATCTGAAGTGCCCCGAAGTAACTCTTCACACTTCATCCTCCAGATACGTTCACTCTCTTGTGCTCTTTGTAACTGTGCTCGTGTATCATTCAATAACTTATTTGCACCTTGCAATCGCTCTTTTAACACTTCTACTGTCTCTGTTTCCTTTGCTATTGGAGTGTTTCCATTACGCTGCCTTGCAACAGGTGCTACCGGCACTTGCCCTTCAGGAAAAATCCAATCCGGATAATAAACAATCAAAAAATCTCCATCTTCCTTTGAGACCTCTGCTTTTCCACTACTGTCAAATTGCACTCTTATTCCCTGAGCAAATTTGACTGAGTTATTATAAAAAGATTTGTAATTAGTTTCAATTTTCATGATTATATGATTTTAAGTTTTCTTTAAAAATTAAAAGGGCGGGCGTCTTTGTAAATCAATTCAGCCCGCCCTTTACAACCCTACTTACCTCTTTCTACTTCAACCTCTCTAAACCGAAGAAGGAACATTAGAACCTATGTTAACAATTCGTGAAAGTTTCTTTGGTGCAAACAACACCAGTGTTAGATAAGCCAGTATCATAAAACGAAATGAAGGACTGGTACGAGCCAAATCCATTCTCATTATAGGAGCCAATTGTTTCAAACCCCATACGTCTAATGAATTGTCCAGGACAATAGCGGAATAAGTATCGGGTAAGAACCTGTTACGATCTCTTACCACTCCTGTTGTACCTCCATCATAACCAGCTTGCCATTCACTCTTAGTGACTGAGAAGATAGGATAGAACTTAGCTGTCTGGTAACTAGCTGCATCTACTTTTGTACGATAGATTACAAAACTCTCTGCTGGATAAGCTCCATCTGTATGATCAAAAGTCAAATCCACAGATTCTGTTGCTTCTACTGCTATCGCAGAAACATCTAATAGCACCATCTCACTTTCACCATAACGATTACGTGCTGTTACTGCATACCAGTAACTACCAGCGCCATCGGTGAAACGAGTTAATATATCTGTTTCAACTGCCGTTGGATCTGATAATGCTGGAGTAGGAGCTGCAGGAGCCTTTGCTGATGTAGCAGGAGAATTCCATGCTTTTGAAATCTTGTAATCGAAGAAAATATCATTAATGACATCCAACTTGCCAAACTGTGTCATAACACGGTTGACAGACTGACCCGTCATTGCTCCTTCAACAGCACCCTCCATGCCTACTACAATACGTTTCGATTCATGGAATTGTGAAACGTAGTTGGAAAATACGACAGGCGGCCCTATGATAGAACTCACAAGACCGAAGTTGTCGTTAACTACAGCGTGGGCAGCATCCTCAATCATCTTATCATTAAGAATATAACCACGAGCGTCAACGACCGACGAATCATTGAAATATTTCTCAAGATTAGCTGCTGAAAAAATAGTTGAGTCTGTTACACCTACAAAATGTTGTTTGAAAATACCATCAAACTCATCACCAACCAACCTGCTATCACTAACAGGAATAGCTTTATCCAGGGCACGCAAGAGAAATTGTGTTTTGTTCTTTACCTCCTGTGCCAAAGCATCCCCTATACCACTACCCAAACGAACAAGCGTGAATGGATGAGTTACTTCACCACTTACTCCTGTATATTTTATCAGTACTGACTGACGTCTATAAATGGAATCTGTAAACTGTGGAGTCTCACCTTCCTTGTTAAAGATTCCAATATTAAGACCATAATCTACTAACTGATTAAATTCTTCTACAGTGTTATAAGCTTGCTGTTTAGGCAGAATACGATAAAGCACGATGTGACGATCCTGAGAAGTCAGGATTTTTAACATCGGATCCAATGATTCTACCTTTAAAGCTGCTCCTGAAGTCAATTCACCTACTAATCCCTGACCCGTTGTATCTCCGGCCGACATAGCTTTTGCCAACTCATAGAGCTTATCAGGAGAATCAATACCAGGAAATATTCCTGTCTCTAATTGATTGTAATTGTATAAATCTGCATTAAATGGATTCATCTTACCTTCCTTATATAATTATACTTCAAATTTATTTCACCAAACGAATATCATGTTTCTCAAACAGGTCTAATGCAACTTCCTGATCAATACTACCACCTCCTGCATTATACCTTATAATAGAATTCTCGTAAGACTTCTTCAACTCATTATCTGTAGCCTTACTAAGACCATTATCAAGAGCCTTTAGAACAGCTTCTTTGTCCCGAGTTACAGAAAGTACTTTCTTTCCACTTTCATCTTCTTGGAAGTTTCCACCAAGAGCCTTCTCAAGAAACTGAGCTGTTGCACCAGCCTTAATTGCTTTAGTACCAATTGGCATACCGGCAACTTTCTCAACTAAGTCTTTAATCGAATCAACTGACTTTTTTAACTCACCAAGTTCATCTTCTAACCTGGCATTGATTTCATCAGCAATTCCTTTAGCAAGAGAAATTGAAAAAGCTTTCTCTTCCTCTTCATTCTCTTCTTCATCCACATCCTCCTCTTCCTCTCTATACTTCTTACTTTTCTTTGGAGGTCTCTCTTCATCCTCTTCTTCCTCTTCATCCTCTTCAGGAGGTTCAGGAGGTTCCTCTTCTTTTCCTGCTTTCAGAAATTCCTGAACTTCAGGAAAAGCACGCAACTTAGCAGAATCCTCCCCTTTCACAAAGGCATCATAATCTTCCGGAGACATAATCTCTTTGAAAGATTTTATTGTGTCAAGTGCTAATTTTCCATTCATCTTTATTAACTTAATTAATTAACATCTCAAATTTATCTATAAAATTAAAATATATCTATTTTAAAATAATACTTTTGTAAATATTTTTCATATTTTATGAACACTTTCAAAAACTTTTTTGGAAATCAATCCTGCGTTGAAAGCTTTTTGAAGAGCGTTGATGTTGCTATTTACACTCACTTTGTTGTGAAGAGCTTTACGAAGTGCCCTACGAGTATCTCTTTTAAAATCCTCCCAGTTATCTGCGATCCAACTAGTTACTTCAATAGGAATAGTCAAAATTTTCAAATTTTCATCTAACGACTCCTTCTTTAATGCTTCTCCATGAGTATCCTTTCCAACTAATTGCTGTCCTGTTTCGCTGCCAGCCGACATGGCTTTTCGTGTGATAGTAAAGTCTTTGTTTAACGTGTATTCATTATCTCCAAACACTCCTTTATAGAGATAATCAACATCAGCGGGTATCTCATAATCATACTGATCTTTCGATCGCCACTCCCCCTTGACAATATCTGCATAAGTATTGCCATTCTTCGGAGCAAACGTTAAAGCTACATGTGAAATCATAGCTTTTGTGATTCGATTAGGGTTATGTGGGTCTTTCATCAGAGGCACTCCTTCAACTGACCATGCCAGTTTACGTTTTGAATTAGAAGATTTCATCACTTCTACTGTGTCATATAAATCACGAGCCAACGGAGATTTCTCCCACAATCGTCCTTTAACAAAGAACTTGTTGTCCTTGACTGTTGCTTCTAGAGGCTCACCAATATAAGCCTTCGGAGTGTTCTTTGCTTGATGTTCATAATTGATAAGACCTGTTGATAGAAAAGAATCTAGTACAAAACCACTTGGCTCCAGTATTTGTTGATCGAGATCAATATCATTAGTAGAAGCCACTCCCTGTACAATCATATTCTTATATCTATCATTTTTATCACCCGAACCTGCTTTCTCAAACTCAAATTCAGCCGGTATAAAAAAGTTGAAATTCTCCATACTACTCTAATTCATAAATTGTTATTTTCTCAAAATTCATTCCTTTTCTATTTTTGCTAACTTATCATAGTAATTAGCCATCTCCCAAAGATGATCACGAGCAATTTCTGCAGCTACTTTCTCATCATCCGTATGCTCTTTCTCTACCTGAATGCCTTTTTTGTATTGTTTTACCAAATCTTCTATATCTACTCCATGATGTTCAGCAATCTGCTCTAGTGTTTTCCCTTCCGCCTTACCTCCTTCAATCTCTTCTTCTTCTACCTTTTTCACTTCTTCTTCTTTCTTGTCTTTTGTCTCTTCACTTGTCTTACCTTCTTCTTTCTTATCAACTTCGGCATTAGAAGACTTTTGTAGTTCATCTTCGATAGCTTTCTCCTTCTTTTTTTTCTCTTGTTTCTGCTCACGACTCTGCCCACTCTCAGAAAGAGCAATAGCAATAGCTTGCTCACGACTCGTCACCGGCTCACCCGACCCACTCTTTAAAGTGCCTGCCTTCCACTCTTTCATAACCTTATGAAATCTTCCCTTCGCTTTCTTACCACAACCCTTAATAATAAAAGTATCAATGATAGAATCAGTATATTTTTCAACATTCTTGCTTTCAACTAACCCTGCTGCAACAGCTTTTTTAATTCGTGTGACGTTCTCACTAATGCCAAGTATCTTGTAAACATTATCCCACATATTCTCATGAAAAGCAGGATAGTGATGTAGATCCCACACCGGAATAAACACAACATAACGTGTCTCATCAACATTAGTAATAGAAACCTGTTCGTCATCATCGACCATCGTCATGAAGTACTCAATATGAACATCACCGTCATCGTATTCTCCTACCTGATAAACATCATCAACCACAAATCCTGTTTCTTCCGCCAGCTCCCGTCGAGCTGCTTCCTCATGACTCTCCCCTAGCTTGACGTGCCCTCCAGGCAATGTCCATAGATTTGCTCCATCACTCAAAGGAGAACGTTGAACAATTAACAGCTCACCATCCTGATTGAAAACAATATTATCTGAATAACGTATTTTTTCTTTCGTCAATGCTTTGATAATCATATTACACTCCGAAAGAGTAACCTTTCCATTGTGATAAGACTGAAGAAGATTATCTACAAACTCTTCTCTTTTAAGTCTCTGCAATGACTTTTCAAAATCAGGATAACGAGTTATAAGACCTTTGTATTCGGAATCAAGCTTCTCATTCTCTTTCTTTTTATCAGCTAAGAAACTCAAGTAATGAGTAACTAATGTATCCTGTTGTGATTTGATTAACTCTTGTACCTCCTTGTCTTTCTCTCTTCCCCGCCATTCATCTAACGAGTGCATCGTATCAAAATACTCACGTGCAGTAGTCTCTAACATACTTTTTAGCAAAGCCTTCTGTTCAACTATCGAAGCAAAATTATGAAGAGCTGATTCATAATCCTCTGGCTTTAAAAATTTCAGTAATTTCTGCAACATAACCCTTATCTTTTTCAATATTACAACTATTTGGCCTTAATTTAAAGAAAAATCATTTTAAATTAAGTTTTTATACTATAAAAACCTTATCACCAACTGTGACTTTTACTTTACCTTTAATTTTCAATTCTTTCTCTTTCTCAGCCAGTAATATTTCATCATAAACATATTGTTTCTTCTCTTTGTCCCAACGTTTCCACTTCTCCAAGTAATGTAGATGACAACGACACCAAGGATGAGTTGATCCTATGACAGCTTTCCAATCTTTCACCGCCCGGCCTACGTTTGAGCCATTAGCTATCAACTCACTCAGACGAAACACTCGTGGCTCACTCCCTAACCCATTCGTCAAGTAAAGCTCTATGCAATGACGACAAGCTCCTGAAAAGACATCTTTGTAAACTAAAGGGTCTTCACCTGGATTCTCACGTGCAATTTGAACAGCTCGACCTTGTTGAAAAATGTTGTTCATCTCAGTATGAACAATACGTCCCAGATCTTTTCGCCAATCACCGGTCTTATGTCCTATATCCGAAATGATAGAACCTAATAATTTTCGTTCTACTACTCCTCTCTCTATCTCTTTCTTAATTATTTCCTCATATTCAACTCTCGACAAATGACTGATTATAGTATTGTTTACATCAGTTCGTATTCTATTCTCAAGATTCTTCAGATGTGTGTAAGTAGCATGTTGTGCTATTCTATATTGAACCTTTTCAAATTCTGTCAGTGGTTGGAATTGTTTCCTTCTTAGATATTCTTCAAAATCTTGATAACTGATACGTTGAGAATTATAATCACCTAACAATTTAGTCAATCTCCCCAGAAGATACATACGATAATAAGGTGGAAAATCTCCTCCTATATTTTCCACCTTCACCCCCATAGATCGCAACAGTTTAAGATCGGCTTCAGAAAAAACTTCTTCTCCAAGACTCACACCTACGTAAAGCAGTATGTTTTTACTTACTTGATTGAGAATGTCTTCTATCTGTTTTATTCCTAACACTATCGTTATCCTTTTCTTTTCATTGCAACAGTAAGCTGCTTAGTCACATCAATCATCATCTTCTTCATTACTACATCAAACTCTTTCTCCATCTCTTTTTCGATAGGAAGAATAAGTTTTGGATAACGGGGAGGATCGAGATGTTTATCTTTACTTTTCACTTGTATTTTTAACATTCTTTGTTAATCATTTCGTCCCAATAAAAGTCTTTTTGCTCGGGTCGAATACATCCTGTATCTTTTGAAGTATGACCTGACCACTGACACCAAGAAGCATTGCTGATAACATAGTAATAGGATAAATATTTACAAGGTCTTCCTGCATATAAACCAGCGTAAATCCTATTATCAAATTCAATATGAATGGGATAATATTTTTCTTTATGAAAATCTTCCATCGAAATCCGTTTTTCGCAAAGGCTGAATTTAACTGAAATAGCAGATATATTAGTCCGCCCAATAATACTGCAACATAATACTGTATCATTTGTTCAATATTTTAGAAAGTTGCATGGCATAAACAAATATAAGCAAAATAGCCATCACCCCAGCTATTGTTAAAGTCTTAACACCTTTGAATACCCATTTAAGAGCTTTTTCTGTTTTCATCTCTTTTCTTTTTTAAATTGATACCATTTTTTCTTAAACATTCTTCCGGAGGTATGGGATGGCCGTCACCATTAACCGTCGGATGAGGACAATCCTCTATATATTCACATTTTTCGCACTCGGGATATGGGAAAAATCCTTTCATCACGTTCAGGTTGCTGGAAAAAATATTATCTTCTCTTTTGAATTTGTGAGAACATCCAGATGAACCCAATTTACGTCTTGCTCTATTCGTATTGGGTAAGGCAATTCTTCTTTATGCTGAACGAGCCACTGACGAACCTCCTCCGCCGTCATACCCTCTACATCAAAATCAAATCCGGCGGCAAGCAAATGAGGTGAGACATATAATATTCCAGCCTCTGTCTTTGCCTTGACCAATGAACAAAGGTTACAACGCAGTCCACGCTGTGTCAAACCAAGTGATGGCATATTAACATATATTCGTTTATTTATTGTTCGTCTCAGCCATGTCATCACCTCTATTATACGAGGATCAAACAACCGCCATGCACTCTCTCCATGTCTATCGTAAACGTGCGGACAAACCAATTCTTTTATGTCAAACCATTCCTTCATTTTTTAAATTTTAATCCTTACAATTCTTTTTCATATTTATCAAACCAATCAAATTAGGGAGAGCAAGTTCGATTGTATCTTTCTGTGATTCTGAAAGTATCTTAGCCTCTTTAAAACAAAGTCCAAGAAACCCTTCCTCTTTACCATCAAATTGCTTCAAAGCAAAAAGATACACAGAATTAAACTTATATCTTAACATCATATCAGTACGAAAATTCAAATCCATACACTCGTCAGGAGCACTTGCAACATACATGCCCAAAATCAATGTCTGCATTAAGACTTCTGCATAGTGACTGTTAATAACATCTCGCCACTGGTCTCGCAGAGGATTTGCCGTCCCTCCATGTGTCTCATTGGTCATAGTAAATTTCTTCATAGTAAAACCATTTGAAAAACGTCCTCCATTATGGAAACGACACAAAAAGATTTTATCAGCATTAACATCATATTTTAATTTTGAAATTAACCGGTCTATCTGAACATTATAAACAGCGTCATCTTTGATTGACGATGGCTCGAAAGGCAGAGAGACGCTTTCAAGATGAAATTTATCAATAATCTTTTTCACTGAAATCAAAAGATATACTACCGATACGCCAGCTATCAGTAGAATTATTATAAGCAGGATTGTAAGTATCTGTGGTAAGGTATTCATCATCTTATTCTTTTAACGGTTATCTTAACGCTATCAATTATTTTTCTGTGTTGTATTGAATCTGATATTGATTTTTTTTTAACCCATCACGTATCTTTTCCATGTCATCAGTCAATGACCGATATTGTTGTGTATTCAATTTTGCATAATCTGACAGATAATCCTTGTAACTCCTAACAAAATTATCAAGTAAAATCTGCTGATTATATTGAATTGTTTTAATCTCATCAACTGAATTTTTCAAAGTATCTATCTTGCTTCCTATATCTTGCCGGAACTCAACAAATTCATCACGTGTCTGTTTCTGCATCGTGATAGTTTGACGTGTAGAAGTTACAAATTCAAACACGCCCCACACCACACCCAATATCGTTATCAAAGCTACAATACTCTTTAACCATCTCTCTACCTTTGAAAATTCAAATTGTATCATTTTCCTTCTTTCGGCTTAATTTCTTTTTCTCTTAACTTAATATACTGTTCATCTGTCATAGTCTGCACAGCTTTTGCACTATCTAACCTGCAAAAATCAATAATCTTCTTTGCATCTTTATATAATTCTTTCTCTGCTACCCATTCCTGCGGCATCTGAATACAAAGACTATCATCAACCTCAGCCCATCGCTCAGCATTATAACGAGGACAATTCACCCGTAACCACTCATGCACTTTATCAGCATAAGCTATCGCATCTTCTTTATTTGAAAACTGTATTACCATACCTTTTATATATTATTAAGATAATTTTTAATTACTGTTCTTGCACCATCACTATCGGCAACCTTACGAATTATGATTGCTTTCACTTGAATATTACTATATACTGCACTTGCGCCTTTCCCTACATATAACCCATTCATCGCATTAGTGCCTATATTGCCTGTTACTGCATCAGTATTATTTACTTGTAATAGCGAATTACTTCCATTAAACAATGCAGTAACTATTCCAAAGGTATTCACAGCTAAATTAGTATTAGCTAAATAATTTGCCCCATTTGCACTTGCCGATATACGAATCTGTGGTGAACTCTCTTGTTGCCATAACCTACAATAATAATTAGTAGAACCTTC
>Ga0116185_1002112_pt1 | contig 18873 bp, 15 predicted proteins | sample AD_JPNNA7_MetaG_FD_89754 | JGI IMG/M metagenome (GOLD analysis project Ga0116185, IMG submission 89754) | Active sludge microbial communities of municipal wastewater-treating anaerobic digesters from Japan - AD_JPNNA7_MetaG | ecosystem: Engineered > Bioreactor > Anaerobic > Digestate | place... | reverse complement strand
CTTACCTAGTGAGTTTCACCGAATGCTTTGGCGACATCCACCGGCGAGTTGAAGTGATCTTCCATGAGGCTGTTGATCATGTCGATCACCTCACTGGGGGCGCCGTTTGAACGGGCCTTACTGATGAGATCACTCTTGCTGGCAGGATAGTCTACCCCTTTAAGATATTTTTCCAATTCTGCTGCACTTCCTTTGATTGCCATACTTGTTCCTCCTTTTTCCTTTTTTCTTACTGGACCGCCGGTCACTTAGGCGGCCAGAGGACTCGGCCCCCCGGAATGAGGCGGGACAAGGGCTTTTCTTCAGTCCTTGCCCTTGAATTGGATTTGATATCCGGATATTGAAAGTGGCCGCAGGAAGCTCACATGCTCAGCGTATTCATGAGCGCCATTTCGAAATGGTCATTGTTCTATAATGTGTCTTTCCGCTCATTTCTCAAACAGGTGTACAGAGGTCATCAAGGATTCAAGCCGTTTCTGGTAGAGATCTTCGCGGCTCTTTGCAATCGTCAGGCTGTGTGTCACTGCAAGAGGCCCTCAGCCCACAGGAAGGACAATCGCACATCGTTAAGGCAGCCCTGGAGAAAAGGCTCGCCAGCTGCAACAGATTAACACCTGCAGATGATCGACAGCTCGTATTCAAGCGGCATGGCCGGTGTGTATCCCGTTCATTGTCCATCATACCTTGAAAAGTCCGGTATACGGAGATAATCAGAATAAGTAGCCCACAGCGATGGTCCTTATGTCTTCATCTAAATCATGGTTTGGAATTATCCGGCTGTGGGTATACCGAAGGTTCCAGTGGTTGCTGATGCGCAGTGCAATCAGATAGGATGCTATTCCTGAGGCATCGTAGGGCGAATCGGTCATATCGAGAAACAGGCCGATACCGAACCCGAATTTCAGACGCTCCCTGTAGACATTGACAGCCCAGAGCTGAGCAGCTGCTCCATATGATCGGTATTCTTCCAGGACCGTTCTTCCCGTGAAGAAGTATGTTGCACCGGCTTCTACGTGACCTCCGAGTATGCCGAGGTTTCTCCTGTATTCTATGCCCTTGACACTGCTCTCCGTGAAGCTTTCCAAGTGAATCAAAAACTCATTTTTCTGATCTTCCGAAACTTCCGGCAGGACTTTATCGAGAACTTCAGCTGAAGAAAAATCCGTACCGACCCCCACGAGGAAGGATGTCGTGTCAATATTGTTGAAGGCTTCCACCCAGTTGAATCGCCCCTGCAGGAACAGCCCGCCATACGGGAGCCGGATCTTTGCGGCAGCCGAGCTCATTATCCCGAAGCCGCGCACATAATCATCCGATCCTGCCGAGTCACGCTGTGTATCATACCAGTAGTACGGGCCAACCCCGGCTGCAAGGGAAAACCACGGTACAAATACGGGCTTGCGTGCCCATATCTGGAACGCAAAGCCGTCCCTGTGATGCATTTCAGGATCATCGAGGTGTCCTTCATTCAGGTAGGAGAGACTGAAGGCAAAAGGCCGGGGCAATTCCTGGAGATATTCGAGTTGATTGATAGATGCGCGATCATGTGCATCAGGGCTCTTCAGCTTTCCGTACAGATAGGTCAGCTCAGGCTGGGCATACAAAAGCGTCGTGAGGAACATACCGGCAAGGAATGCGGCGAGAGGGAGGAAGAGAAACCTTGCACATCTGAGCATTCTCGTTCCTTGATCTCATTCTTCGGCCGGCAACACGGAGGCAAACGTCGGTGTCTGTCACTGGCCATCCCGATCAGAATTAAAATGCTCATCTCATCCGGAAATCTCAATGGCACCAGAGGACAGGCCAAAACAGGTCGTTGAAACAACAGCAATTAATTTATGAACAAGCCCTTTTCCCCATCTTGGCCCGACCCCATTTAAAATGCTGTATCTTCCTGGTCTTCCAAGACGATGTCATCCATATCCAACGTATATTCAGCATCAAGGTCTTCAACGACCTCGGTCAGGTCTTCACTCTCTTCCTGGGGAATGGTGAGCGGCTCAGTTGCTGCTGCCAAAGCCGAACGGCGCCTCCCTTTACGCTTACGGGAGACCTTGACCACTTCATCCTGCTGATCGGCTCCGCATGATGGGCAGAGGGGCTGCGGCCTGCCGAGGTCATAAAACTTGATGCCGCATTTATAGCATTTGTATCGTTTCCCGAGATCCTCGAGAGAAAACTTCTTCTGCGGCTGACTCACTACATAAACGGCAACTGTCTTTGGCTCGGGCTGCGGCTCCACTGCAACAGGGCCGTCTTTTTCCCTGGACGGCTTCTCCTTGATTATCGGGGCTTCTTTCTGACGCTGCTTTTCTCCTGCTCCGGAGAGCTCATCCTTTTTGGGCTGCTTTTTCACTGCAGCAGGTTGCTCAGGCTTCTTCGGCAGCTTTTCCTTGGCGGCAGGAGCCACTTTTTTCGTGGTCTGCCTCTCTCCCGCTCTGGCCGGATCATCCTTCTTGGGCTGCCTTTTCACTTCAGCATCAAGGCTTCGTTTCTTGGATATCTTCTCTTTGGCCGCGGGAGCCGCCTTTTTCGCGGTCTGCTTCTTTCCAGCTCCGGCAAGCTCATCCTTCTTGAGCTGCTTTTTTGCTGCGGCAAGAAGGCTCGGCTTTTTAGACAGCTTCTCTTTGGCTGCAGGGGCAGCTTTTTTCTTGATCTGCTTTTTCCCGGCTTCGGCAGACTCACCCTTCTTGAGCTGCTTCTTCACCGCAGCATGAATCCCCGGCTTCTTCGGCAGCTTCCCTTTGGCAGCAGGAGCCGCCTTTTTCTTCGTCTCTTTCTTTCCGGCTCCAACCGGCTTGTTCTTGGACTGCTTTTTCTCTGCCACGAGAAGGGTCGGTTTTTTCGTCATCTTCTCTTTGGCTGCAGGGACGGCTTTCTTCCTGGGCTGCTTTTGCGGTCCTCGAGCAATATCTTTTTTCTCGGGTTTCTTCTTCCCGGCTTGGGAAGCATCCCTTTTTTGAGATTGCTTCTTGACTGCAGGCGCTGTCCTCTTTTTCTTCGGCTGATCTTTATTGACCTTGTTTATCGATCTCATCCTTCATGCCCCTCCCAGCATCCAATCGTGTGGCCTTGCTGGCCTTGATCCTTATAACAACGCAATATTGGCAATACACATGCGTATTCCCATCTATTGTCTCATAACAAGCCACCACTACTAAATCGTATAATTAACAAAATTTCATTAAATGGTTTAGCAAAAAGTTATCATACCCTAAAATATATAAGCAATCTCTTCACTTATACCATTCATCAAACGAGATAAGATATTACCGTCATGATTTCTGCCTTCATCCCCTTGACTTAAGGTATACATGCATTCCGGCCCGCCAGGCAACCTGTATTCTTTTAGGGATTTGCGCAGAGAGTTGTCCCCATCCACGGACATCGTCGACTGGAGCGCCAGGGAGCCGGAGCCGATGACGTCCGATCTGGCCCGGACACCCGTGCTCATGTCTCCGATCAGCAGGGCTCCGGTTCTCCCCACGATGATGATGCGGCCTGAACGGTCGAAACAGCATCCTGCATGGGTGATGACTCCCCCGTGTTCACCACGGGCTCGAACGCGGCTCCATGAACGGAGCGTCGTTTGCAGTTGCCTTCTCTCACCCCGGTCCGGCCCCGTCGCATATGGAGACCGCCTCGGGTATCACTAGGGAAGTACAGTGCAGACTGTGCAGAAAACGAACCTTCATGCAGGCTCGTGATATCCTGATATCTTTAAATGTGCACCCGGTTCTCCGTGAGCATCTGCCATCGGGACGTCTCCCTGCTTCTTATCTTCAGCTACATTTTCAGGCTTCCACGTGATCTCTCCTCGAAAAGAGAGACAGGCTCACCGACCGATACTATCGTAGATCTGCATACTACAAGCGGCCGACGGATAACGTGCGATGGCTCATCCGTCGATTGAGGGCAAAAAAGAGCTTCGGAGAAAATCGAAATGTTAGAATGCCCTTTCTGCTGTCAAAAATGGCATTCTAAGCCTGAATATCCCCTCTTGAATGTATAATTTTCATGCAATCACAATGAATTATCCTGGGCGGCCACATGGCGATCATGGGCGACGTGCTTAGCACACTGATCGCCGAGGGGTCGAAGGATGCGGTTCTCGAATACTCGAAGAACCTCATCAGAAGGGTAGGTGCAGGAGAAAGCTTCATCCTGAGCTCTGACTGCTCTATCCCCTTAAACGCGAAGCCGGAGAACATCGCAGCCATGGCCGAGGCGGTCGAAGAGTGGGGATGGTATTCCTCGACTTAATCTGGTCCGGCCCCAAGAACAGTCATGGCCTCTACCAGTTGGTCTTTTGAGAACGGCTTGAGTAGGAACCTGCTATTTTCCAGCCCCTGCTCCTTAAGCAAACAAAGATCTCTTTCCGAGCCTGAGCAGATAATAACAGGGATATCTTTGTTAATCTCGTGCACGAGAACAGCCAGCCTGTGACCATTCGTTTCCGGCATTTGCAGGTCTGTGATGATTAAATCGAATTTCTCCGGCTGATTGCGAAATACCTTCAGGGCCTCAAGAGAATCACAGGCCTGGGTAACCCTGTATCCCAGACCGACGAGGATGCGTTGGGTGGTCATCAGACATAGATCATCGTCATCCACAAGAAGTATGCCTTTTCCTTTTTTGTGCGACTCATTCATACTCTCCTCCTTGAGTAGCTGCCAAAACATCCGTTTCTCCTCCCTGAGAGTAGCTGCCAAAACATCCGTAACTTCTATTGATTGAGAAGTTCGCTCTCGGCAAAGCTTCCCTTACGTCCTCAACCTGGACAATTCCTCGCTATACCGCATTCTGATCGTACATGCGCCGGGAAACAGGGCATGGAGAGAAGATTTACCGACTACATGTGATTCAAAAGAATACTTTTTTTCGTTGCTTAGCCTCTCATGTATCGTTATATTATGAGACTGGGCGGCAGTGTCAGGCCACTGCCGCCCAAGCAGAAAGGGGGGCCATCAAGAGGAAAAGAGAAGCGGATGAGTGGACACCGGCATGCCTTTCTCCTCATAGGAAGGTTGCCCCGTAGCGCTTAATGGAAAAGGCTGAGATATATAATGCATACAGTAAATATGTCCTCCCAGCCAAATTCGGGTTAAAAGCCCTGCGGTATCCCCTTCTCAAGAGCAGCTCGATTGGGATGCACCTTTGAACGCTTGGAGAATATGCATTACATAAAGTTCCTAGCCCTCATCACAGCATACTGCAGTCACAACAACCTTCAATATATAAAACATATTATAAACTAATTTGGTGACCGATGTCAAGAATTAATGATCGCTCAGAGAACACCCTTGGAGGCCGAATTCGGGCCATAAGAAGACTTTTAGGGCTGTCGCAGGGAGCTTTTGCTGCCGGAATCTATACCTCAAAAAGTTCGATCAGCGAATATGAGGCAGATAAAAAAATTCCTTCCAGTCGATTACTGAAGTTGATATCTCTTACCTTCGGCATAAGTGAAACATGGCTGAAAGCCGGCGAGGGTGAGATGTTATGTTTGGAATGTATTCCGAATTCCTACCACAAAGAAGATGTCAACATAAGTGATGAGAGCATACCTCCCATCATGAGCACCATGCCCCAGCGGAAGATCTCAGAAGCCCTCATCATGGTGACGAGAGTCCTTGAATCTCAGACCGCCTATGCCGACAAACTCTATGCGTGCATCGTCCGTTTCTATCAGGCGCTCCAGACCATGAAAACGGGAAATTCTTTCCGGAACGAGGATCAGTAGCAAGGATTGGTAGCATAGTGCATGATATTGGCATGTCAGCCATTTCCGCGGGGATGACAGAGAAGATTATCTCACCCTTTCCGGAGCGCCCTGCCTATCTCGCGGATGAAGGACTGGTCGGTCCCGCAGCAGCCGCCGATGAAGTTCGCACCCGCCTTGATGAGCTCGGGAACAAAGCCCGCGAACTCCTGCGCGGTGGTCTTGTACACGATCCGGCCGTCGATCCTTTCCGGGAGGCCGGCATTGGGCTTCATCCAGATCGGCAGGTCAGTTGCCGCACGCATGCGCCGGCAGATGGGGATGAACCCCTCGATGCCCTGGCCGCAGTTGGCGCCGATGGCGTCCACCCCGATCTTCGAGAGGACCTCGACCGCCTGCTCCGGGGTATTGCCCATCATGGTGCGGTCTTTTTCCTTGCCGCTATCGAAGACCAGGCAGGTGATCACCGGCAGTCCTGTCCCCTTGGCTGCCTTTGAGGCAATGGCTGCTTCATTGAGGTCCATCATGGTCTCGACAACGATGGCGTCCGGCCTGCCGTCCAGCATGGCGGAAGCCTGCTCTTCGAAGGCTTTTTGAAGGTCGTCTTCCGTGACCTGCTTCGCGGCCAGCAGCTTGCCGCTCGGGCCCATCGACGCAAAGACGTATGCCTTCTCGCCTGCAGCCCACTTCGAGATCTCGACGCCTTTGCGGTTGATCACGCCCGCCTTGTCCGCCAGGCCGAACTTTTCGAGCACGAACCGGTTGGCGCCGAACGTGTTCGTGAGGATGACCCGGCTTCCGGCCTTCACGTACTCTGCCGCAACTTCTCCCAACACGTTCGCATGGGTGAGGTTCCACGAGTCGGGTGATTCGCTCGGCTTCAAGCCCCGTTTGATGATCTGGGTGCCCCATGACCCGTCCGTGAGGACCGGGCCCCTCCTGATCAGATTAGCGATGAATGCATGCATGGCTTCCCTTGAACCCTCCTCTCATCTTCATACAGGAGTATATTGTATCCTTTGAAGAACGATACCATTTCTGCCAAGAATATCCATACCTTTTCTCGGCATGCAGCATTTCCTCCCAGGACCGCTGAGGAGCGGCCGGCGGTTGCTCGCCTTCTCAAGAATGGCTGGGACAAATTGTGATCCCCTGTAAGATGATTTCGTACATGCCGTAAGGGATTGCTTCACACCAATATCAGACGTTACCGGGTATCCAGCATAATTAATTTATCCTATATTTCATACAGTTATAAGAAGGAAGGCGCTGATAAAATCGTTCGGTTTCTTTGTAAGTATTCAGGAAAATTGGGCATTTCAGCTTATTTGAGACGCTGAGTGCTTGGTTATAAAAGAATGGGAAGGAGAATGATGATGGCTGACGTTAACGAACAAGATTTTTATGACAAGGTTTTTCCTGTTCCCGACAGGGTGAGAGAGAAATCGTACATCAAGAGCAGGGCAGAGTATGAGAAGATGTACAAAGAGTCGATCGAGAACCCCGATGCCTTCTGGGCAAAACAGGCGCTGCAGAGGCTGACCTGGTTCAAGCCCTTTGACAAGAACAAGGTATCCGACTGGTCGTTCGGCGATGACCTCCACGTGAAGTGGTTCGAAGGCGGAAAGCTCAATGCAAGCTACAACTGCCTTGACCGCCACCTGGAGACCAAGAAGAACAAGGCGGCCATCATTTTCGAAGGCAACGACCCCAACGACTGGAAGGTCTACACGTACTGGGACATGTATCGTGAGGTGAACAAGTTCGCCAATGTCTTGAAGAGCCTGGGCATCAAGAAGGGCGACGTGGTCACCATCTACCTTCCCATGATCCCCGAGCTCGTCATCTGCATGCTCGCCTGCGCCCGGATAGGCGCCATCCACGCCATCGTATTCGGCGGCTTCTCTGCCGAAGCGCTCAGGGACAGAATCAATGACTGCGAATCCTCGCTGCTCATCACCTGCGACGGCACATACCGCGGCAACAAGGCTGTCCCGCAGAAGGACAATGCCGACAAGGCCTGTGATCAGTGCCCTTCCGTCAAAACTCAGATTGTGGTCAAGCGCACCGGAACCGAAGTCTCCATGAAGGAAGGCCGCGACATCTGGTACGAGAAGCTCATGGCCGACGCCCCCATGTACTGCAAGCCCGAGGAAATGGATGCGGAAGATCCTCTGTTCATCCTCTATACATCAGGCTCCACCGGAAAGCCCAAGGGTGCGCTCCATACGACTGCAGGCTACCTCCTCTATGCCTCGATGACCCAGCAGCTCGCCTTCGACGTGCGTGATGAAGACGTCTACTGGTGCACGGCAGACCTCGGGTGGGTCACCGGCCACTCCTACGTCGCCTACGGGCCGCTCACCAACGGGCATACGAGCATCGTGTTCGAAGGCGTTCCCAGCTATCCGGGATACGACCGCTTCTGGGCAGTGGTGGAAAAATACAATGTCAACAACTTCTACACCGCACCGACCGCCATCCGGGCAGTGGCCAAGGAAGGCGACAAGTGGGTGGAGATGCATGACCTCTCGTCGTTGAGGGTACTGGGCTCCGTGGGCGAGCCGCTGAATCCCGAGGCCTGGTGGTGGTATTACAACAAGGTGGGCGGCGGCAGGTGCACGATCGCAGACACCTGGTGGCAGACCGAAACCGGCGGACATATGATTCTGCCTCTGCCGGGTGCCATCGACATCAAACCGGCCAAAGCAATGGTCCCCTTCTTCGGAGTGGTTCCGGCCATCATGGACGATGAAGGCAAAGAGGTCGTCGGCCCTGGCAAAGGCTCCCTCTGCATCAAGAAAGCCTGGCCCGGCATGCTGCGCGGCATTTACAAGAACCCTGACCTGTTCAAGGAAAACTATTTCTCCCAGTTCCCGGGATACTACTTCTCGGGCGACGGTGCCGAGCGCGACGCTGACGGCGACTACAAGATCACGGGCCGCGTAGACGACGTCATCAACGTTTCCGGCCACAGGATGGGAACAGCCGAGGTCGAGGCTGCGCTCACCCTGCATCCGGCGGTGGCCGAATCGGCGGTGGTAGGATTCCCGCACGATATCAAGGGCCAGGGCATCTACGCCTACGTGACACTCAACACCGGCGTCGAGAAGACCGATGCCCTCAAGAAAGAGCTTATCGCCCTGGTGCGCAAGGAGATCGGCCCCATCGCAACCCCGGACCAGATCCAGTGGGCAGACGGTCTTCCCAAGACCAGATCGGGCAAGATCATGCGCCGGGTGCTCAGGAAGGTTGCAGCCAATGACTTCACCGACCTGGGCGACACCTCGACGATGGCGGATTCCACGGTCGTCGACGACCTGATCAACGGGAGAAAGAATATCGGCAAGTAGCAAGAAAAAGAAGAAGGCTCCGGTCAGCAAGGCCGGGGCCTTCAGTAAAGAATTTAGTCTTCCAAGTAACGTCTTAGCTGCGTGAAGAGAAAGGCCGGAATAGGTCCTGCCTTTCTCTTCTTTTTATTAGCATAGATTTCCTGACGTTACAAGAAACAATACTAATTTCAAGTATACATGAAAATGCGGCCCGCAATGACTGACTGACAGGGTCACTGCGAGCCGCGGCAGGGGATGTGACAACCCTTTTTTCAGAACTTCAGAGACAGGGTGAACATGCTTCCTTCCTTGCGCTCCACCGTGAAGCGGCAGCGTTTCAGGACCTTGATTATGGCATGGTTTTCCTGGAGCGTCTCCGAAACCACACTCTTTACACCCCAGCTCTTGGCGAGCCCCACGCTCAAGTCCGACAGCTGGTAGCCCAGCGTCTTTTTCTGCCACAGGTCCGTAACGATCACCGCGAACTCTGCTTCATTGATGTTGTTGAGCGTTATCTTCACCAGCCGTGCGATGCCCACGACCTTCCGGCGGCCGTCCTCGATCGTCTCCGCGATGACGGCGAACTCCTCCTCAGGGTCGACGTTGCAGTACCGCTGCGCCCGCTCGGGCGTGGCGCTGAAGGGTGACAGGAAGCGCATCCACAGGGACTGCTGGGAGCATCCGTTCACGAAGTCGATCCACAGGTCCTTGTCGTTCATCCGCAGGAGCCGGAACCTGACCGGTTTGCCGTCCACGATGAACGACTTGGCGGCAAGGCAGCTTTCGAGGGCCTTTATTGCGGCTTTCCGGCGGCGCAGCTCGTAGCGGTACATCTCGCCCAGCACCTCGGCCGCAATTTCCGGCGTGGAGTAGACGGGGATTCCCGCCTTTTCCATCCTGACGACATCGTTTATCACGAACTCCTTGCAGGCAACACAGCACACGACCGGTTTGCCCTTGAGATCGATGCTCTTGAGTGGCTCGACGAACGAGCCCAGCTTCTCTCCCTGGATGATGACCATGATGCTCTGCACGTCGGAGCTCAGGACGCCGATCTCGAGGATGCTCTTGAGCCACTCGGGAGTCATGGAGAAGGAGCAGTCAACCGGGTTCTGGAGATTGAGGTAGTCGGGCATGACCGAGGCAAGCTGCTCCATGAGATGCGGCTCGAGCTTGGCCAGCTTGAGGTTGTTGAGATAGAGGGTATCGGTCGCTGCGACCCCGAACGAGCCCGTATAGGTGACGACGAGGACGCCCGGTCCCTTCGGGAGAGGTTGTTTGGAGAAGCCTCTGATCAGGGAGAAGAGGTGCTCGTTGTCCCTTGCCCTGATGACGCCACTCTGCCTGAAGGCCGCGCTGTTGATCTCGTCATCACCCGCAAGCGACGCCGTATGGGAGGAAACCGCCTTCTTTCCCGCCTCTGTCCGCCCTGCCTTGAGCACGATGATCGGCTTCCTCTGGGACACCCTCCGCGCGGTATCGACGAACTGCTTTCCGCTCGTCACATCCTCCATGTACATGGCGATGACGTCGACGTGATCGTCGTCTCCCATGTATTCGAGGATGTCCGTCTCCGTGATGTCCATCTTGTTTCCGATGGTAGCGACGATCCCGAAGTCGAGAACGTTGCGCAGCCCCGCAAGGATGCCTGCGGCATAGACGCCCGCCTGGGCTATGAGGCCCACGTTACCCTTGCCCAGCCGGTCGAGGAGCCCGATGGACTGGACCATATTGTGGTGGGTGTTGATGACGCCCGAGCAGTTGGGACCGAGGAGCCGGCAGCCCCTCTCGCTGATGATCTCCTTGATATAGGCCTGGATCCTCTTGCCGTCCTCGCCGATCTCCGCGAACCCGGCGGTTTCGACGACCAGATACGGGATCCCTTTCTCACAGCACTCCTCGATGGCCTGGGGCACCCCTTCGGCCGGGACGATGATGATGGCGGTGTCTATGGGATCGTTTATCTCGAGGACCGACTTGTAAGCCTTGATCCCCATGATGGAATCCTTCTTGGGGTTGATGGGATAGAGCTTGCCCTGGAACTCGTGGTTGATGAGGTTCCTGAACACATTGCATCCCAGCTTGCCTTCGGATTCTGAAGCACCGAGCACGGCTATGCTCCGGGGATAGAAGAGATCGTAGAGGTTTCCACTTCCCGGGGAGGCTTCGGCCCTGGGTACGACGGATGAATCGTCGACGAATATCCTGGCGTCCACGGCCATATAGCCCAGAGGATAGAGGAAGACCGGATTCAGGTCGATCTCCCTGATCTCGGGATTCTCCGCAACCAGGTTCGATATCTTGAGGAGGAGCGCCTTGAGCGATTCTATATCGGTGGCGCGGCCCCTGTAGCCTTTAAGGAGGGAACAGCCCTTTATCTCTTCGATCATCTCGGCTGCGTCTTCTTCGTCGATAGGAAGAACGCGGAAGGTCACATCCCTGAGGACCTCGACGAAGACTCCCCCCAGCCCGAACATGAGAACGGGCCCGAAGCTCGGATCACGGGTGACCCCGATGATTGCCTCTATGCCGGGTTCTGCCATCCTCTGCACGGAAACGCCGACGGCTTTGCAGTTGGAGAAGGCATCCATGATCTCCCGGTAGGCCTTCCGCACGTCTTCGTCGGTTCGCACGTTCAGCTTGACGCCGCCGCCGTCCGTCTTGTGGATCACGTCGGGGGACACGATTTTCAGGGCCACCGGATATCCGATGGCCCTGCTCACCTCGACTGCGCTGTCGGCCGACGTCGCAACGATCCCGCCCGTGGTCTGTATGCCGATGCCCTCGAGGATGGCCTTGCATTCATGCTCCATGAGGAAGCTGCGGTTTTCCTTCAAAGCGCCGGCAATGATTGTTTTCGCCTCTTTCCCTGTAAGGTTGCCAAAACCCGAGGATGCCAAGCCGCCCTGAGGCGTCCTCTGCCGGGTAATGTGTTCCGGTGACTCCATAAAACCGATATCCAAACTCATCTGTTCCGCCTCTCTCCCATCCTTTCCGGACTAATGGCTTATGGTATTACATAGTTCTGAATTGTCAGTACCATGATGGAAATCCCGCTTGTATCAGGGGAGTGCTTTTTTTCCTGTCGGAGATGCATTTCATGTCTGCCGGAAGTTCTCCGACAGATGGCGGGATGCTCTCCTGCATTTACCCGGCATGAAGGCAGGAGGCGTTCGTGGCGGGATTGCGATAACCGGCTATGAGCCGAGGAGATGATTGCTCATGGCATAGAAGGTCAGCTCTGCGTTCTTCTTCATGGCCATCTTCTCCATGATGCGGGTCCGGTAGGTGCTCACGGTCTTGACGCTCAGGCAGAGCTCGACCGCGATCTCTCCGACCGTTTTGCCGGACGCCAGCATGAGCATGACCTGGTACTCGCGGTTGGAGAGCTTTTCGTGGCGCTGCTTGTCGGCCTTGGTGTCGATCTCCATGGCCAGCTTTTCTGCGAGGGAGGCGGTCACGTATTTTCCTCCCCGCGAAACCTTCCTGATGGCCCCGATCAGCTCGTGGGCGGCGCTGGCCTTTGTCAGATATCCCGAGGCGCCGGCGCGCAGTGCCCGGACAGCGTACTGCTCTTCGGGGTGCATGCTCAGGATGAGCACGGGGAGCTTGGGCTTCAAGGACAGGATCTCCTCGAGGATTTCGAGCCCGCTCCTGCCCGGCATGGAGATGTCGAGCAGGACTATGTCGCAGTTGCCGCGAACGACCTTTTCGATCGTCTCCTTCCCGTTCTCGGCCTCGTCTTCCACGACCATGTCGTCGAGGCCGGACAGGATCTGCTTTACCCCTTCCCGGACAACCAGATGATCATCTGCGACAAGGATGCGTATCATCTCTATGAAGCTCCCTTGCGAAGGGGGATCGTGACGTTGATCGTTGTCCCCCGGTTCTGTACGCCCGCTATCTGTACGCTTCCGCCCCAGAGATTGGCCCGCTCGCGGATTCCGATGATGCCGAACGACCTGGGATCTTCGGCCTGCTTGACGGTAATGCCTTTGCCGTTGTCGATGACCTCGAGGCGCAGCTCGTCCTCTTTCTGGACGAGGCGGACCCACACTGCGGTTGCGGCAGCATGGCGTGCGACATTGGTGAGGACCCCCTGAAAAATGCGGAAGAGGGCGGTCGCCAGGTCCTTATCTATGGAGCTGTCAGTGCAGTCAATATAGACGTAGCATTCGATGCCGGATCTGCTCTGGAACTCCTTGGCCTGCCACTCGATGGCGGCGGTGAGGCCGAGGTCGTCGAGCAGGATCGGCCTCAGCTCGGCTATGATGCGGTGGACGCTCTCGATGGTGGCATCCGCAAGGCGGACCATCCGCTGCGTCTTTTCCTTCAAGTGCGTGAGCTCTGGAGGAAGCTGGTCGCCGAGCCAGGCGACATCCATCTGGAGGGCAGTGAGCGACTGGCCGAGCTCATCGTGGATCTCCCGTGCGATCCGGGTGCTTTCCTTCTCGCGCACCGACTGGAGGTAGGTGGAGAGGTTGCGGAGCTGCTCGCGGGAGCGTTCGAGCTCTTCCTGGGCCCGCTTCTTTTCCGTTATGTCCTCGTACGTGATGACGATCCGCCGCTCTTTGAGCTCGTCTCCGATTCGCGCTGCCCGCATCCTGCAGAGGATGTCCTTGCCGTCCTTGCGGCGGCAGGGAAACTCGTTGACAAAGGTGCGCTGTCGCTTGAGCGTGGAATAAAAATAACGTGCGATCTCCTTCGATTCCCGGGCATTGCGGTAGAAGATCGTTACGCTCTTGCCGATGAGCTCTTCGCGGCTCCAGCCGAAGGTTCCCTTGATGGCGTTGTTGGCAAAGATGATCCGCCGGTTGTGAAGCCCGACGATTGCCTGGGGGATGGCGTCGAGGATGGACGATTCCAGAGCTGCCAGCTCCTGGAGCCGTTCTTTGGTTACGTCGTGTTCCATCGTGCTTATGGAAGCATCGAGGTCATCGGTCTTGCCGTTAATGATCAATGATGCAACTTCTTCCATGACGGCCCTTATATGTCCCTGGACCTTCGAGAGGCTGAACGTACAGCAGGTAACCGGCCCGGATCCGTAAAAAGTATAGGACAAAGGCAACCACAGGTCAAGAAAATACAGAAGATTTTACGAGGGAAATCCGGGAAATGCAGCTGCCTTATCCACAAACTCCCTACGTTAACGCCTATGGAGGTCCGGAGCCCAGCCCGTCACGTCCGCAGCAGATCGAGGTTCTCGATCTGGATCTGGCCGTGCCTGAGGAGGCGGCTCCCCGTGATGTTGATCTTCACGCCGAATTCCTGCTCCAGGCGGATGATATATCTCCTCTGGTTGTTCAGGAGGTACATGGCCACATCGCTCGGCAGCTCGACCCGGACCTCCGAAGGATTGCTCTTGTTGAGGAAGAGCTGGATCTCGCGGAGCGCCATGAAGGTCGAGGACTCGACCGACCTCACCATGCCGGTGCCCTCGCAGAAGAGGCAGCTCACATAGCTCTTCTCGAGGATGGTCGAGGACAGCCTCTCCCGGGAAAGCTCGAGGATCCCGAACTTCGAGATCCTTCCCATGACGATGTGCGCGCGGTCGTTTTTCAGGTAGTCCTTGAACGCCTTCTCGACGTTCCGGATGTTCTCCTTCGAGCGCATGTCGATGAAGTCGACAACCACGAGCCCGCCGATATCCCGCAGGATCAGCTGCCTGGCGATCTCGGCCGCCGCCTCGATGTTGGTGGAGAACGCCGTGCTTTCGATGTCCCTGCCGTTCGTGGACTGGCCCGAGTTCACGTCGATGACCACCATGGCCTCTGTGGGCTCGATCACGATGGAGCCGCCGGAGCGCAGCTTGACCCTCTTGTTGAAGATGCTCTGGATCTGCTGCTCCAGGTCGAACTTCGTAAAGAGGGGCTTCTTCTGCTTGTAGTGCCTGACGATATGCTTGTACCTCGGCATCACGCTCTTGATGAACGAGACCGCCCTGTCGTATGTTTCTTCGTCGTCGATGAGGATCTCGGTAATGTCGTTGGTGAAGTAGTCGCGGATGGAGCGGATGATAATGTCGCCCTCGCGGTAGATGAGCGAAGGGCAGGGGGCCGATCTGAAATCGTCCTCGATGCTCTTCCAGAGCCTCAGGAGATAGTTCATGTCCTTCTGGAGGTCTGCCTTTGACCTGTCCATGCCCGCAGTCCTGATGATGAGGCCCATTTCCTTGGGCGGTGAGAGCTGGCTCATGATGTCCTTGAGCCGCTTTCTCTGCTCCTCGTCCTCGATCTTGCGGGAGATGCCGGCGAGGTCCTGCTGCGGGAGGAGGACCATGTACCGGCCGGGGATGGAGATGTCCATGGTGAGAAGCGCCCCCTTAGCAGCCTTCTCCTCACGGCTGACCTGCACCGGGATCTCGAGCCCCTTTCTCAGGTAGGAGAGAGACCCCTTCTCGTGCTTCATCCCCGGAACGAGACCCCAGTTGATGTCGTTCAGGGGCAGCAGCCCGTGCTTCTCCCTTCCGTAGTCCACGAACACGGCATCGAGGCTGTTCTCTATCTTGGAGATCCTTCCCTTGTAGATGTTTCCCCTGATCTGTTCCTTGAGCGAGCTCTGGATGTGGAGCTCTTTGAGAATGCCGTCATCGACGACGGCAACCCTGATCTCTTCGGGGTGAACTGAATTTATGAGCATTTTCTTCATTGTATTGAACCCTTATTCCCGCTTATTGGAACATGTCGACCCTGCCGAGGCCTTCCCTCAGGACCACCGGAGTGTCGGTCTCCAAAGAGATGATCGACGAGGGGACGTCCGGGAGGATGCCGCTGTCCACGACCGCATCCACCCTGTGGCCGAGGTGCCTTTCGATCTCGATCGGGTCGATGTGGAGCCTCTCGTGAGACAGGGGAACGCTCGCGGTGATGATGGGCTCGCCGACCTCTTCGACGATCGCCTGGCAGAACCAATGGTCAGGGATGCGGACCCCGATGGATTTCCGGTTCGTCTGGAGGAGGCGGGGAACCAGCCTCGTGGCGGGAAGGATGAAGGTGTAGGGGCCGGGCAGCAGGCTGCGCAGGATGCGGAAGGCCTCGTTCGAAACCTTGGCATACCGGCTGATGGCCTTCAGGTCCGAGAGCATGATGCTCCTGGGCTTGACCGACGCCTTGATGGAATTGATCGTATCGATCCCCTTCTTGTTCGAGATACAGCACCCCAGGCCGTACACCGTATCCGTGGGATAGACGATGATCCCCCCCTTGTCGAGGATCTCGGCCACCCTCTTGACGACCCTCGGCTTGGGCGTCTTCGGATCAATGGGGATGCGCACCGGCCGCCTCCTTCAGGCACAGGCTCTTCACGTCGATATTCCCCAGGGCCGAGAAAACCGACTCCTTGACCGTGGGTATCTCCTTCTCGAGGAGCTTCAGGTAGTCCCTCACCCTCTCGCGTTTCCCGTCGGGCCGTATCGGGCAGATGCTCGTCACCGGCTCTATACCGAAGGTCCTGAAATATCCCTCGACGAGCTCGTTCCGACAGTAGGCGAGCGGCCTGATCACCCGGTTCCTCCCGTCGTTCGAATAGCGCGAAGGCGCCATGGCCCCGATCTGGCCGGTATAGAAGCACCTCAGGAAGAAGGTCTCTATGATGTCGTCGAGATGGTGGCCGAGCGCAATCGAGGTGAAGCCCTCCCTCTTTGCCAGCGAATAGAGGACGCCCCGTCTGAGCCTCGAGCACAGGGCGCACGGGCTCTTTTCAGGATCGGATACGTGCTCGAGGATCTCTTTGATGCCGGAGTCGAATATCCGGACCTCGAAGCCGAGCTCTTCCTTTACCCAGACCGTTATCCTCTCGAAGTCCTTCTCGAAGCCGGTCGACACGTGCACGGGCACGACCTCGAAGCTCACGGGCGCAGCGCCCTTAAGCTCTGCAAGGACCTTCAAGAGCACGATGGAATCCTTTCCGCCGGACACTGCCGCGAGAATCCTGTCTCCGTTCTCGATCATGCGGTAGTCGTGGACAGCGGTCCCGGCCTTCCGCAGGACCCTTTTTTCAAAATATTTTCTGGTGTTGTGATTCACGTGCTCTTCCTTATCACATATAATGAGATTTGCAATATGCGAAAGGATGCAAAAAATATCATGCTTTAATCGGATGATGCCCAAACAGGGACATCTCCAGCTATCGTCTTTCTCTCAATGACTAGGTAAGCCTTCGTCGAGCCAGCCCGAAACGGTCTTCAAGGCATCACCGGCAGAGCAGAACGACCCCGGATCGTGGTGCGATCTCATCCAGGTCATCTGCCGCTTGGCATACCGCCTCGTATCTCGCTGGATCAGGGATATGGCACGCTCAAGGTCGATGCGCGATGCGAGAAATTCGAGCACGTGCCTGTAGGCAAGGGTCTGCATGGACCTCAAGTCAGGATCGTACCCCATGGCGAAGAGCTTCTCCGTCTCTTCGATCAGGCCGGAGTCGACCATCCTGATCACGCGTTCATCGATGTCTGCATAGAGCCTTTCCCGCTGCGGCATGATGCAGACGAGCCTCGCCTCGTACAGGGGCTTCGAGAACCCGTGGCCCCGGTGAATCACGCTGGGCTTCACGCCGGTGAGGAAGGCGATCTCAAGGGCTCTTATGATGCGTACTCTATCGTTTTCATTAGTTATTTTAGCCGTTTCCCGGTCGAGCCGGTCGAGCATCCTCCAGAGACTCGGGCTTCCGGCCTTGTCCGCCATGGATTTGAGACAGCTCCGCAGCCTGGCCGATCCTCTCGGGGCAGGGGAGAGGCCATAGACGAGCGCCTTGATGTAGAGGCCTGTCCCGCCGACGATGACCGGGACCTTTCCCCGGGAGCGGACTTCCTCGATCACGCGCGATGCCCGGGTGGAAAACATTCCCGCATTGAACTCCTCGTCCGGGTCGACGACGTCGATGAGGTGATGAGGAAGACGTGCAAGCTCGGCAGGAGAAGGCTTGGCGGTTGCGATGTCCGTGTGGCGGTACACCTGCATGGAGTCGGCCGAGACGACCTCGATGGGATAATCCCGGGCAAGCTGCAAGGCCACCCCGGTCTTTCCGGAGCAGGTGGGCCCGGTTATGACGATAAGGGGCGTCTTCCGATCCACCGCTCGATCTCGTCCTTTCCGATCTGCTTGAACAAAGGTCTGCCGTGGGGGCAGGTCAGGGGCGAGCCCACCTCGTCGAGGTCCCTGAGCAGGCCCTCGATCTCAGGCGTTTGGAGCCCTTTGCCTGCCCGTACGCTGCGATGGCAGGCGATTCGGGCAAGGGCGTCGCTCCGGTATTCCTTTCTCCGGAGATCGCCCGCCATCACGGCGCTCAGGAGATCGTGGACGATTCCCCGGATGTCTGCCCGGCCCAGGATAGAGGGCACGGCCCTGACGGCGACAGCCCCGCTGCCGAAGGCCTCGGCCTCGATGCCGATCTTCCGGATGTCTTCCGCAACCTCCTCGAAGGCGCTGAACTCGACCGCGGAGAGCTCGATGACGAGCGGTGTCAGCAGCTCCTGAACCGGGTTCCCCGAATCATTCGAGCCGTTCCGGAGCTTCTCGTAGGTGACCCTCTCGTGGGCTGCGTGCTGGTCGAGGATGATCAGGGACGAGCCGTCTTCGAGGAGGACATAGGTCGACTGGAAGACCCCGATGATCGATTTGTCCGCATAGGTGATCTTTTCACCTTTTCTTTCGAAAAGATCCTCCTGGCTGGGGGCCGGCCGGGGAGATGGAGATGCGGGAAGAGGGCGTCCGGCAGGTTCGTCTGCGGCCTGCTGCACAGGACGGTAGGGCATCCCGGTCTCTTCGACCCGGTACTCGACGGCCTTGCCTGCGGGCACTGCGGCAGGGTACGACGATCCCT
>Ga0116185_1002111_pt1 | contig 18881 bp, 17 predicted proteins | sample AD_JPNNA7_MetaG_FD_89754 | JGI IMG/M metagenome (GOLD analysis project Ga0116185, IMG submission 89754) | Active sludge microbial communities of municipal wastewater-treating anaerobic digesters from Japan - AD_JPNNA7_MetaG | ecosystem: Engineered > Bioreactor > Anaerobic > Digestate | place... | reverse complement strand
CGCATCAGCCCGCCCGAGATCTCAAATACCTCGTCGGCGGAAATCGTCCCGATGTGCGCGAGTTGCGCGGGATCGTCCCACGCGTGATTAAAGATGCCCACATCGGCAAACACGCCAGCGCGCTCGGCCGGCGTGACCCCCACCAGAGCGTTCAGCATCGCCTCCGTCATCGGCGGGTGCGTGCCAAGGGCCACCAGAAAATCCATCTTGGCAACCCGCCCGCTCAACTCCGCGTGCAACGCCCGGAACACAGCCGGCATGGGCATGCTCCGCGTATGATCGGGGATGATAAACAGGACCCGTCTGCCGTCCGCCTCGACCCGCGCCATCGCCTGGGCCACAAAGGCTCGGATTTCGTCATTGGCAATCGCACTGTGTTCTTTGATCAACTGCATGGATGCGTCATGCCTCACACGTGAACCCCACGCCGGCGAGCATTGCCTCCAGCTCGTGGTTTCTCGGGGTAACGGCCGCGCGCGTGTTGAAAAACTCGCGCCGCCTCGGGTAGTTCTTACGCAGTTTGTCGAAAAAGGCGCCGCGGGCCGCCCCGGGCATATCGAACAGCCCGCGCATGGCCTTGTCGTCGTTTCGAATATCATACACCTTCCGCACCGCCTCGCGCAGGGCAGCCTCCGCGTCTTCCGCCGCCCCGTCCACCTGCACTTCCGGACACTCGGGCGCGGGGAGCAGGGGAGAGGGGTCCCACACGGGTTCGGCACCCAGAAACCCACACGCCGCCTCGTAGATCTGCCGTGTGCCGTTCACCTTGCCATCAAACGAGTATCCGGCGATGTGCGGCGTCCCGATAAACAGTTTCCCAAGCAATTCCAGGTCCACCTGGGGCTCGCCCTCCCAGACGTCGAGCACGCACGCCCGGAGATGGCCGTCTGCAAGCGCCCGCTTCAGCGCTCCGCCATCGGCCACGGCCCCGCGCGCGCTGTTGATGAGGACGCTCCCCGGCTTCATCCGGCGCAGAAACGCGTCATCGACAAGGTGATACGTAGCGTCCTCCCCTTCTTTCGTCAACGGGACATGGACCGTCACGATATCGCAATCGAAGATTTCGTCGAGCGGCCGGTACTTCTCGGCTCCGGTTTTGCGCCGCAGAGGAGGATCGTTGAGCACGCATTCCATGCCTATCGCAGAGGCCTTTTTCAGCACGCGCGAACCGACGTTGCCGACGCCCACGATGCCCAGCTTCATCCCCCGCAGCCGAAAACCATGGGCCTGAGCCAATTCGAGCAATGCTCCGGTAATGTATTGGCCTACGCTGTTCGCGTTGCAGCCCGGCGCACTCGAAAAACGGATGCCCTTCGCTTCGAGATACGCCGTGTCCACGTGGTCCTCGCCAATGGTCGCCGTCCCCACAAATCTGACCCGCGATCCATCGAGCAGCCGCGCGTTCACCTTCGTGACCGAGCGGATAGCCAAAAGCTCCGCATCCGCCACGGCCGCCGCGTCTATACTCCGGCCCGGCATGGCCACAACATCGCCCAAAGTCGAAAACGCTTCGCGCCCGTAGGGCATGTTCTCATCGACGACTATCTTCATGGATTGCTGTTCCATATGTGATTCTGAAACGGGGACTGCACCCGCCGCGTCACGCGAAACGCGCCTCGAGACCGGACTGTCCGCCTCTTTCGATATGATGCACCAAACAACCCCGCCAATGCACCCCGCCCTGGCATGCGCGTAGAGATCTGTCCGAAACAGCGCGGGCCTCTCGCCTCCATCCGGACCCAAGCGAGACGTTTGCGCTCAGTCAGTGAAAAACCGGGGAAGGAAGCTCGAAACGCCGCTCCTTCCCCGGCGTGATTTCCGCCTACTTGTTTTACTTCTTCCAAGGCGGGGTTTCCGGGAGATAAGAGTCAAATTCCTTGATCAGCCCGGCTTCGTATTCCCCTGCGAACCTGCCCTCGAAGAACATGTCGAGCCCTTCTTCATATAGGCGCTTCCACGACTTGTCTTCATCGCCCGGGAGAATGGGGAAAAAGAGGGCGTTGTTGGCCCGCGCAGCCTTCATGTCGCCCGGGGCGTCGCCGATCATCAACATCTTGCCGTGGTCGTACCGGTCCTGCGCGGCGAACCCGATATGCTCGGATTTCTTGCCCATCTCCTGGCCCGCAATGGCAAAGACGTACTTGTCCACGCCTTGCTCCTGCCATTCGCGGGTCAACGCCTCGGTGGGGGTCTGCGAACAGACCAGCATATCCGCCTTCGTATGGGCTTTTTCGAGACATTCGCGCACGTGCGGGAACGGCGGCAACCCGCCCTTCACGATATCGGCAACGGTCAGATTGACCGCCTTGCTCCACTCGAGCGCCTGCGCCATGACTGCGTCGTCTGGATGCGCCTTGCAGTACGTCTCAAGGACCGGATTGCCAAGCTTCGATTCCCGCGCAACCCAGTTGCGCAACGACCCCACCTGGGGAGACTTGAACCCGCGCTCCTGCACCTTGTCCCAGTCATCCAGCAAATCAAACACCATCAGCAGAGCCGGGAAACGGTTCACGCCGCGCCACTTCGAATACAGGTTGACGAATTCCGCCGCCGCGCGCGCGTATTTCGATACCGGTTGGAGGTCCCAGAACTTGATGATATTGGGGATAAAGCACTCCTTGTGTTTGATCTCCATCGTGTCGAACGCGCAACCGTCGCTGTCAATCGCGACCAGGAACTCATGATTCGGTTTATGCGCTTTAAGGGAAGCCGCCGGGTCACTCATATACTCAAACTCCTTGCTTCTGACCAAGAACACTTTCCAAATATGCGATCATACGCCCGAATAGGCCGAAAAACCCCCGTCGATGGGCACCACAATGCCCGTCACGAAACGCGAGGCTCCCGAAGCGAGCCATACCGTCACGCCAACCAGGTCTTCGGGCCTGCCAAATTCGCCCATGGGCGTATGGTCAATAACCTTCTTGCCCCGCGACGTCAATTCGCCCGTTTTCTCGTCGGTCATGAGAAAACGGTTCTGCTCAGTCAAAAAGAACCCCGGCGCGATGGCATTCACCCGCAGCTTTGAGGTGTATTCCTGGGCGAAATGGACCGCAAGCCACTGCGTGAAGTTGCTCACCGCCGCCTTCGCCGCGCTGTAGCCCGGAATACGGGTCAGCGGCGCCAGGGCACTCATCGACGAAATATTGATGATGCTCCCGCCGTCAGGATTGCCCTTCATCCGCTCCCCAAAAACCTGGCATGGCACAATGGTGCCGGCAAGGATGTTCAGGTTGAATACCTTCGAAAGTGCGTCGGGCGAAAGCTGAAAAAACGGCTGCTCCGCGGAAGTCGTTGCGCCTTTCATGTTACCGCCAACGGCGTTCACCAGAATGTCCACCGAGCCGTAAGCATCGTACGCCTTGTCCCGGCAGGCCTCGATCGTCGAACGGTCGAATGCGTCCATCTTGACACCCAGGGCCGTCCCCCCGGCATTGGTGATGCGTTTCGCCGCTTTTTGGGCCATGTCGGGCAGAAGATCGCCAATAACGAGCTTCGCGCCGGCCCTGGCCAGACCCTCGGCAATGGCCCCGCCCAGAACGCCGCCTCCACCCGCAACAACGGCCGCTTTGCCCTCAAGACTAAACAAATCAAATGCTTGCATTTCTCAAAACTCTCCTGTTTCAAGAATTCCCCACTTCACGAATGGGACGAGCGACCAGCGCCGCCTGAGGCATGTGTTCGCCAAGAGCCACTTTGCCGCGCCAGAGCACCGAGTAGTGCTGGAAGAAGATTAGCATAGCCTTCAACTCGATGCAACGAACCCGATTCGCATTCGGAAACCACAGCCATTACCCATCTTAGAACAACTAAACTGTTGACAAATCATCCGCCGCGGGCACATAATAAGCAGGATTCGAGCGCCGAAATCGTGAGGATCATGCGATGCTGGTGAATCCTCCTGGCGCGAAAGCGTCTATATCCAAAGGAAATACGCGGCACGTTTCCACAGCTTTGTGGTACTGTTACTGTTGTGTTGCGTTTTGTCAAACTTTCAACAAGGGCGACTGGACCGTGCACACACCAAGACCAGCTCTGCAAGCATCTCTGCAAGCTCACGTGAAAACAGCCATGTTCGTGGCCGTGCTCCTCGTTTCGTTCATCGGCGCCGCTCACGCCGGCGAGCAGTGCGAATCATGCGCCGCCGACCGATTCCCCGAGGCGGCAGCCCTCCTCGCCAGCCAAGGTTACTCACCTCAAGACTACCAGGTCCTTCTATCCTGGCGAGAACGCGCCCGCCATATTGATGCGGCCACCATCACTGGCTATCGCGTCGCGCCGCTCGACGGCGCCGAGCCATTCGACATATACAGCGACGAAACCGGCAAGCTCCTGTCCGACAAGGACCTCGACAAGGCTGGGATTACACCCAAACGATGGGACCTGCCGCCGGTCGAACAACTCCCCGAGGTTTCTCGGCAAGTTGCCAAATCAGCTGAATCGCGTCCCAAACCCCTCGGCCCCCCTAAGGGCGCGCAGGCCGGAGAATGGGTGTTGCTCGATCCCGTCGACATGGGCAAGGTGTTGGCCGAAGACCTGGACAGTGATAACGGGCTCAACAAGGGCGCCAAGCGCATCGGCGTATTCCAGGAATTGTCTCGAGCCATCGACGTCCAAGGCGAGTCAGCAACTCAGGGCCAATGGCAGACGATGTCTGACGGTACGCGCATCTGGACCATCCGCATCTACTCGCCCGAAGCCGTCGCGCAACGCGTTCATTTCGCCCGACTCGACCTCCCTCAAGGCGCCCAGATTATCGTCTATAACGCCGGCTATCCCGAAGAGGCATATGGTCCGTATACGGGGCCCTATCCGGGCGGCACGGACCTTTGGGCATCCTCGTGCTTCTCTGAAAGCGTCGCGGTGGAGTGTGTCGTTCCCGCTGGGGTACCCCTTGCCCGAGTGCACATCACCATCGATAAGACAGCCCACATCTACGTGGATTTTGCCAAGATTCAATGGACCAAGGCCTTGGGCGACGCTGGCTCGTGCAATCTGGATGTCGCCTGTTACGGCGACTGGATACAAACGTCATGGGGTGTGGGTGGAATCGGCTCGATCGGCCGTATCGGCGTCTTGTGGTGCACGGGCTCCCTCATCGCGGATTCCGTCCCGGATACTCAAATCCCCTATTTCCTGACCGCCGAACACTGCATCGGCTCCAGTTACGAAGCCAACTCGGTAGAGGTCTATTGGCTGTGGCAGCGGGAAACCTGCGGCGGCGCACTCACGCCCGTATACGACGTGCCCCGCACAACGGGCGGGGCCGATCTCATGGCGTCGAGCGCAGCGTCCGCCGGCAGCGATTTCGCGCTGCTCCGGTTGCGCAAGCAGCCCCCGTCAGAACTTACATACCTCGGATGGTCCACCTCGCCGCAGACCGTCGGCGCCAGCGTGGCCTGCATTCACCACCCCTCCGGGGACTACAAACGCATCAGTTTCGGAGACCTCATTGCCGGGGCCGCATACAGCACCGTGAACCGGGTCGGATGGAACGAAGGCACCACCGAACAGGGCTCTTCCGGAAGCCCGCTCATGCTGGCTGACACACACCAAATCATCGGACAGCTCTGGCGGGGCACGGCTTCATGCAGTATGCCGCGCGAAGCGGGAGGGTGGGATGAATTCGGGCGATTCGACGTCACCTACCCCATGGTCGCAGCATGGCTCGGGCCCATCGAACCCGCCGGACCGGAGGATATCGATAAGAACGGGTTTGTAGACGCCACTGACGTACAGCTGGTGGTCAACGCGGCCCTGGGCCTGACGGTTGATGGCAATGCAAATGTCGACGGCGACCCGGACGGATTGATAACCGCGGTCGACATCCAGCTCGTAATCAACGCTGCTCTCGAAAGCGAGTAAACGTCTCGCACTGTCACTTCATGCTCCCCCCGGGGGATACAAAGAGTCACAAGAAGAGCCGGCGAAACACCCAGACGTACAACACAACCAGGAATAGAAATGCAATGCCAAGACCGGCCCGCCGCGGCCATCGCGAACGCTTGCCGCTTGCCGGGGCAAAGGAGTGCGGCGCGCGGAACGAGAGCGCATAGAATGCGACAATTGCCGCCCCGATACTACCCAATGCTATCCAATACGTTGTCTTCATCTCAGCCTTGGCATGTCTTCATTGAAAAGCCTACGCCACGCGCGTGAAGCGATAGAGCATCCTCTCTGTTCTGGCCCGCATATGGCACGTACGCGCCGCCCTCTGTTGCGCAAACACGGCATCAACCCGGAGCGTTCCCGAATCCGTTAAGGGAGCCATTTGACCCGTGTTTCGCGAGTGCCCTCATGATACGATGTTCACGGCATACTTCCCAAGGAGAAGCAATGTATCTTGTCATCCTCATAGCAGGTTTGACGCTGCTTGTGGCCGGCGCCGAACTCCTTGTTCGAGGGGCCTCGCGGCTTGCCGCCATGGCGCGTATCAGTCCTCTCATCATTGGCCTCACCGTTGTGGCCTACGGCACAAGCGTCCCGGAACTGGCTGTGAGCGCACACGCCAGTCTTGCTGGTGAGGCAGGGTTGGCGGTTGGCAATGTTGTTGGAAGCAATATCTTCAATGTGCTGCTTATTCTAGGCATCGCCGCCATAGTGCGTCCTCTTGCAGTGTCGGCCCGGCTGGTGCGGCTCGATGTCCCGATCATGATTGGCACGTCGCTGCTGCTCTGGGCGCTGAGCGCGAACGGCGTGCTGGGACGGGGAGAGGGTGTCTTGCTTCTGGTTTCGCTCGTCGCGTATACAGCGGTACTGGGGATACTCTCAAAACGCTACGCGAAACAACAAGAAAACACCACGCCCGTTGGCGCCCCCGCTCAAGATCCCGTCAGAACCAGATACCTCGCGGCGAACGCGGCACTCGTGCTTCTGGGCCTGTCCGGACTGGTATTCGGCGCGCGGTGGTTCATGGAAGGCGCTATCGAAGTCGCGGAAAGACTCGGGGTATCCCACGTTCTGATCGGCCTGACGATCGTGGCCGCTGGGACCTCCCTCCCGGAACTGTTTACCTCGGTCTGGGCCAGCATCCGCGGCCAACGCGACATCGCCGTGGGTAACGTCATCGGCAGCAACATTTTCAATCTTCTGGGGGTTCTCGGACTATCCGCGGTTCTGGGCCAGGGGGGTCTTGAAGTCTCCCGCGACGTGCTGCGCCATGATGTTCTGGTTATGGTCGCCGCATCAATAGCATGTCTCCCGATCTTCATCTCCGGCGCAACGGTGTCCCGCATCGAAGGCGTGCTGCTCGTCTTCTACTACGGCCTGTATGTCACGGTCTTGATCCTGGACGCCATCAAGAGCCCAATGGAGCGTCCCGTAAGCGAAGCTGTGGCGTTCCTGTTTCTGCCCATGACCGCGCTTGTCCTGGTCATGTCGATTTTCATTTCCGAAAAGCATCTCGAACGCATTCTTGGCCCCTTCGCGGACAACGTCGAGATAACCACCAAACGAACGCTCCGCCAGCTCAAACGCCTGCTCATTTTCACCATCGGAGGAACGCTCGTCCTTATTGGTCTCGTGATGATCTTGCTCCCGGGACCCGCCACCATCGTCATTCCGCTGGGAATGGGCATCCTGGCAACGGAATTCATCTGGGCCAAGCGTCTGCTCGTGAACACCATGAACCGCGCCCGCCACCTTGTTTCTGCTATGCGAAATATGAACTCGAACGAATAGGCGCCGCATCGGCAGCCTTGACAAGCGCCGGGCTAAATAATATAATCACATGCGATAAAGGAAGATGCATGATTACCCGAACCGCTTTACATACCCTCAAAGCCGCCGCCTTTCTGGCCGGAGACGCGGAACAGCAGTTTCACGGCGCGGGCGAAATTGCACGCCTGATCAACGCCCCCGCGAATTATCTCGGAAAACTTATGCAAACCCTTGCGCGCGAAGGAATTCTGATATCACAGAAAGGCATCCGCGGCGGTTTTAAACTTGCGCGGCCCGCTTGCTCAATCACGCTCTACGAGGTAGTCGACCCTATCGAGCATCTCAGCCGGTTTTCAGGCTGTTTTCTCGGTAGGGAAGAGTGCTCCGAGAAACATCCATGCGCATTGCATGAACAATGGGCGGACGTCCGCACCAGGTACGTGTCTATGCTCAGGGACTTTACGCTGGAAGACCTCGCGAGGCACCACAAACAGGAACCGGCGAGGCCATAAGTTACAATGTATCGTTTTCTTGCCCCTAAACAGGATATCAACATGCGATTATGTGAAATAGATCGGCGCCTGCTGAGGGTTTCCAGTCTGAGAGGAGTCCGCCATTGCATGAAACCACAAACCGAAAAGGAGACCGAACCAATGACCAGGACCATCAGCACAAAGACCACCCTTGGCCAGTTGGTGGCCGAGGATCCCGCCCGGGCAGGTATTCTGGAGATTCTGGGGCTCGACTACTACTGCGGAGGAAGCAAGACGCTGGCCGAAGCGTGCCGCGAAAAGGGTTTGGACCCCGAAAAGGTCCGGCGAACGCTGGGGAACGGAAACGGCCGCGGCAGCGCGACATACCCTGCCCCGGCGGACATGAGCCTCACCGAACTCGCCGAACACATCGTAGCGGTGCATCACGCCTACCTCCACGAGACATTGCCCGCCCTGACAAGCATGGCAGAGAAGGTGGCCCGCACCCACGGCGACCGGGACGAACGCCTCCACGAGGTCGAACAGGTCATACGGGAAATGACTCACGAGCTCAAAAGCCATCTGTTGAAGGAGGAACGGGTCCTATTCCCGGCCATACGCCGTCTCGACGCGGGCCAGCCCCTTCAAGGCTTCGCCTGCGGCGCATTGTCAAGCCCGATAAGCGTTATGGAAATGGAACATAGACAAGCGGGGCAAACTATCAAACAGTTGCGCGCACTGACGGACGATTATGCAGTCCCGGAGTGGGCCTGCAACACTTACAAGGGGTTGATAAGGGAACTCGAACGCCTCGAATGGGACACATATCAACACATCCACAAGGAGGATAACATCCTCTTTCCCAAGACGCTCAAGAAGGAATCCGCCTGTTCCCGGTGATTCAAGGGAAGCTCCCTTTGGCGGCATACAAGCATGCGGACCGCGCACACGAGACGGAGGGTCATCAACCATGCGTACCGACGGCCGGGTCTCCGCGAACACGATAGCGATTGCATATGACGACAAGGACTTTGCGGAGTTCCTGCCCTACCTCAAGACCCTCTATGGGGTGGCGTGGCATTTCACGCGAGACACCCGCAGAGCGGAGATGCTCATCGAGAAAGCCCTCGTGGCGTCTGTTGCGGAAAAACACGCAGCCGACGCGCCTTTCAAACCCAAGATGGCGCTCCTGAGCGCCCTGCGGGAGGCCTATATTCAGTCGGAGCACGCGGGGTGGCGTGCGCCGGCCCGTTCTTAAGCTGGGTCAGCGGTTCTGCAGCTTTTTCGCCGTGGCTATCGAACCGATGTAGAGGTCTGTTCCCAAACTGTAATCGTGGATGAGGTTGCGCAAGCCCACCGCGCGTTCGCGCCGCTTCTCCCAACGGCGAAGCCGTTGGCGCAACATCTCAACGAGCTGCGGCTCCTGATCCGCCAGATTGCGGCTTTCTTGCGGGTCCTCGACGAGATTGTACAATTCTACGGGTGGTTTTCCATGGAAGTCCGGCTCAAGGGCCTCCCAGTACTTCCATACCGGCGTGCGCCAGCCGTGTTTCCGCATCCATGTGCATTCGCTGATGTAAAACTCTGATCGGTGCGACCCGGTGGCATCCGTGAAAAACCCTTTGCTAGACCGCCCGTCGAACCGCACACCCTTTGCATGCCGCGTCAGGCCGCATACATCGAGGATGGTCGGCACGAGGTCCTCGTGCAACGTATACGCCTGCGCACGCACTCCCTCAGGAACCGTTCCCGGCCAATGGAAGATCAGCGGAACAACAAGCGTGGGTTCATATAGACCGTGATGGTCGAAGAAAATTCCATGCTCGTACAGCGTTTCCCCATGGTCGCCGGTCACGACGATGAGCGTATCCTCGAATCTGCCCAGTTCCTCCAGGCGCGTCAGGAGCCGCTGGATGCACGCATCCATGTAGGCGAGCTCCCCGTCATACTGCGCGATCACGTAGTCCTTGTCCGTGATTCCCGGCGGCATCCAGGAACGGAGGAAGTCCGCAAACGGCTTGAATGCGAACACCGGTTTCATGCTCTTGTTGCCCTTGGCGCACGGGTTTTTCGAATAGAACATCGTGTCGTACGGCGCGGGGGGAAGGTAGGGGGCATGCGGGTCCATGTGACGCAGGAACAGCAAAAACGGCTTCGAGGAACGCGCCAGCCGCTCCAACTCAGGAATGGCCACCGCGTTGAGATTCTCGGCTTTCCGGGCAGGCCGCTCCTCCCACGAAATCCAACCCTCGAAATTCAGGTACTTGTCGAACCCCCGGTAGAAATCGCCCCCGAACCCCACGCACGCCGATTTGTAGCCCGCCGAACGCAATATCTCGGGCAGCGTCGGCAACTCCTCAGGAAGCGGGCCCTTGGGCCTTAGCGACGGCTGCTGAGTCCGGACCACGTCGCAGCCGGTCAGGATAGACGAATAGGCCGGCGTCGTCGGAATGTAGGCACTGAAAGCGTTCTCGAAAAGCGTGCCTCCCGCCGCCAAACGGTCAATATACGGCGTGGTCAATCGCTCATAGCCATAACAACTCATATGGTCCCGGCGAATGCTGTCAATGGCAAAAATAACGATGTTCGGACGTTTCCCCGGCACGGAATTCCCTCCTTGCCCGATTACAGATGCCTACGCCATGCTCGATATGGTGTCCAGCATGGCCATTGTCCCCAGGATCATTATTCCCGCAACAATACCGCTCACCACAACCGACCAGACAAGCAACCCGCGTTTGCCGAAAGTCTTTGCCGCCGCGAACAGCCCGGCCGCATCCGCCACCGCCAGCAAAGGCAGCGCCCAGTACCAGTGCCTCATTAGAAAGGCCGACAATACAATCATCCAGCGCGCCAGAACCGGCAAAGTCCCCCCGGCATGCTCGGCTTGCTCGGCGAAATCCGGAACCATGCGCACAAAAAACACCGTGAACAACATCAACAGCGCCGCGTGAAAGAAAGCCGTGGTAACCATTCGCCCCGGCGACACAGGTGCTACGGCGGTGTTGTCAGACATCCACATCTCCCTTCCAAGAGAACCAGCAGTACACGCCCGCGTATATTACCGGAAACTATTGTCGCGCGCTACGATAAACCTCCCGGGAACCAGCCCCCTCCACGGCAGCGTTGTTCTCGCGCATGCGCGTCCCCGTCTCTCCGCACAACCCTTTGCAGGGTTTAATCATCTTTTCGAAAAATGAGGAGGCCGTGTGCATCAGTAGCTCATGTTAAAGGGCTGAAAGACATTTTCAGATGGTTCTTCAAACCACGGACAACACCATTCTGAGCGCCGACGCCGCGTCGCATACCAGCCTGAAAAGACTGACCAGGAAATCCGAGCCAAAACATCCAACAGGGCTGAAAGCCCGAGACATAGACATGCTTACCGAGGATTAGCCGCCGCCGTGCCACTGCTGCGGACGCAGGTCTGCAACCCCTTCGCACCCTTCACACATTCGCACTCTTCGCACCCCATCCTCCGCTCCGCTGTGGCGTGGTTTCCTCCCGCTGTGGCGTGGTTTCCTGACCACGCCACTCTTACGACCGCAAGGTCTCCAATGTGCTTAACCCGTTCGTCAGGGTGCGGCCGAACGCGCCAAGCTTGACCCCAAGCCGCTGGTCATGGGACGATAGGCGCCACACACGGAAGAAGCCATTGCAGTGCCCGTACGGGGCCCCGGCGCCCCCGTGACGTGCGCAGAGGGAGAAAGACCATGAACATGAACCGGCGCGGATTCCTGGCCAGCACAGCAGCGTTCCCGTTCATCGCGCAATGCGCGGCCGAAGCCGGCGGCGCGAAGTATAAGGCCTGCATCATCGGCGATACCAACGAGGGGGGATACGGACATTCCATGCACGTGGCCTTCGCGAACCGGCCGGATGTCCGGGTCGTCGCTCTGGCCGACCCCGACGAAGCCGGCCGGGCAAAACACGCCGCGGAGGCCAAGGCCGAACGCACCTATGCCGATTATCGCGAGATGCTCGAGAAGGAGAAACCCGACCTGGTGTCCGTAGGCCCGCGCACGACAGTCCGCCACAAGGAGTACGTCCTCGCCTGCGCCGAACACGGCTGCCATGGTTTCCTCGAGAAACCCATCGCGGCCGATCTGGCCGAGGCCGATGAAATGGCCGCCGCCATCGAGGCCAAGAACCTGAAATGGGCCATGGCGCACAACTACCGCATGTCTCCGCCGGTTCGCCATATGAAGAAAATGCTCCTCGAAGAGCACATCATCGGCCACATCATCGAACTCCGCAGCCACGGCAAAGAAGACAACAGGGCGGGCGGGGAGGACATGATTGTGTTGGGTACGCACGTATTCGATCTCGTGCAGAGCATCATGGGCAAGCCCGAATGGTGCATGGCCGACATCACCGTCAACGGCAAGCCCGCCAAGCCCTCCGACGTGAAGGAGGCCACCGAACCGCTCGGACCCATCGTCGGCAATCGCATCAACGCCATGTTCGGGCTGGGCAAAGGCATTGCCATGTTTTTCGGTTCCATCATTCAGCCGGACGGTGACGGCAAACGCTGGGGATTGGACATCTACGGCTCGAAAGGCGTCATCAAAACCCGCTTAAACGGCCTTCCGCCAAGCGTGACCTATCTTCCCGACCCCTCCTGGGCGCCGGGATTGAGCGGGATAGCCTGGGCGCCTTTGCCGGACGCCCCCGCCGAAGTGACGATGCAGAACCCGGATGTCGAACGAAACGCCCCCATCATTGACGACCTCATCGCAGCTATCGAAGAGGACCGTATTCCCGAGGCAAGTCTGCAGGACGGGCGCACCGCCTACGAATTCATCCAAGGCGCTTTTGCGGCCTACATAAACGGGGGGAGAGTCTCGCTGCCCGTGGCCCAACGCGCGCATCCCCTGAAACACTGGGCGTAAGCCCTTGATAGAGTTGGCGTTTGCAACTGAAGGACGTTTCATCGTAAAATAATAGAGAAGGGAAACCGGCTGGTCGGGCTGGTATTCTGCTTCCTGTAGCTTTAGAGGTGTGTTCTTGCATGCGACATCGCTGGGAGATGAAGACATGATGAGTCGCCAAGGGTTGCAAATGGTCGCATTGTGCCTCGTGCTCTTCTTGATGATGGCGTATTTCGCCGAATTTGCCTACGCCGCCGGTGACGAACTGGACCTGAGCGAGAAAAAAGGGATCGAGGGCTTGTTCGCCAAGAAGAGCAGCGCCAACGACCCCCGCGCACCGAACAAGACCCAGAAGTTCGTCGGGGTTGCCGCGTTTTTCGTCATGATTGTCGTTGTGAAGTACTTGTAGCCCCATTCCTGCGCTTCCGGGTAGCTCGGGCTGACTTCGGCGCGCGACACGTTTCGGGCAAGACGTCTACGGGAGAGTTTTTTCCGGGAGCCACGCACGAGCGGTTGGGTTGTCGGATAACGGGAAGAAACACTTGGCTACAGCAACGGAAGATGATACGGAATTGGCTGTCAAGCGCGTTTTGATACTCGATGATGAACCCGGCATCCTGGAAGTCCTTTCCCAGCACCTCACCGGGGCGGGATATGAATGCACGACGACCACGTCGCCAGCCCGCACCCTCGATATGCTGCGCGCAGAACGGTTTTCGCTTCTCTTGACGGACCTGCGCATGCCCGAGATGGACGGCCTCGAAATCGTGCGCCGGGCCCGAAACATCGACCCAGATCTTTCCATTATTGTGGTGTCGGCCATGGCGGAAGTCACCCAGGCCATCCAGTGCATGCGGCTGGGGGCGGAAGACTACGTACTCAAACCGTTCAACCTCCAAGACATCTCGCGCTCGGTGGCCCGCGCAGTCGAAAAGCAACAGGCGCTCACGCAAAGCCACCAGTACCAGGAACGCCTCCGTCAACGCGTGGACTCAGCCACGACGGAGCTCGAGCGGGTCAACCATGAGCTGCGCGAAACCAAACAGTATCTTGAGAACCTTCTTGAAAGCACCGTTGACGGCATCATCACTGTCGGCAAGAACGGGAGGACTGAATTCGCCAATGGGGGCGCTCTGGCGATGGCCGGATATGAGCGCGAGGAGTTTATCGGTTTACCCATGGCTCACCTGCTTGCCGGCGGCGAATACGAGTTCCAGAAGGTCCAGCGCATGCTGAGCGAAAGTGTACATCTCAAGAACCACGAAACCGGCATCCTCCGGCGCGACGGCTCGACAGTGCCCGTGAATATCTCGTTTTCCAGGGTCGAAGACGCCCGGCGCGAGTTCGCTTCGATTCTCGCGATCTGCAAAGACATCACCGAGCAGAAGCGCCTCGAACAAGAACTCAAGGAAATGTCCGTCAAAGACTGCCTGACCGGCCTCTACAACCAGCGGTCATTCTTTGAATGGCTCGAAAACGAAGTGGAACGCGCCAAACGCCAGAAGCGTCCCCTGTCGCTGCTGTTGTTTGATATCGACAAGTTCAAGCAATACAACGACAGCCGGGGCCACCTCGAGGGCGACAAGGTCCTCTGCGGAGCCGGAAGAGCGGTGCTCGAGTGCACCCGTGAGCACGTCGATATCGGGTTCCGGTACGGGGGCGACGAATTCACCGTCATCCTCCCCGAAGCGGAAGAGCAACAGGCCATGGCCATCGCTGAACGTATCCGGGAGACCTTCCAGGAATTCGGATTCGACGAATTGACCCTCAGCATCGGTTGCGTCTCTTTCAAGGAAGGCTTTACTGTCCGGTCCTTCATCGAGAAGGCCGACGCCTTGATGTACCAGGCCAAGCGCGCAGGCGGAAACCAGGTCTGCAAACCGGCCCCGGCCGGGGAATCGCTGCAATAAATCCCAGGAAGGAGGAACTGCGTCCCAATGAAATTCGCTATCTGTAACGAGATCTTCAAAGAATGGAACGACATTGCGCGCACGTTCGCCTACGTCAAGAAGACCGGCTACGACGGCATCGAATTGGCGCCCTTCACGTTCAGCCAGTATGTGACCGATATCAGCGCCGCAACCCGCAAGGAAATCGTCAAACGCGCGAAAGAAGTCGACCTTGATGTCATCGGCATCCACTGGGTGTTTGTGGGTCCTGAAGCCCTGCACATTAACCATCCCGACAAAGAACACCGGGACCGCGCGGCCAGATACCTCGTTGACCTGGCCCAGTTCTGCGGCGACGTGGGCGGCCACGTGATGATCTTCGGTTCACCCAAGCAGCGCAACGTCCACGAGAGCCTGACCTACGACCAGGCCTTCGAGTACACGGCACAAGTCTTCGAGGAAGCCCTGCCCGCGTGCGAGAAGCATAGCGTGACCATCTGCATGGAACCCCTGACCCATCTGGAAACAAACTTCTGCACAAATGCCGCGGATGCCGTGAAGCTCATCGAGCGCGTAAACCACCCCAATTTCCGGTTGCTGCTCGACACCAAGGCCATGACTTTCGAAAAAGAAGACCGCCCAACGCTCATCCGAAAATACGCCAAATACCTGGCCCACTATCATGCCAATGACGAAAACATGAACGGGCCCGGCTTTGGAGACGTGGATTTCGGACCCATATTCGAAGCCCTGCGCGAGATCAAGTACGAGGGGTACATGTCGGTCGAGGTGTTCAAGTTCGAGCTCGGCCCCGAAACCATCGCTACCAAGAGCCTCGAATACCTCAGGAAATTCGTCTGAGGCCGCTCCGCCAGAATGCATTCTCGGGACTCCGGCGCCGGGCGCCGTGAGTCCCGACGGTTAACAGGGCCGCCTACACGATCTCGGGTTTCAGCACGATGATGCTTGTCCCCGCAAAAGCGCGCTGGATGGCCCCGTACATGGTCTCATCCTCGTACATGCCCACAATAGCCCCGCCGGAACCCGTGAACTTGCAGCACGCTCCAGCCGACCGCGCACGTTCCACCATGTCGATGTTCGCGGGACTGATGGTGTATACGGACCGGCGCAGGTCGAAATTCGCGTTAAGCAAGGGCCCGATCTCCCTTCCCCGGCCCGACACAATCAGATCCCGCGCCTCCTGGGCGAACCCGGCGAACCGCTTCATCGCGTCCACGATTTCCGGCTCACCCTGGAGCCATCGCTGGCGAATGGCGTTATGGAAGACCTCCGAACCCTCTGCCAGGTCAGTACGGTAGGCAATGAACAGGTTGGGCAGCATGGACGGGTCGAGCCGCTCATACGCGCCGTATCCCTGCCCCTCCATCAGGGCCCTGTCAAAATCCATGAACACGCATTGCTGATAGACCTGGATCACCCGGTCCTGCAAACCCGCCGATATACCCAGTTCATCCGCCTCAACGCTCAGAATCAGATTGGGCTGGATCTCGTCCGGGATGGCGATCTCGTAGTATTCCATGAGACACCGCAGGGTTGCCGTGACCAGCGCGCTCGACCCCGCCATCCCCACATGACGCGGAATATTCGACCTGTACCGAATCGAGAAGTTCTTCTCCGGCAGCCTGATGCCGTGCTCCCGGCAGTACCTGGCAAAGCGGCTGATCGTTGCCTTCATGAGCCGTATGCCGCCGTAGTACCCGTACACGCGCACGTCGTCGGCAAGTTCCTGGATCGAGTTGTAAGTCGACCGGTCCCGCAGATTCGGGATGATCTCCACCTGCGGGTTCTCGTACAGGCTCACCTTGGCCGCGAAATTCCGGAACGTGAAACTTATCGTCTTGCCAAAATACCCGTCCGAGGGGTTCCCGACCAGCCCTGCCCGGGCATATGCAACCGCTTCACACGCCATCTGGCCCTCCTCGTGCACAGTTTCAAGGAGAATACGCCAGCCAGCCAGGCCGTTCAACGCTCCGCTCGCTCCCGGCTGCACTTCAGGACCGCCCCGCCGGACGGCCTGCACGCTGGAACGCATTGGAAAACCCCATTGAAACCGCTTGCGTCTCCCTCCGCATTTCAAAAGGATGCTACAATGGTTGCAGATAGTTACGTGCATGGGTCATGCGGCGCACCAGCGGCGATGGTGAGGAGAACGTTCGGATGCCTACGAAGTACCACCGGCAGAGTTTCCGGGATCATGTAGCTGAGCAGCATCCCTATTTGCGTGTCTCACGAACCTCCGCGCCGCCAGTCGCCGAGAAGGTCCGCAGGCCGGGATACATGCTCACTGCTTCCATCTGCGCCATCATCGCTGTGCTCCTTCTCGGGAATGCTCTGGCAAAGATTTCCGAATACTACGGCCAACCTGAAATCAAGGGAAAGGGAGTCATTGTTTCCAAAAGGCTCGAAGAAGCCGGTACCCCAGGAGAACGATACGTCGTCTTCGTAGACATCCTCCGCCCCGAAGGTGACCCAATCCGCCGTGACGTCTTCGCCGACAAATCCAGCTTTGAGCGATTCTCCGTGGGGGAAGAAGTGCCATTGGTCTATCAGATGAACCGTTCCGGTAAAGACGCCCGCATTGTGACCCTGTTCATGCCCGTACCCCCGGAAGAGGCCAGACAGGAAGGCATGCTGAAGAAAGACGAGTGATGTGGTTGTTTTCGCCGGGTCGCGCACAAGAGGTCTGGTGCTGCCGCCATAGACCCAGCCTTCACACGGAACGCGGGGCGCAGCCCTGGAAAGGCGGCAGAGACTGTGGTTGATCACTTCTGTATCGTTCTTGATCCGAAGACCCGCACGCAATCTGAACAAACGATGCGAACTATCCCTGCCGGCCCCCACACGCCTTAAGGCACGCGTTCAGGTACCCGTAGGATTCCGCCGCAATGATGGCGCACCGGTTGAGCTCGTATGAGCCGGCGCCAATCACTTCCAGATTCACCGGCCCGCTGTAGCCCGCGTCTACGAGCACTTTGCAGTATCCCATGAGATCAATGTCGCCGCGTCCGCAGGCCTGCAGTTCCGGCGGACCGGGGGAGGGGCCGGAACCGGCGCAATCGCGAATGTGAACATGCTTCACGCGCGATACGACCTCTCTCAAGGCATCCTTGGGGACTTCACCCCCGCGATGGATGTGGCTGGGATCCATATCGATGCCAAATGCCGGGGAGTCGATCTGTTTCATGGCCACGAGCGTGGTGGTTGTGTTCCAGATAGCCGCGCCCACATGCGCCTTCACGCACAAACTCACCCCGAACGGCTTCGCCTTCTCCGCCATCTTCGCCAACATTCCCAGACACTTCCCAAGGTCTTCTGGATTACCCTGTGAACCGCCGGGACCGACATTTACCACGGGGATCCCGATTTCCGCCCCTGCCTCGAAAGCTTTAATGAGGCGGTCCTCATCCAGAGCGGCTTCTTCCATGGCGGTGATGGGGAGTTCCAGGTCCTGCACGAGCGCCTTGATATCCCCGGCCTGGTTCTTCCAGCTATCCAGTTCGAGATGTTCGCACATCCCCTTGATAGCAGAGATCTCGGCCGCGTCATACCCCGCCCACTTGATATGCTGCATGGCCGTGCGTAAATCAAATCCTTGAAACAACACCGTATTCACACCCAGTTTGATCATCTCAGCGCCCTCTCGTCCTCGTGTGCGACTGGCACGGTGCAAAACACCGCCACAAAGTTCTTGGAAAGGGGCCACCCTTTTCTTCAGAGAAGGGCCCCAGATGCCCCTTTTCAGATTACCGTTTCTGCAATTTCCTGGCCGTTTCGATTGAGCCGATACGTCGGTCAAGGCCGATTTGATGCAACTCGATGGGGTTCCCTTTGCCGGTTGCGCGGCACCGTTTCTTGAGCCAGGCATTCATACGGTCTCGCAGCGTCTTGACGAGCCCGGGCTCTTTCTCGGCGAGATTGCGCAATTCCTTGGGATCTTCGAGCAGATTGTAAAGTTCGACCGGAGGCTT
>Ga0116185_1002106_pt1 | contig 18919 bp, 17 predicted proteins | sample AD_JPNNA7_MetaG_FD_89754 | JGI IMG/M metagenome (GOLD analysis project Ga0116185, IMG submission 89754) | Active sludge microbial communities of municipal wastewater-treating anaerobic digesters from Japan - AD_JPNNA7_MetaG | ecosystem: Engineered > Bioreactor > Anaerobic > Digestate | place... | reverse complement strand
AGTTCCTGCGCCAATAATAACTACTTCGGTAGGAGTAATACCGGAAATACCCCCCAGCATTCTACCTTTTCCGTATACAGAATTACTCAAATGTTCAGCAGCAATCAACATAGATGTATTTCCTGCAATTTCGCTCATCGCTCTAACAACAGGGAATGTACCTATTTTATCTTTAATAAATTCGTAAGATAATGCTGTTATTCGTTTAGAAATTAATTTTTTAAAATATATTTGATCTTGAATTGGTAAATGAAGAGCAGAAATAATAGTTTGTCTGTTCTTCATTTTGTCAATTTCTTCTATTGTTGGAGGTGTAATCTTTATAATAACATCCGATTGATAGACTTCTTCCGGAGTAAAAACAATTGTTCCTCCTTGTTCGCTGTATTCATTATCGGAAAAATGAGCTGCTTTGCCGGCATTTGTTTCTATATATACCGTATGTCCGTTTTGCACTAATAATCCAACTGCTTCCGGAACTAGTCCAACTCTATTTTCCTGAAAGGATGTTTCTTTTGGAACGCCAATAGTGACACTTTTTTTTGATTTTTTCAGTTCCAGCATTTCTTCCTGTGGGACATATTTTCCGGAAGAGCCAAATGATAAGAATTCAGGTTTGTTTTCTGACATACTTTATTAATAATTAAAGTTTAAAGATAGTTTTTTTTCTTTAAACTGCAATTAAAATTTGATTAATCTTTCTCCGTTTTTTATTTCAATATAAATCTTAACACAATCCGAAGGAAGTAATTCTTCCACTTTTTCGGGCCATTCTAAAAAACAATAGGCCCCACTCGATAAATACTCTTCACATCCTATATCAAAATACTCCGTATTATTTTTAATTCTATAAAAATCAAAATGAAATACAGATTTATTATCGGCTGTTTTATACTCATTCACCAAGCCGAAAGAAGGGCTAATAGCAACATCCAACGTACCTAAATAATTACAAATTGCTTTAATAAATGTTGTTTTACCACTTCCCATACTTCCATAAAAAGAAAAAACAGTGGAATGGCTATGTTGCTTAATTAATTCTTCGGCAATTTTATTTAATTCTTCTATTTTTGAGCAGTAAAATTCCATAAAAAATGCTATTTAGGAGATAATGTAATAATAGGGACTAACATTTCTTCTAACGAAATACCGCCATGTTGAAATGTATTTCGGTAGAAATTAACATAATGATTATAATTATTGGGATAGGCAAAAAATTTATTTTCGTTTGCAAAAGCATAAGAGGTGGTAACATTTATTCGAGGTAAAAAAACATCGTCCGGATTTTTCACTTCAAAAACATCTCTTTTTTCGTATTGAAGGGCTTTCCCAAGCTTATAGCGTAAATTGGTATTCGTATTTTTATCGCCTAATATTTTTGTTGGATTTTGAACACGAATAGAGCCATGATCGGTAGTTATAACAATATGTGCTTTTTTTTCAGCTGCATATTTAACTACTTCCATTAATGGAGAATGTTCAAACCACGATTTAGTTAGGGAACGATAGGCGGCTTCATCGTCGGCCAATTCTTTAATGACTTCCATTTCCGTACGGGCATGCGACAACATATCAACAAAATTATATACGATTACATTTAATTTGTTGGATATTAGGTTTGGTAAATTTTCAACCATTTTCTTTCCAAAAAACAAATTTAATACTTTGGTGTACGAAAATTTAAAATTTTTCCCAAAACGCTTAATTTGTGAGGCAAAGAGCTCTTCTTCAAATTGATTTTTGGTACCTTCATCTTCTTCATTTTTCCACAAATTAGGATAAATTTTTTCTATTTCCGTTGGCATAAGTCCGGCAAACAAGGCATTTCGAGCATATTGAGTTGCTGTTGGGAGAATAGCATAATACATTTCATCCGAAATGGTTCTGTAATATTCTTCCAAAATAGGTTGGATTACCTTCCATTGATCATATCGCAAATTATCAATAACGATCAAGAAGATAGGCCCCTCTAGCGATAAAAGAGGCAATACTTTTTCGCGAACCAGTGTATGAGACATAACCGGCCTATCGGGGAAGCTACTATGTAACCATTTTACATAATTTTGTTCTATATATTTTGCAAATGCCGTATTTGCCTCCGAAATCTGTGATTTCAACACATCAATCATTCCATTATCGGATGATTTATTTAATTCGATATCCCAATGAGTTATTTTTTTATATACTTCTGTCCATTGCGTATAATCTAATTTATCATTAATCGTAGTGAAAATATTTCGAAACTCTTGTTGATAATCGGAGGTAGTTGTTTCGCTCACCAATCTTTTATTATCCAGGTTTTTTTTAATTGCTAACAGAATTTGATTCGGGTTTACCGGTTTTATTAAATAATCGGCAATTTTAGAACCGATAGCATCTTCCATGATACTTTCTTCTTCGCTTTTGGTAATCATAACCACCGGAATATTTGGCTTAATACTTTTAAGTTTTTTAAGCGTTTCTAATCCCGATAGTCCGGGCATATTTTCATCTAGAAAAATAATATCAAAATGCTGTGTTTTAATAATATCTAGTGTTTCATTACCACTATTGGTTGTAACCACCTCATAGCCCTTCTCGATAAGGAATAATATATGAGGTTTTAAAAGTTCAATTTCATCATCGGCCCATAAAATGGTAATTTTCTCCATATATATAATTTTAAAAATGTAAGATATAAACTAAAATTAACTTGTAATATTGCAAAAAATATGTAATATTGGTATAAATATTTACAATAATAATGAATAAAGTGCAAAGTAACTCTGTATTCAAAAGAAAAATTTTTAATGATCCGGTATATGGATTTATCACTGTATCGGACGATTTCATCTTTCAACTAATTGAACATCCTTATTTTCAGCGTTTACGCCGCATTAAACAATTAGGGCTAACCCATTTGGTTTATCCGGGTTCTTTTCATACCCGTTTTCACCATGCAATGGGAGCCATGCACCTAATGGGAGAAGCAATTGAATCGCTGCGTTCTAAAGGGAATAAAATAACCGAAGAAGAAGCACAAGCAGTTAATGCAGCAATCCTTTTACATGATATTGGTCATGGTCCATTTTCGCATGCGTTGGAAAATTGCATTGTAGAAGATATAAACCATGAATACCTCTCCCAACTTTTCATGGAACGATTAAACACCCAATTTGGAGGGAAACTACAATTAGCTATTGATATTTTTCAAAATAAATATTCCAAGAAATTTCTTCATCAGCTAGTTTCTAGTCAACTTGATGTTGACCGGCTTGATTATCTTAAACGAGACAGTTTTTTCACCGGCGTATCAGAAGGAGTTATTAGTACAGAACGTATTATTAAAATGATGAATGTGGTTAACGATAACCTTGTTATTGAAGCCAAAGGAATTTATTCAATCGAAAAATTTATTATTGCTCGTCGGCTAATGTATTGGCAGGTATATCTTCACAAAACAGTGCTTTCGGCCGGTTATTTAATGATAAAAATATTACAGCGAGCAAAATATTTGAGTGAACAGGGGCTTTCTCTTTTTGCAACCCCCGCATTTCATGAATTTATAACACATACGTATCGGAAAATTGATTTTGATAAAAATCCGCAAATACTTGATTTGTTTGCCGAACTCGATGATTTCGACATATATTCTTCCATTAAAGTATGGAGTAACTCATCCGATACTATTTTAGCTACTTTATGTAAAAAACTAATTAATAGGCAACTTTTTCATATCGATTTAGAAAAAACTCCAATTGACGAATTAAAAATGGAGAAAATTAAAAAAGAGGTCATTAAAACATTAAATATTTCCCCTTCCGATATTGATTATTTTGTTTTTAGCGATAAAGTTGAAAATAATGCTTATGATACGTCAAATATAAATATAAATATTTTATTTAAAGATGGCAAAATACTTGATTTAGCAGAGGCTTCAGACCAATTAAACATTTCCGTATTATCTCAAACAGTAACTAAATATTTTTTATGCTATCCGAAAGAAATCTGATACATATCTTATATAAAACTACTTGTTAATAAAAAATAAAAAAATAATAATCTTCAACACTATATATATTGGTAAATTGCGAAATATTTAATAAATTTTTTTCGCATGAAATTTTCTGCTCAAAAAATAGCTGAATTGCTTGAAGGAAGAATAGAAGGAAACCCGAAAGCAGAAGTAAATAAGCTTTCTAAAATTGAAGAAGGCACACAAGGCTCTATTACTTTTTTAGCAAACCCGAAATACACCCCCTATATCTATAATACGCAAGCATCGGTGGTTGTAGTTAATAATAATTTTGTTCCGGAACAAAAAATTAGTGCGACCTTGATTTATGTTGAAAATGCGTATCAATCGTTTGCTAAATTATTAGAACTATATAATCAGATAAAACGAAATAAAACAGGGGTTTCAGCTACTGCTTATATTGACAAAACCGCTCGTATTGGAGAAAATGTTTACATAGGTGAATTTGTAGTTATTGGAGAAAATGTAGAAATTGCCAATAATGTAAAAATTTACCCACAATCTTATATTGGCGATCAAACAAGTATTGGAGAAAATACAATTATATATGCAGGTGTTAAAATATATTCCGATAATATAATTGGAAAAAATTGCACAATTCATTCAGGTACTGTAATTGGAGCCGATGGATTTGGATTTGCACCAAACAGCGATAATAATTACATGAAAATTGCACAAACAGGAAATGTTATTATTGAAGATAATGTTGAAATTGGCGCAAATACCTGTATAGATAGAGCAACCCTTGGATCGACTATAATAAAAAAAGGAGTCAAACTCGATAATTTAATCCAAATTGCACATAATGTTGAAATTGGAGAAAATACCGTAGTTGTTTCTCAAACAGGTATTGCTGGTTCTACCAAAATTGGCAAAAACTGTATGATAGGAGGTCAAGTAGGAATTATTGGACATCTAAAAATAGCTGATAACGTAAAAATTGCAGCTCAATCGGGAATTCAAAAGAATATACTTAAAGAAGGCGCTATTGTACAAGGTTCGCCTGCTTTTAACTATCTTCAATATCAAAAATCTTATATTTACTTCCGCAAACTGCCAAGTCTTTTTGAACAAGACCAAAACAATAAAGATGATTCTCAAAAATGAGAAAACATTATTTTGTTAAATAATAATTAATAAATAAATATCGCTTTTTTGTAGATATTTTTTATTTTTATACTTTTGCTAAATGATAGCAAAAAAACAAAGAACAATTAAAGGACCCGTAAAAGTATCGGGAGTTGGTTTGCATTCAGGAAAAGAAGTTACAATTACCTTTCTACCTGCAGCAGAAAACCATGGATATAAATTCAAAAGAACTGATTTAGAAGGAAAACCAATTATAGAGGCAGATGCCTTGCACGTAATAGATACTTCTAGAGGAACAACGATAGAGCAAAATGGAGTACGCGTACTAACAGTTGAACACGCCTTAGCCGCTTTATCAGGGCTCGAAATTGACAATGCCCTTATAGAAATTGATGGGGTTGAACCACCTATTTTTGATGGAAGCGCTAAAATATATGTAGATGCTTTAAACAAAGTAGGGATTGTTGAACAAAATGCTGAAAGAACCTATTTTGAGATAAAAGAAAATTTTATTTATCGCGATCCGGAAAAACAAGTTGAAATAATTGCTATCCCTTCGGATGACTTTAAGATTTCAGTAATGATTGATTTCGAGACCGATGTTTTAGGTACTCAAAATGCATCTATTACAAACATGCATCATTTTACAGAAGAAATTTCATCGTGCAGAACTTTTGTATTCCTCCATGAGCTAGAACATCTTGTAAATAATAATTTAATAAAAGGCGGCGATTTAAATAATGCCATTGTTTTTGTAAACAGGCTTATGTCCGACAAAGAACTTACACGAATTGCATCTCTTTTTAACCGAGAAAAAGTGGAAGTTTTAAAAGAAGGTATCTTAAACAACTTAGAGCTCCGCTTTAATAACGAACCTGCTCGTCATAAATTACTCGATGTTGTAGGTGATTTGGCTTTAGTTGGAATGCCAATTAAAGGACATATTATTGCAAACAGACCCGGGCATCATGCGAATGTTGAATTTGCAAAAATTATTCAACAGGCGATAAAACAATTTAAAACAAAAAAAGAAGCATATAAATATAATCCGGAATTAAAACCGGTTTATGATATTAACCAAATTAAAAAATTCTTACCTCATCGATATCCGTTTTTATTAATCGATAAAATTATAGAGATTTCAGATACACATGTAGTTGGCATAAAAAATGTGACTACCAACGAAGAGTTTTTTAATGGTCATTTTCCAGCAGATCCTGTAATGCCAGGTGTATTACAAGTAGAAGCCATGGCTCAAACTGGAGGCGTTTTCTTTTTACATGGGAAACCAGATCCAGAGAACTACACTACTCTTTTTTTAAAAATTGATAATACAAAGTTTAAGCAAAAAGTAATTCCCGGAGATACCATTGTTTTTGAATTAAAATTAATCTCTCCATTAAGAAGAGGATTGTGCCAGATGAAAGGAACTGCTTATGTAGGGAACAAAGTGGTAATGGAATCGGAAATGACTGCCCAAATAACTAAAAATAATTAATTTATGAATCAACCCCTCGCTTACGTTCACCCCCAAGCAAAAATTGCAAACAATGTAGTAATTGAGCCTTTTGTTACTATTCATAAAAATGTTGAAATTGGAGAAGGCACTTGGATTGGCTCTAATGTTACTATTATGGAAGGGGCTCGTATAGGGAAGAATTGTAAAATATTTCCAGGATCTGTTATTTCTGCCATTCCACAAGATTTAAAATTTGATGGTGAAGACACGATTGTTAGAATTGCCGACAATGTTACCATTCGTGAATTTGTTACTATTAATAGAGGAACCAAAGCCAGTTTCGAAACCGTTATTAACGAAAACACGCTAATAATGGCATGTGCACACATTGCCCACGATTGTTCTATCGGGAAAAACTGTATTATTGCAAATGCCGCTTTATTAGCAGGACACATAACCGTTGATGATTATGCTATTATTGGAGGTCAAGTTGCAATCCATCAGTTTTGCAATATTGGTCCACACGTTATGATTTCGGGAGGGTCTCTGGTAAACAAAGATGTCCCCCCCTATACTAAAGGAGCCCGTACACCATTATCGTTTGTTGGCATTAACTCTATTGGGTTAAGAAGAAGAGGATTTAGTCCTGAAAAAATTAATGAAATACAAGATATTTATCGAATTCTTTATCAAAAAAGTTTTAATGTAACACAAGCATTGGAATTTATTGAAGCCGAAATGCCTGCCACCTCAGAAAGAGATGAGATTGTTTATTTTATTAATAATTCCAGTAGAGGAATTATGAAAGGATATAATAGAAAATTTAATCTTTAGTATACATCCGCAGATTGTTGTATTTCCCGAAAATGAAGATCATACTTGAGAACATTGGCAAGCAATATAAAAATGATTGGATTTTTCAACACATCCAAAGCGAATTCAATATAAACCAATCTATTGCCATTGTTGGACCGAATGGTTCGGGGAAATCTACTTTTATTAATATCATTTCAGGGCACACTATTCCGACAAGTGGAAATATTTCGTATTTACTTAATTCAAAACAAATTAAACAAGAAGAAATATATCAACACCTCTCTGTTTGCTCCCCATATATAGAGTTAATAGAAGAATTTACCATTAAAGAAAATATTAATTGGTATGTAACTTTAAAAAAACTGAAGAATAATTTGAATATTTATGATGTTATAAATTTATTATCCATCCCCAAAAACGATACAAAAAAACTAAGCAACTACTCTTCGGGTATTAAACAAAGAGTAAAATTAGCATTATCAATTCTAAGCGACACCCCTATTTTATTGTTAGACGAGCCATGTGCCAATTTAGATGCGGCTGGAATAAAATGGTATAACGATTTAATTTCAATGCATTCTTTAAACCGTATTATTTTTATTAGTTCGAATAATAATCCTTCCGAAATCGCTTTTTGTTCAAAAAAAATTGAAATTACCTCCTTTAAATAAAAATAAATACTTTCTTTTTTGTTTTATTTAATTGATTATCTTTGCCAACCAAATTTTTAAAAGGAAAAAAAGTATTTATGGCAACAACAGCAGATATTAGAAATGGATTATGTATCGAATTTAATGGAGAACTCTATTATATTGTAGAATTTCAACATGTTAAACCGGGTAAAGGAGGCGCTTTTGTTAGAACAAAATTAAAAAATATAAAAACCGGGAAAGTAATACCCAATACATTTCAATCGGGTGCAAGAATTGAAATTCAACGAGTAGAAAGAAGACCATATCAATATTTGTATAAAGATGATACCGGTTATAATTTCATGCATAATGAAACTTTTGAACAAATTAATATACAAGAAGAATTAATTAACGCACCCCAATTTTTAAAAGAAGGTCAAGCTGTAGAAATTGTATTTCATGCCGATACAGAAAGTCCAATGTATGCAGAACTACCCGCTTTTGTTGCTTTAAAAATTATCTATACAGAACCCGGAATTAAAGGAGATACGGCTACTAATGCACAGAAACAAGCTACTCTTGAAACTGGAACCGTAATAAATGTTCCTTTATTTATTAATGAAGGTGAATTAATAAAAGTAGATACAAGATCTAGTAGTTATTCTGAACGAGTCAAGTAACACAAATAATTTATGAAAATAGAACCTGTTTTAAAATTAAAAGAAATAGCTGAATTTATTCACGCCACTTTTAAAGGAGAACCTGAACATATTATTAGTGGAATAAACGAAATTCATAAAGTTGAAACAGGGGATATTACATTTGTAGATCATCCAAAATATTACGAAAAAGCACTTAATTCAAAAGCTACAACTATAATTATTAACAAAGAACTTCCTGCTCCTGCAGAGAAAGCGCTTATTTATTCCGATGACCCATTCCGTGATTATGTTAAACTCGTAAAACGATTTAGACCGCTTGATTTATCACCCAAAACGATAAGCGATACCGCAGAAATTGGGAAAGGAACTATTATACAACCCAATGTGTATATAGGGAATCATGTAAAAATTGGCGAAAATTGTATAATCCATGCAAACGTTAGCATTTACGATCATACGATAATAGGTAATAATGTAATAATACATAGCAATTCTGTTATTGGAGCTGACGCTTATTATTTTAAACGCCGTCCTGAAAGATATGATAAGTTGGAATCATGCGGACGAACCATTATTAAGGATTATGTTGAAATAGGTGCACTTTGTTCTATTGACAAAGGTGTTTCAGGAGATACGATTGTAGGGCAAGGTTGCAAACTCGACAATCACATTCAAATAGGACACGATACAACTATTGGCAAAAATGTTTTAATAGGTTCGCATACAGCTATTGCAGGAGTTACAGAAGTACAAGACGATGTTATTATTTGGGCTAGAGTATCCATTAATAAAGATATCGTTATTGGTAAAGGAGCTGTTATTTATGCTATGTCGGGAGTAGACAAATCATTAGTCGGAGGAAAAACCTATTTTGGTGCTCCTGTTGACGAAGCCCGTAAAAAATGGAAAGAAATGGCTTTACTTCGCAGATTGCCTGAATTAGAAGAGAAACTAGCTTTACTTGAAAAAAAATAATAATTTACTTTACTGCTTATTATTTAACTTATCTTCCAGCACAAACTCCTTTTCTTTTTTAGCTGAAGTTACATCTAAAATAACTATTAATGCAATAAATCCCCAAAAAGGGACAGAAGCTTTGTCGGTATCTAAGAAATTATTTAGAAATCCGTGAACAAAATAAGTAGAAAGTGAAATTATTGAAACAATAATAAAAAACTTAACTTCTCTATCTCTTGATCTTTTGTAAACTTTAACAGCGGTATAAGTTACTACAAGAATAATTGAAATAACAGACAATAAACCCAGTAAACCCATTTCTGCTAAAGGGCCAATATATTCGCTGTGCGCATTTCCCATATCTCCAGAATTCGTGCTTATTATTGTTTTTTCTTTTGATAGCTGATAAGGGGCGTACTTAAATTGATACGTTCCCGGACCCCATCCCAAAATTGGTTTTTCCTTAAACATTCTAATTGCACTTTGCCAACGATTAATACGTTCAAGATTTGAAGCATCGTTCGAAATATTTGAAATTGATTGAATATGTTCAATATAATCTTTAGAAGAAGTTTGCTTATTTTTTTCAAGATACATCACCACATCCGATTTATAAACAAAGTACAATCCTATTACCATTATAACTCCAGAAATCACATATTTATAATTAATTTTTAATACCATAATTAGGAATACCACTAAGCCAACAGCTAAGCTAAGCCATGCAGCCCTGCTATAAGAGAGAATTAATGCAATTATAAATATAAGAAAAAAAATTAAAGACACGATTCTTTTCCATGCAATAAGGTTTTTGTCAAAAATAAATGCAAATGAAAAAGGAATAAACATAGCTAATAATGCACCATAAGAAGTATGATCATTGAAAAAAGGAGTCATCACCCAATGTGCTGTAACTTCATCAAAGCCATATAACGAATGGTGTATAACAGTATAAAAAACAACTAATATTAATGAAATCATGTAACACCATATAAAATTTCTTATATTATTCTTTTCTTTAAATAGTTGTGACGCAACAAAATAAAAAGGGATTATAAACCACATTTTGGAAACTAAATATTTAAAAGAAACGATAGGCATTGTACTTGTTAAGGAAGTGAAAAATATCCAAAACAAATAAATAAGAATAAAAATGGTAACAGGATGTTTAATAATATTTGAATCAAACTTACGTTCGAAAAGCATTTTTATTAAAAAAACCAACATAGTGGCAAACATGAGTGGTTCAGTAGGAAGACTTAGCCCTATTTTATAATCGAAATCGCTTAAATTAATAGATAATGGAGTAAGAAAAACGATAAATAATAAAAGTTTATCTAAAGCAAAAATAAATAACAAAGCTATGATTAATAATACTGGAATAAGTGTAAACCAATAAAATTCTTTAACAATAAATATACTATTCAGTACAATAAAAATTGCACAAATACCATACACCCATTTTATTTTTAGTTTATCACTCACGCTAATGCTAGCTTTCAATCATTGAATTATTTCGATTTTTTTCTACTAAAAGAATGGTAATTAGGGCTATAGAAAATGCGGAAACAGTAGATATTAAAACAATTAGCCATCTAACAGGGTACGTTTTTTTATCGGCAGGTACCGGAGACGTAATATAGTTGGAATAAGTTAAATCTTTTTTAACATCTTTTAATGCGAACTCATATTCTTGTTTAAGTTTATTGTAGGCATCGGTGGCGGCAAAATACAAGCTACTTAAATAAATAAAATCGCCTCCTTTTCCTTGCAAATTTTCTATCGTTTTTTTTGCAGATCCAGCACTTGATAATGTTTTATAATATGCTCTAGAAGCCTCTCTAACTTGAACAGTATAATCAAGTAATCCATATTCAGACCTTAACTTATCGAGGTTTGTTTTTAAGGTATCTAATTCCAGTTTTTTTTGTTCGAATTGTATTTGAGCAATTTTTAATACTTCTTCCGATTTATCTCTTTGTAATAAACGAGCTTTTGCATTAAAAAGAGTAACCATGCTTTTAACCATGTTACATGCTAATACAGGATCGACATCCATTATTTCGATGATTACTGATTCATATTCTGTTTTACGAATATCAACTTTCGACTGAAACACTTTAACTACTTTAGATTTGTAGTTTTTAGCATCTTTTTCAATTTCATAATGTGTTCCTAAATCATACATCCTAATTAATGAATCCACAATATCGTCGGAGTTAAAAATTTGGAGCATTAACTCTGTTGATGTTTCCGAAGAATACGGAATTAAATTTGAAGGATATAGTATAGCAGTTGATTTATACTGCGGTTTTATAAACCAAGGTGCTGAAAAAATAACTGAAAGCACCACCGCAATAAGTGTGATAACTACCAAATGAATTCTCCATTTGATTATTATTTTAAATAAATTTAAATTCGAGAATATATTTTCCATATCAAAATTAATTTCTTTTGGGAATGTTATTTTTGAAATAATTATATTTATTTTATTTTTAACGTGATAAGGGTTATTAATTTGTTTTACATTTTCAAAATTATTTTTCTTATCAAACCTAACTTTTTCAATAATATTATTTTCATAAAATGAAATTGATTTTTTATTATCTATTCAGCTATATGTGTTTTTTCTTCTATTCAAATAATCAAAAACAAGAATGGATACAACTCCTAAAAGCATAGACGATAAAGTAGAAACTAATATTATTAGCCAACGTATAGGATATGATTTTTGTTCTGCTTTAAAAGCGGAATTAACAACAAATTTGCCTGGTAATTCTTGCTCCGCATCTACTTTGGCTTCTTCGTATTTTGTTTTTAATACACTTAACTGTTTCTTATCAAATTCTAATGCATCTCTAATAGACACATACGAACTTCCATATTCAGAAAGTATTTTCAATTTTTCTTCTATTGCCTTTGCTCCGGAAGCATTATTATGTGATAATGCAATTGCATGTTGTGTATTGTATGCTTCGGCTTGTGTTTCATAGTCATTAATCCCAAGTTTTCGTAATTCTTTTAAAGAATCTTCCATTTTTAATATTTCATTCTTTAACTTAAGATATTCGGCTTCTACAATTTTTAACCCTTGGATGGCTCTTTCTCGTTGCATTGTATTTTTGGTAGAATCTAGTAATGCCGCTATATCATTCGCAATATCGGCAGCCATTTGAGGGTCTTTATCAAGTACTTCTATTTCAACAGCCATAAATTCAGTACGTCGAAATCTAATATTATTTTCGTATTTCTTAAATAATTTTGTATTCTTAAATTTTGATTTTGAACTAATATTATAATGTTCTAATAAATTATATTTTTCAATAATTCTTGCTCTTATTTTGTTCGAATTTAAAATCTGTAATAACTGTTCCGACTGCTCTTCTGCACCAAATTGAAGTATATCCTGTGTGGCTCCATAATTATCTGCCATTAAAGCTTTGGAAACAGAATTGGTTGATGTTGGAAACATAATAACCGTCGATTTATATTTAGGAGTAATAAAAAATGATGAAGAAAATACAATTGATGCTATCATTGCTATTACCCCGATAAGGATTAACAGCTTCTTCCATCGGTAAATGAATAAAAATAAACCCGCAGAATTAAAATTATACGATTGATTATTGGTCATTATTTATACACACTAATTTTAATAATAAAGCAAAAATAGAAAAAAAATATTACTGAAATCAAATTATCCAAATTTAATGATATTAAACATGTCTTTAAAACTAATAATCCGCAATAATATCGATATAATTGAACTTCCCACTATCATAATCCCCATATTAACAATCCATGAATAATCTAGACCTTTTGATAAATAACCGATTATTAAAACACATACAATAAATATAAGAATAGTGGTTAAAAATTGGTAATTTACCTTAAACTTAAATATTTTTTGAACAATTATTACTTGTACCAATGATGTTAATACTTGAGTAGAAAAACTGGCTAATGCCGAACCGGTTGAATAAAAATAAGGAATTAAAAATAAATTAAGTAAAATATTGATGGTCATGCCTGATGCAGCCATTATGTTTAACTCTTTTAAATTCCCGTTTGCTGTTAGTAAAGTACCAAAAACATAGGTTGTAGAAATAGGAATAAAACACCCCATTAACAATCCAAATACGGTAGATGATTCTGCAATTCTTATCGTATAATGTTCCATGGTTTCGCTCAAGTTATATGGGTATAATAACCTCATAATATCTTCACTATAAAAATAAGAAGTAAATGAAACAATAACAGCTCCTGTAAATAATAATGAAAATGAAAGTTTAACTAGCGATTCAACAGACTCCTTGAATTTTAACATCTTTGCAAATAAAGGGAGAAGTAATACCGAAAATAAATAAGCAATCATATTGGTTGCATCAAGTAAACGATATGCTGAAGCATAAATCCCCGATTGGACCTCACCGGAATGCATATAATCTTCCGAAACGGAGGCATCTGGGAGCATACGTTCCATCATTACGGTATCAATTCGATTGTAAAAAGTCATAAGTAAAACCAATACAGCAAAAGGAAAACTTTTCTTAATAATCATTAATGAAAAAGGCAAATTCCAGTTTAGTTTTAAAAATTTTGATTTTGCTTTTTTAAAAACAATAATTAAGGTTATAACGGCTGTTAAAAAGTATGCAATGGTTTGTGCAAACACATACCAACGGATAGAAAACTGAATCGGCAAATTCCCCCATAATAAAACGGCACAAATAATTATCATTATGGAACGATCTAAAACAGAAATAAAACTATCTACTTTAAACAAATGCAGACCGGAAAGATTTGATCTTAAATATAAAACAAATGAAATTAAAAACTGATTCAAAGCTAAAATTATAAGTAAAAGAACTTGTGTTGAATCATATCCAATAACAAAAGCACATATTAAACTGATTGCCAAATAAATAAATCCAAGAATTAACTTAAGGACAATAATACTCGATAAATGTTTTCGGAGTAAATGATTATTTTGAGCTATATTTTTATTATTGAAATTGGTTATGCCAAAATCAAGTAAAATATTTAAAAGAAAAGAAAAGCTGAAAATAGAATAATAAAACCCATAATCTGCAACCCCTACAACATTTTGAACGGTTCGATCGATCCCAAGAATCCAGAATGGTTTTATTAATAAGTTTAAAAATAAAACCAGAGCTATGTTTTTTAAGAATTTTTTAAGCATAAATATTTATCATGCAAATGTAATAAAGGTTTTATTTTATATTTATATTTAACTCCCTTTTTAGCATTTAATTATATTTCTACTCAATAAAAGTTTTCAAATTAAGAAAAAAAATTACTTTTGAGGTTTTTATATTTGAATTTATTGACTAATGAGAATTGTTGTTAATGCGCAATGTTTATTAAAAGACAAATTGGAAGGCTTGGGATGGTTTAGTTATGAAGTACTTAAAAGACTAACCACACAACACCCGGAACATACCTTTATTTTTATTTTCGACCGTAAATGGGATTCTTCGTTTATTTTTGCCAAAAATGTTAAACCGTTCATTTTACCTCCCCCTTCGCGCCACCCTTTTTTATGGTTTCTCCGATTTCACATTTTATTTCCCTTATTATTAATACGTTTACGAGCCGATTTATATCTTTCTACTGATGGATGGATGCCTTTATGTACCCGAATTAAAACTGTTAATGTTATTCATGATATTAATTTTGAATATTTCCCTAAAGATTTACCTTTTTGGTATCGATTTTATTATCAATTTTTCTTTCCTCGATATGCGAGAAAATGCACTCGTTTAGCAACCGTTTCTGAATATTCTAAAACAGATATTTCTAAAAAATATAAAGTGCCCCTTTCTAAAATAGATGTTGTATATAATGGATGTAATGAAAATTTTGTCCCCATAGGTAAATTACAACAAGAAAATACTCGCTGGGAATACTGTTTTAACGAACATTACTTTGTTTTTGTAGGCTCTTTACATCCAAGAAAAAACCTAATAAATCTTTTTAAAGCATTCGATATTTTTAAAACAAATACCAAAAAAGATATAAAATTGTTAATTGTTGGTCAAAAAAGGTGGTGGACAGAAGAAATAAATACTGTTTATGATAACCTAGCTCACAAAGATGATATTGTATTTACCGGTCGTGTTGACGAAGGCAAATTACATCGAATTATAGGATCTTCTTTAGCAATGACCTATGTTTCGTATTTTGAAGGATTTGGAATTCCTATTTTGGAAGCTTTTAACTGCGATACCGCCTTAATTACTTCGAATGTAACATCAATGCCCGAAATAGCAGGTAATGCGGCTCTTTTTGTCGATCCATTTTCTCCTGAATCTATTGCAGTTGCAATGACACAGATAGCTACCAATGAATCATTACGACAAGAACTGATCTCAAAAGGGAGAATTCAACGTCAAAAATTCAGTTGGCAAAAATCAGCTAATCTTGTTTGGGAATGCATACAAAAAACAATAAAAGAAGACTAAAAACTTCCTCCTTACATAATTTTCCTTCTACCCTTCATGGTGATATGGTTCATTTCGAATAATTGAAAAAGCCCTATACAATTGCTCCATAAATAGCAATCTTATAATTTGATGAGAAAATGTCATTTTCGATAACGAAATTTTTGCATTTGCTCTATTATATATGCGTTCAGAAAAACCATAAGGACCTCCAACCAAAAAAAATAAATTTTTTACAGAGCTATTCATTTGTTTTTGGAGAAAATCAGCAAATTCAATAGAACGAAATTCACGACCGTTTTCATCCAATAAAACTACAAAATCGTTTTCTTTTATATACTTTAACTGTATATCTGCCTCTTTTTCTTTTACCTGAGCAGGGTTTTGTTTTTTTGATGAAGGAATATCTGGAATAATAATTGTTTCAAAAGGAACAGCATGTTTTATCCTTTTTTCAAATATTAAGAAACCTTCTTTAACGAATGATTCTGTTGTCTTCCCTGTTAACAAAAGTGTTATTTTCATTAAAACTAATTTAGCAAATTAAAATAAAGCTTAAAATTAAGTTAAAAAAAGTTTTTATATCATGTTTTTGTTAAATTTGTGTAGGTATTCTGTTTCAATACCGATAACATACTATTTTTCATATAATATGGCTTGGTTTTTGTTCTAATTTCGTTACATAAAACATGATAAAATGAAAAAAATTGCAATCTTGTTTATCATTATTACCACTGTAAGTATTTCTCTATTTGCTACTGTTTTTACGGATACACCTAATGATATAATACAAACAATTAGTAAAGCAATCTCCTCGGGTAAATCGGAAAATGTGGCTGTATACTTTAATTCCACATTAGACCTTACTACACCGGAAAACGAAGGGACTTACAGCAAAATACAAGCGGAACAAATTCTAAAAGATTTTTTTTCAAAAAATCCTATTTCTTCTTTTACTATTAAACATAATGGGTCGTCTACAGATGGTTCTATATATGCAATAGGAATTTATCTCTCCGACACGCTAACTTACCGCGTTTATTTTCTATTGAAAAAATTCGATCAAAAATATTTAATTCAAAAAATAGAATTTGAATTACAGTAAGTTTTTCATTCATATCTTTGTAAAAAATACTAATTTTATACGAACCTATTTACATGACGATAGATCAGATTATAGCGAATGCATTATTAGAAGATATTGGCGATGGCGATCATACAACGCTATCATGCATTCCTGCTCATTTTAAAGGAAAAGCAAAATTACTTGTTAAAGAGTCGGGTATTCTAGCCGGAGTTACAATAGCTGAGAACATTTTCAAAACAATAAATCCTGAAATACAGTTTTTAGGCATTTTACCCGATGGTGCTGAAATAAAAAGTGGGGATATTGCCTTTTATGTAGAAGGCAGTTCAGCCTCTATTTTAACAGCAGAGCGACTTGCATTAAATTTTATGCAACGAATGAGTGGAATAGCAACAGCTACGCATGAATTAGTTTCTATTATTAAAGGTACTAACGCAAAAATTTTGGATACTCGTAAAACCACCCCATTATTACGAGAATTTGAAAAAATGGCTGTAAGAATTGGAGGAGGACATAATCACCGCTTTGGCCTTTATGATATGATTCTAATTAAAGACAACCACATTGATTTTGCCGGTGGAATTAGAAATGCAATTCTTTCTGCAAAAAAATATCTTTCCGAAAAAAATAAGGATTTAAAAATAGAAATAGAAGCACGTAGTATTGCAGATGTGAACGAAATTTTATCTATAGGAACAATTGACCGCATTTTATTAGATAATTTTACACCCGAAAAAATGAAGGAAGCCGTACTACTTATAAATAATCGTTTCGAAACAGAAGCATCCGGTGGAATTACAAAAGAGAATATACGTTCTTATGCGGAAACCGGAGTTGATTATATTTCCTTAGGCTGTATAACACATCATATTAACAGTTTAGATTTAAGTTTAAAAGCCGTTTAACAAAACCCTTTATGGACTTAAAAAAAATTAAAAAAAATGTATTAAGCCTATGGCCAGTCGTATTTGTTAAACGTGTTTCCCAAAAAATTATTATTCCCGGATTCGATGGTTTATCTTTAAACGAAGTCTCTATCTTTTTTTATAAAGGATTAAGTAAAGGATCTATTACTACTCAAGCAGCGGCTTTATCGTTTACTTTTTTTCTAGCTATTTTTCCTGCTATTATTTTCTTCTTTACCTTAATTCCTTATATCCCCATCGATAATTTTCAGGATATTTTATTGAATTCGTTAGAAGGAGTTATGCCTAAAGAAATTCACGACAAAACAATGAATACCCTTACCGATATTGTTAAACGACAAAACGGGGGCTTGCTCTCTTTTGGTTTTTTGGCAGCATTATATTTCTCGACAAACGGGACTACCGGTATTATGAATGCATTTAACGTTTTTGCGCATGTTAAAGAAAGCAGATCTTTTATAAAACAAAAAGCAACATCTATTTCATTGGTATTAATTTTCTCAACACTTATTATTATTGCTATTGCTCTAATATTTATGGGTTCGAACGTTATTTTATTTTTACAAAAAAAAGGGATTTTTCAAAACAGTTTTGTGTATTTTGCACTAGTAACAAGTAAATGGGTAGTAAGTCTCGCTTTTATTTTCTTCTCTGTTTCTTTATTGTATTATCTTGCTCCTGCAAAAAATATACGTTTCCGTTTTATTTCAGCTGGATCTATGTTAGCAACAATCCTTTTTATTATTACTTCTTTGGGGTTTAATTATTATATCTCCAGCTTTTCTCAATATAATAAATTATACGGATCAATT
>Ga0116185_1002105_pt1 | contig 18921 bp, 17 predicted proteins | sample AD_JPNNA7_MetaG_FD_89754 | JGI IMG/M metagenome (GOLD analysis project Ga0116185, IMG submission 89754) | Active sludge microbial communities of municipal wastewater-treating anaerobic digesters from Japan - AD_JPNNA7_MetaG | ecosystem: Engineered > Bioreactor > Anaerobic > Digestate | place... | reverse complement strand
TGGGATAGCTTGACCCGGGATCCAGTCTTTTGGAAAGGTCGTGGAAAGGTGGAAAGTAGCCCCTGAGTTGTTATATCTCCTCAGATCAGCCCCGTCTCTGCGCCCCATACGCTCATCGCTGGCTGACCGTTGACTGACCGCTGACCAATCGCAGGGCGGGCTTTTGGCCGGGCGTCAATGGGTTGTCGATGGGACATCAAGGTATGAGGGCTATTCGCCTGTATTGTCACGCATGGGGCTCTTTTCCCCGCATGAAGTCCATAGAGCCCAGGCGTCTGGTGGAGATTTGCAGCCAGTCAAGGCTCTATGAACTCCATGCTGGCTGAGTTTGGAGTTTAAGCCGGCAAGGAAGGTTTCATAGATTTCGCCAAACCCGAGGCCGGCTTAGACTTCAAACGGTCTTCAAAAGACTGGATCACGGGTCAAGCATGCGCTTGCCCGTGATGACATGGTATGTAGTCTGGGTGTGCTTTGTCTCGGGGCTGTCTGGTTGTTTCCAAAAGACTGGATCACGGGTCAAGCATAGCTTGCCCGTGATGACACGGTATGTAGTCTGGGTGTGCTTTGTCTCAGGGCTGTCTGGTTGTTTCGAAAAGACTGGATCACGGGTCAAGCATGCGCTTGCCCGTGATGACACGGTATATTGTCTGGGTGTGCTTTGTCTCGGGGCTGTCTGGTTGTTTCCAAAAGACTGGATCACGGGTCAAGCATGCGCTTGCCCGTGATGACACGGTATGTAGTCTGGGTGTGCTTTGTCTCGGGGCTGGGTGGTTGTTTCGAAAAGACTGGATCACGGGTCAAGCATAGCTTGCCCGTGATGACACAGAATATAGCTTGGTAGACTTGTTTCGGGGGGAACCTTTCCACCATTTCACCTTTCCACCTTTCCACCTTTCCACCTTTCCACGACCTTTCAAAAAGACTGGATCACGGGTCTATCCATCCCACCAAACCGCTACGCGCTTCGGTGGGGACCCCGACAGCCCGTGATGACGCGGTTTTATAGCTTGGGGGGTTAATAGCTTCGGGCTGACGTCCACTATTTCATCCTTTCATCAGCAGCACGACAACACACCACCATCACATTCCACCTGTCCACAGTTCAAGGAAAGCAAATTGGCCTAAAACTGCTTTTTCTCCAAATATTGCCTGATCTCCGCGCGTTCCTTGTCGAAACCGGCTTTCCCCATCAGGGCGTAGGTGGCGATCTTTCCAGCTTCCACTCCGGGCTGATCCAGTGGATTGATGTGCAGCAGCTTACCGGCGAAAACGGTTTGAATCTCGTACATCATGATAAACTCGCCCAGGTGGAACTCATCGATGACGGGAAACACGATATTGGCGTTGGGCCTGCCGCTTTTGGTGAGGGCAATCTCGGTGGCCAGGCGTTCCGCGTTGAGCAGTTCGGAGAGCTTGCGCCCGCCCAGATAGCTCACTTCCTGGCGGTCTGGGTGCAGGTCGGGGATCACGAAGTCGTGAGCGAAGCTTTCCACGCTGAGGAAGGTGAAGACCTTGTCGTGCGGGCCTTCCGTGTAGAGTTGCACCTGCGAATGCTGATCGGTGGTGCCCAGGGCCTTGACGGGGGTTTGCCCCACCAGCACCTCACGCCCTTTCAGGTCGTGCCGCTTGCCCAGGCTTTCAGCCCAGAGCTGGCGGTACCAATCTGCCAGATCATAGAGGGAATTGGAGTAAGGCATCATCACGGAGATGTTTCTGCCCTCGCGTAGATAGAGGAAGTGCAGCAATCCATTGAGATAGGCGGGGTTGGCGAAGATATCCTGTTCCTCGCAGCGTTGACGCATCGAGGCGGCTCCCCGGAGCAGGGCGCCGATATCCATTCCGGTAAAGGCGGAGGATACCAGGCCGACGTCGGTGAGCACGGAGAAGCGCCCGCCCACATTGTCCGGCACCACAAAAGAGGTGTAGCCTTCCTGGGAGATAACCTGGCGCAAAAAGCCTTTTTCACGGTCGGTGGTGATGATGAGCCGCTTTTTGTAATCCTGCGGATACTTTGTTTTGATCAGGTTGGCAAGGATCATGTAGCCAGCCATGGTTTCCGCCGTGGTGCCGCTTTTGGTGATCACGTTGAAGATAGTCCTGTCCAGGTCGGTCTGCGCCAGAATCTCATGCAGAAAGACGGGATCGACGTTGTCGTACACAAAGAGTTTGCGGGGCAGTTCGCGTTCGGTGCGCAGCGCGGAATAGAGCGCTTTGTTGCCAAGGGCGGAACCGCCGATGCCCAACACGACCATGGTGTCGAAGACGGGGTCAAGTTTGGCAACGAAATCCGTGATGTGGCCGATGTCCTGATCCGGCAGGCCGTAAAAGCCCAGAATGTCGGCTTTGCGGTCGGCAACGATCTCTTCATGCGCCTGTTGGCAGGCAGGGTGCCAGTCCTTCACCTTGGCGGCGGGAATGGCTGTGGGCAGCGAAGGGTTGTGCAAAAGGTTGTGGTGTTCAAAGCGCAGCATGGCGGCTCCTCAGATTTGATAGTAGGGTTTAAGGGTTTGGTAGATTAATTCTTCGGTCTGGGCAAGATCGCAGTTGAAATCGAAATCTCCGATCAACAGATCCAGGGCGTGATCGCATCCGCGGATAACGCTCTTGCACTGGTTGAAAGAAGCCGGATTGACGCTTAGTTCAGTGAACCCCATACCGATCAGCAGGGGTATATAGTGCAGTTGGGAAGCCATCTCGCCGCAGATGGAAACGGGAATGCCGTGCCTTTGGGCAGCCCGCAGGGTCAGGCGTAGCAGTTGGAGCAGGGCCGGATGATGGGTGAGATAGTAGGGTGCCAAAGCGGGGTTGTTGCGGTCGGCTGCCAGGGTGTATTGCGTCAGGTCGTTGGTGCCGATGCTGAAGAAATCGCAGTGCTTCGCCAGTTCATCGGCACAGAGAACGGCGGAGGGAATCTCGATCATCACCCCCAGGGGGATTTGGGGGTCATAATCTATCTTTCTGGCCTTCAGGTCGTTTTCGCATTCCAGCACGATCTCGCGGGCTTTGAGAAAATCCCTCACGTCCATGACCATGGGAAACATCAGCTCGATCTTGCCATAGGCGCTGGCCCGGAGGATGGCGCGAATCTGGGTGCGGAAGATGTCTGGATGGGAGAGGGAAAAGCGGATGCCGCGGCTGCCCAGATAGGGATTATCCTCATGGGGCGCGGGGATCAGATGGGAAAGCTTGTCGCCTCCCAGATCGAAACTGCGGATCACCACGCCGTGGGGGGATGTTTTTTCCGCCGCCTCGCGGTAAGCCTCAAACTGCAAGTCCTCGCCGGGCAGGCTGTCTTTGCCCATGTAGAGGTATTCCGTGCGGTAAAGGCCGATGCCGTCACAACCGAGGTGGCGCAAAGAATCCAGTTCGGAAAGCAGCTCCAGGTTGCAGCGCAGCTTGATCTGGCGGCCGCCGAAGGTGATGGCGGGCAACTTGCCAATATCGCGCAACTTATCCTGTTTGGCGAGGTATGCTTTGAGCAGCCCTTCATAACGCAGAAGGGTGGGGGAGTCCGGATTGACGATAAGCTTGCCTTCCAGCCCGTCCAGGATCAGGGTATCTCCGTTTTCCACCATGTCAAAGAGGCCGGCGATGCCGGTGACTGAGGTAATGTCCAATGATCTTGAGAGGATGGAGGCGTGGGAGGTGAAGCTGCCCTGCTCGGTGCAATAGGCGTCGATTTTGAAGCGGGAGAAGTTGCTGACCTGGGAGGGGGTGATCTCCCTGAGCACGGCTATCTGGCCTGGTTGCCAATCGTCATAAGAATCCTGTTCCTCTCCCGCCAGAATGCCCAACAGGCGGTTTTGCACATCCTGATAGTCAGCCGCGCGCTGCGAAAAGAAATCGTTGCGCAGCTCCCTGAATTGACTGGTGATGGAGTCAAAAGTGTTTTGCACCGCCAGGGGCGCGGATTCCAGCCTCACCCGGACAGCTTCCCGCAACTGGGATTCCAGTTCCGGGTCTTGCAGGATCAGCAGATGGGTGTTGAGGATTTCCTTGTCGGCGGGCGGGCCCTGGAAGCTGGCGAGGTATTCCTCCAAATCATGTTTGGCGGTCTGGACGGCCTCATTCAGGATGTGCAACTCAGAATCCAACTCCTCGGGAGCTATCTGCAGGCGGCGGAGATGCCATGTTTTGGGGCTGATCTTGCGCGCGGCGCCGATTTTCAGACCCGGGTGGATTACGCTTCCTTCCGCGATGATCACAGCTTGCCCCTAATCCTCGCCGAAGCCGCCGTTGATCAGCGCCTGGATTTCATCCAAAAGATACTCCTCATCCACTCCGTCCGCTATCAGATGCAGGGTGGAGCCACACTCGGCAGCCAGCATCATCACGCCCATGATGCTTTTGCCGTTCACCTGAATTCCATCTTTCTCGATAAAAAATTCGCTGCGGTATTTGGTGGCAGCCTTCACCAACAGTGCCGAAGGACGCGCGTGCAAGCCCAGCTTGTTGGTGACCTTAATCGTTCTCCGGAGCATTAAGATGTTCCTGAGCCTTCTTCAAAAAGGTTTGTTTGCGGATTTCGGCATGGAGCTGGCTGTTAAAATCCTCCGCCGCGTCGTAGCCGACGCCTTTGAGGATCATGTTCATTGCGGCGACTTCCACGATCACGGACACGTTTTTCCCGGGTGATACAGGCAGGTAGATGATGGGCAGTTTCACACCCAGATGCTCGGCGTAATTGTTGGAGAGCCCGATGCGTTCATAGTCCATGTTTTCCTGCCAGGGCATCAGCTCGATCTGCAGGTCGATGGTTTTTTGACGCCTGACGCGCTCGATGCCGAACATGCGTTCCACATTCACAAACCCCACGCCGCGGATTTCCATGAAATGGCCGAAATCGCGCCCCGATTTGCCAATCAGGGCGTCGTCCAGGTAGCGGATGGTGATCAGGTCGTCGCCCACCAGGCTGTGCCCGCGGTGAATGAGGTCCAGAGCGCATTCGCTTTTGCCGATGCCGCTTTTACCGGTGAGCAGGATGCCCAGCCCGAACACGTCGACCAAGGTGGCGTGGATGGTTCTTTCCAGGGCGAAGATATCCTGCAGGTAGCGGGTCAGCTGGCTGATGAGCTGGATGGTGGAAAAGCGGCTGGACAGTATGGCGATGTTGAGGTCGTTTGCCAGATACTCAACCACCGGCGGCAGGCTGAGGCCCTTGGTCACGATCACGCAAGGGATGTCGGTCTTGAAAACATTCCTCACGCGTTCCATGAGCAGCTCTTCCGGCAGGGTCTGCATGAAGCGCACTTCCGCCTCGCCCATGATTTGGATGCGGTCGTGGGCAAAGATTTCCAGGTATCCCGCCAGGGCCAGCCCCGGCCTGTTAAGGTGGGGAGAACTTAGCCGCTTGTTCAGGGTTTGGGGCTCGGTGAGCAGGGATAGGGCCAAGTCTTTCTTTTTGGCATCAAAGAATTCCTTGATGGTAATTTCTTTCATGGCTGATCGCTCCCTCAGAAGCAGGCTGCCGGAAGCGCGTGGCCCCGGCAGCCCGGCAGATTATAAATCAAGGCTCAAAGAGCTTGTAGTTTTGGTCGTCACGCTTAACCAGGACATTAAGGCGGTCGCTTTCCACATTTTTGAAAATTAGGAACTCCTCTTTCTGTCCATCTATTTTTTCCAGGGCTTCCTGGACAGACATGATCTCGGGGACAACACGTTTGGTCTTAACCATTTTACGGACGCGGTTTTCCCTGTTCATCTGGATGTCAGACTCGCGGGAGAACTCGTGGAAGTGGTCTTTCAGCGCTTTCTTCTGATGGTCGGTGACCCTGTCCTTCAGCCTCTTGATTTGCCCTTCCATTCTTTCCATGGCGTTGTCGATGGAGAGGTACATATCCATCTCTTCTGCCTGGCTTTGCAGGGAAAACCTCGAAGCGTTGAGGGCGATTTCACAGATGTTGCGGCTGTTTTCCAAGCCCAGGGTGACGTGGATGTTGATGATGTTGTCGAAGTATTTCTCGATCTTGAGGCAAGAAGTTTCCACATAATCCCTGATGGCTTTGGTAAGTTCGAAGTGGCGTGCAGTGATTGTAATCTGCATTTTAATACCTCCTTGATTATATCTTGTTGATGGAAAGGTCTCTGATATCTTCCAGAGCTTCCTTGACGGTTTCAGACAGGGTAGGATGGGCAAAGACCAGCTTTTCCGCCACCTCCGCCGTCGCACCGGACGATATCAGGATTGAACCCTGGGCGATAAGCTCCGCCGCGTGGGGGCCGATGACATGCATGCCCACCAGGCGGGAATCTTCCTCCCGGGCGATGATTTTTACAAAACCGAAGCTGTTGCCCATGGCGAGGGCTTTGCCGTTCGCGCTGAAGGGGAATTTGCCCACCTTTATCCGGGTGTATTTTTCCTTTGCCTCTGCTTCGGAAAGACCTACAGAGGCGACTTCCGGGAAGGTAAACGTGCATCTGGGGATGTTTTGGTATTCCAGCCCGGGACAATGAAAATCTGTGTTTTGGATCAGGCTGCGTATGTGTTCGGCGGCTATCATGCCTTGTTTTGACGCGGTGTGAGCCAGGGGCATTTTTGCGGTGACGTCTCCGATGGCATACACGCCGGGCAGGTCGGTGCGCATCATGCCGTCTATGCTGATCGCTCCACGCTCGCCGGCGGGGGAGCCGCCCTGCCAGTCAAGGTTGTTGACCGGAGCTCTGCCCACACTGAGCAACACTTTTTCGGCAGTGACCACAGAACCGTCCGAGAGCAGCAGTTCCTGCTCTTCGCCAGCTTGCCTGACGCTTTGCACTCCCACATTGGTTTTGACGGCTATGCCGGATTTCTTGAGAGCAAGGGTGAGGCGCCTGGAGATTTCCTCGTCCTCCAGAGCCACTATCCGGGGCAGAAACTCAATGATCTGGGTCTGGACTCCGAAGGAGTTCATGATGGAGGCGAACTCGCAGCCTATAACCCCGCCTCCCACCACAGCAAGGCTGCGGGGAAGGGTCTGGAGTTTGAGGATTCCGGTTGAGGACAGAATGTTCTGTTCGTCGATCTGGATGCCGGGAAGGCTGCGGGGCTGGGAACCTGTGGCAATGATCAGGTATTGGGCGCCGAGCTCGGTGCCGGCGTCGGTGCGCAGCAGGTAGCCATTGTCTTGCCTGGCGACGCTGACGGCTTTTTCCAAAAACACCGGAATCTTGCGCTTGCGGAAGAGGAATTCCACTCCGCTCACCAGTTGCCCAACGATCTTTTCCTTACGCTCGAAAACCTTGCTGTAATCCAGATTCAGATTGGGGACAGTGAAGCCGAAAGAATCCGCTTCCTTCATCTCATTCCACAGTTCGGCACTTTTCACCAGTGCTTTGGTGGGGATGCAGCCAACATTCAGACACACTCCCCCGACGCGCTGCTGTTCCAACAGGGCGCAGGCTATTCCATACTGGTTCAGCCGGATGGCGGTCTCATAACCCCCTGGGCCTCCTCCAATGATGAGGACCTGATAATTAGACAAAAAAACCTCCCTTATCTTTTTCTAAGTCTGCTATTGAGAATTCCAAGTTCAAAACGGTATTTGGTGATAATCCGGCGTGAGATTACCAAACCTTCCTGCCTGAGGATATCCACCAAGTTCTGGTCGCTCAAAGGGTGTTTCTTATCCTCCTGTTCTATTAGATGTATTAGATGAGTCTTGACCCGTTGGCGGGAGACGCTTTCATAGTTGTCGTCCCTGCCCGCGGTACTGCTGAAGAAATCCTTCAGCGCGTAAATTCCGAAAGGCGTTTCGGCATATTTGTTCATCACCACGCGGGAAATGGTTGATTCACTTACCGAAAGGTCCTGCGCTATCGAAGCGTAGGTGAGGGGCTGCATCACTCCGCTTCCAGTGTAGAAAAAACCTGGCTGATGCTTGATGATGGAAAGGGTCACGCGTTCCAGGGTTCGGGTGCGCATAAAGATGCTTTTGATCAGGAATTTGGCGTTGTTGATGCGATCCCTAACAAACTGCAGGGTTTCCCTGTCGAAATAGCCCCGGTTGATCATCCTGCGGTAACGGGGGCTGATAATGATATTGGGCGTGATATTGTCGTTGATGATCACCTCATACTTTCCGTCGATGAACTTCAGGGTGATGTCCGGGTACACATAAGAGGCTTTCTCCGCCAGGATGCGCAGCCCGGGCTTGGGGTCCAGTTTGGCGATCTGGTCCTTGGCGGCAATGATGCTGTCTTCACACACATCAAAGTGGGAAGCTATCTTCTGGTAGCGGCGGTGGATAAGGTTTTCAAACTGGTCTGAGCACAGTCCCACAATGATCCTGTTCTTAAGCTGCTCTTCGCTAAGTTGAGCCATCAGGCATTCGCACAGGTTGCGGGCGGTGATTCCTTTTGGGGTGAGATGGAGCATGATCTGATGCAGCTCTTCCGCTCTTTGGATCGTGATCTTGTGCATTTTGGCCAGACGGGCAAAGTTGAACCCTTCGGGGAGAAAACCGTAGTTGTCGCAAGAATCCAGAAGATCAGCCGCGAATTCCATCTCGTTCTCCGTCAGTGAAAGGGGGTAGAGCTGTTCCAGGTATTTATCGAGCAGATTCTCTTCATAGCGGATCAGGGATTCCCCCTGGTCGGCTTCCTGTCCTCCCTGCGACCATTCATAGCTTTGGTGATAGTCGTTCCATTGATCAAGGATCTCGGTCAGTTCTTTTGCCTCCGAGAGAGTGGAGTTATGTTCCGGCAGGTCCTCAATATCATCCAACGCCTGCTTGCTCTCGGGTTGGCTCTCCTCGTAACTTGATTCGTCCAGACTCTCCTCTTCCTCGTCCTTGTCGTCGCGGAGCTCCAGCAGGGGATTGTGTTCCAACTCCTGCTTGATATAGGCTTCCAGCTCCAGGATGGGCAGGGCAAGCATCTTCAGGGATTGCAGCATCTTGGGCTTGAGAGCAAGCTCCTGCTTCTGTTTCAGAGTGAGTCTTTGATCTAACATGTTTATATCTGTTGTTCAAAGGGATTGGCTAAAAACCTCTCTCCTAGATAAACCTGTCTCGCTTTTTCATCGTTGATCAGCTCCAGAGAGGATCCAGACACAATTATCTTTCCTTCGAAGATAATATAAGCGCGGTTTACTATTTTCAAAGTTTCAATTACGTTGTGGTCGGTGATCATGACCCCGATGTTTTTGTCGCGCAGTTTACGGATCATATCCTGAATGTCCGCCACCGCTATGGGGTCAACTCCGGCAAAGGGTTCGTCCATAAAGATGAAGGTGGGGTTGGTCACCAAAGCCCTGGTGATCTCCAGCTTGCGCCTTTCCCCTCCCGAGAGGGTGTAGGCTTTTTGGTTTGCCAGATGGGCGAGGTTAAGCTCCTCCAGAGCTGCTTCAAGGCGCTGAAGCTGTTCTTTTTTGGGAATCTTGAGGGTCTGCAGGATAGCCATGATATTGTCGCGCACGCTCAGCTTGGAAAAGATCGAGGGAGCCTGGGCCAGATACCCGAGGCCCATTCTGGCCCGCCGGTACATGGGATAGCGGGTTATATCCTTGCTGTCCAGCAGCACCTTGCCGCGATTGGGTTTGGCCAGCCCCAGGATCATGTAAAAAGTGGTGGTTTTGCCTGCGCCGTTCGGCCCCAGGATACCCACCACCTCGCCCTGGGTCATATCCATGCTGAGGTCGTTGACGACGGTTCTCTTGCCATAGATCTTGATCAGGTTTTTGGCGTATATCTTTCTTTTTTCAGTGTGTTCCATATATCCCGTTTCTTCAGGATTTATCCTGAAACTTGTAGATACCTTTGATGCCTTGCCGCATCTTCATGTCCTGTAGTTTGTTGTCATCCCCAAACCGCGCTTCCAGATAGCTGCCGCTGGCTGAGTTGATAAAGAAATCCCGTTTCTCGCTTGGGGATTGCAGATAGTAGTAATTCACAGAGTTTTCTGCCTTAAAGTCTCGGATCGCCTGATCTTTGAAACCCAGATTGATGTATTCGGCGTTGACCCAGTTGCTTTTGGGCGCATTGGGTTCCTCCGAGAACCACACCCGGCAGGAGTCCACCAGCTCCGCCCCGATCAGCTTTCTTTGCTCAAAGTAGAGGTAGAACTCTTTGGCTTCGGCGCTGGCATAATCCGAATCGAAGCGGGGCGCGCCTGTGAACACAGCCTTGTCCCCGTTCAGGAAGTAGAGCAGGAAATCACTGGTGGCTTTGTAGTCCCGGGTTTGGGCAAGCACGTTGAAGGTTGCTACCAGCTTGCGCTCCTCATCAAAAAACTCGATCTTCTCCGCTTTCACCAGCAGCGTATCTTCCGCCGCGGAACGCACCACGGGGTTTTCCACCATGTAGGCATAGCCGTTTTTCCTGTCCCAGAAAGCGTAACCACAGGTGGCCGAGGCTTTTTCGTCCTTGTCGTAGGAGGACACATTCTGCCATGCCGTTACATTGTCCACCTTCTTGTCATAGATGGCGAAGTCAGATCTGAACCACCGGAAGGAACCGCTTTTACGGGTTTCGGTGATATAGACCTTTCCCCCCGCGTTGAGCAGGTCGGGTATCCGGTAATAGGTGAGGCTGTCCGCCTTCAGGGCCAGGGAATCGTTGTTCACCTTCACGTTGCCGTCCAGCCGGGCTATCTTCTGTTTGTCGAAGATCATTGCCCTGTTGCTGTGGAATTCGGTTTCGCCATACCAGAAGTGCACGTTTCCATACAGCTCGAGGATCTGCTCGTCCTGCACCTTGTTCAGATACAGCTTGTCTGAGTGGATAACGCGGAGCTCCTCCGCCTTGTCCTTTCCCCAGAGAGGCAGCAGGGTCAGGAGCAACAGGCTACCAATCCAGATATTCTTCACCGAAGACCCCCTCTGCGGATATCTTTTCCATCTCGGCAAACTCCACCCGGGAGTTGGTGCGCAGATTCTCTCCCCGCAACACGTTGCCATCTCTCACCAGGGTCACTTTTCCCGGCGCGGTGAGCAGGTCCAGATTGCGGTCCCAGACCATCCTGGAGGAAGCCACGCTGCCTCCGGGTGACTCCATTTTAACGTTGCCATTGGCAAGGATCAGGTTGCGGGCGTCATCCACGATCGTGCTGTCTGCCATCATTTTTGATCTGTCCCCGGTCTTGGAGTCGTAGGCGGTGATGTCCACCTTGTAGGCGTTGAGGATCTTGCGGTCATTGAAACGCTCGATCCTGGCTGCCTTGAGGACATAGTCGATCTTTGTACCGTTGAACTCCGTGATGGTCACGTTTTCGCTGGTCTCGTCAGGAAGCCTGCGGTCCAAAGGAGGGGTGGACACTGTCAATTTATCGTCCGAACAAGAGCAGAGAGCGAGCAGCAGCAACAAAGCCAGGCTAACTGATCTGATTGAGGTAGGCAAGCAAAGCCTGTTCATATATTCCTTTGTTGGTCAGCACCAGTTCGACGCACTCCCGCACCGCGCCATGGCCTCCCGTATGGCTGGTAACGTAATCCGCCAGTTGCTTGATATCTTCCACGGCGTCCGCCGGGCACACCGACACCGCCGCCTTGAACATCGCCGGCAGGTCATTCCAGTCGTCTCCCATCATCAGAACGCAATCCCAATCGAGTTCCAGTTCCTGCAAAAGTTCGTTGATCTTTTGCACTTTGTGGGCGATTCCCTGATAGAGGAACTCGATTTTCATATCCTGGCAGCGGCGTTCGAGAACGGTCGAGGTCCTTCCCGTCACCACCGCGGTGTGGACTCCGGCTTCCCTCAACAACCTGAAGCCCAGCCCGTCCTGGGAATAGAAGTTTTTCACTTCCGTTCCGGCGCTGTTGTAGATTATCTTTCCATCCGTGAGCACACCGTCGCAATCAAAGACTACGAGCTTGATCTTATCCCAGCGCACCAGGGGTTTGTAGGGTTTAACAATTTTTTTAAAACTCATCTTGTCCTCCAGGTTTCCTGCCGTATGCGCAGGCATTCTTCAATCAATGGTCTAAGCTGTTCCAGGGGCAGCATGCTGGCTGCGTCGCTCAGGGCCTCGCGGGGCTTGGGATGCACTTCCAGAAAGAGGCCGTCAACCCAGCCGGTCGCCACAGCCGCCCTTGCCATCATCGGCGCGTATTCCGGGCAGCCTCCCGAGGTCTTTCCCGCGCTGGGCTTTTGCAGGGAATGGGTCACATCATAGACCACGGGATAGCCGATTGCTCCCATGACCGCGAAAGACCTGAAATCGACCACCAGATCGTGATAGCCGAAGCTGCTGCCGCGTTCTGTCAGCAGCACTCTGGGCTGCTTGCCGGCTTTGAGGGCTGCCGCCCGCATATCTTCGGGGGCCATGAACTGCCCCTTTTTGAGGTTGACGATCCTGCCCGTGTCCGCTGCCGCCTGAATCAGCGCTGTTTGCCTGCAGAGGAAAGCCGGAATCTGCAGGATGTCGCAGACCGCGGCCGCCGTTTCCGCCTCGCTTTGTTCGTGGATGTCTGTCAGGAGCGGCAGTCCATATTCCCGTTTGATCTTTTCCAGGGCGCACAGCCCCTCCGCCATGCCCGGGCCGGCATAGGAATCTCCACTGCTGCGGTTGGCTTTGGCGTATGATGACTTGAAGATCACGGCGATCTCAAACTCCCTCTGGATCTGGAGCAGAGTTTCCGCCACTTCCCTCATCACGGCGTCTGTTTCCACAACGCAGGGACCGGCGATCAGGAAGAGTTTCCGCTTGTCGCGCAGCTTTGTATATAGATCCATTTGACCTGCCTATTTAAGCGCTTTGACCTTCTCCCACGTAAAGTTGCTGCTATCGCGCCCAAAATGGCCGTATGTGGCTGTGGGCAGATAACAGGGTCTGCGCAAATCAAGGTATTCAATTATGCCTTTAACTGTCAAGTCAAAACTGGAGCGGATCAATTTCTCCAGTTCCATATCGCTCATACTGCCGCTGCCAAAGGTGTCAACCATCAGCGACACCGGTTCCGACTCGCCGATCACAAAGCTGAACTGCAACAGGCATTCATCGGCCAAACCGGAACCCACGATGCTCTTGGCGATGTGGCGGGCCATGTATGCCGCGCTACGGTCCACCTTGGTGGCGTCCTTGCCGGAGAAGGCTCCCCCGCCGTGCTGGGCCCAGCCCCCATAGGTGTCCACGATTATCTTTCTTCCGGTCAAACCCGTATCGGAGGCGGGACCGCCATCTTCCCACATGCCCAGGGGGTTGATCTTGATCTCGTAGTCTTCAGCCCTGAAGGTGCAGTGGGAGTCGTTTTCCATCTCCGCGACGGTGGGGCGGATAACCAGCTCGGTGATTTCCTGTTTAAGGTCGCCGAATTGGGCTTCGGAGAGGGGCAGATGGTGGGTCGAGATCACCACATTCTGCAGGGCAGCCGGCTTGCGCCCGCAATAGAGCATGCTTACCTGGGATTTGGCGTCGGGAAGGATATTGCCGATCATGCCATTCTTGCGCAGCCTGGCAAGGTTTTCCAGCAGCTTGTGCGCCATGGTGATGGGCGCGGGCATCAATTGGCGTGTCTGGTTGCAGGCATAGCCGAACATCAGCCCCTGGTCGCCCGCCCCCTGGTTTTCCATGAGGGCCGTTTCCTGTCTGTGCAGCAGGTTGAGTATCTCGCAATCGGCGTCGAAGCCAAGGCTGGGATTGGTGTAGCCGATGTCGGAAATCACCTTGCGCACCAAGGGGATGACATCGACTTTGTTGTTCGCGGGGGAGGAAATCTCTCCCGAAAGTACCACCTGGTTCTTGGTGCAGAGCGTTTCGCAGGCTACCTTGGAATAGCCGCTCTGCCGCAGATAGGCGTCCAAAATGGAATCCGAAATCTGGTCGCAGACCTTGTCCGGGTGTCCCTCGGACACAGATTCCGAGGTGAAGGTGTATTGGTTTTTTGTGCAGGGCACGGAAGCGTGTAAGGCTGTCATCTTGTTCTCCTTATGATGAATGAATATCTTTTTTCCATCGGGGGTCAGCGCCTTTACTCCGCGCAAAAAAAAAATCCGGCTGCTAAAGCCGGATGATACTCTTTCCGCACTTTAGCACATTTCTATCGCGGAGCAAAGGGCAAATCGCCGCAGTTTTTAAAACCCGTTCTCACGGGATATAAAACATGGTACATCTCCGGGGATTCGAACCCCGGACCCACTGATTAAGAGTCAGTTGCTCTACCAACTGAGCTAGAGATGCACTATTTCGTTCCACAAAATCGCGGGGCATTTCCCTGTCAAGAAAAAGCTTAGCTGTGACTCTCTCCCGCCCTGCGTTTATCTCTGATATGCCACATCGCTATTTCACTATAGCCAGTTTGCCTGTCTGAATGTGTTTCCCCTGTTTAATCCTCACAAAATACATTCCGCTGCCAAGCTTGCGCCCGGAATCGTCCCTGGTTTCCATCCTCAACACATTCAAGCCCTCTGTTATGTAACCATAAGTCCTGGCAAATACCTTCTGCCCCCGCAAGTTATAGAGTTCCAGCTCCGCTTCTCCATCCGCTGGCAGCTTGCAGATCACTTTTATCATGCCCTTGCCCGGATTGGGGTAAATCCTCAGATTCTGCTCTGTTTCGGGGGAATATCCATGCATGAAAGCTATCGCCAGGGAGGCATCGAACACTTGCAGGCTCTTCACCCGTCCCACATAAATGCGGTCGCCGTTAACCGAGTACGAGCTTACGTAAAAGCCACCAGTATATATAGCCGGTTCAACATCCCGGAAAGCAAGTTCTTCGGGAGGGGCGGCGCTGTTTAAGCCATACACACTTACGCCATCGCAACTGCCAACCAGAAGCCCATTTCCCAGTTTAGCTAAACTGGTATTGAATCGATATCTGGTTTGATAAATGCCTATCGCGGCCGCTCCGTCAGATCCCGGCTCGATGCGGGCAAGATAGCCGTTTGTGGTAATGGCATACAGATAGTCATCTATCATCAGTATTTTATAAGGGTTGATCATTGGAGTATGATAATATAGTGGAATTTCATAGCGGAAAACGGGGGCTGTCGATTCTCCAGTGTCGTAACAGTTAATGGAAAAGCGGGACCCCACCCAGAGTTTTCCATTAGCCGCTGAGGCACAATTATATTCGATGCCTTCCCGCAGTTGGCAAAGCAACACAGGCTGCTCAATATTGCTGATATCCACAACAAACAAGCCCTGATTCCTATTGCAGATATATGCCATGGCGCCATCTAAAACAATATCGGAACGCAAACTGCTATATCCTAACGCCAGGCTGGCTTTTTGAGTTTTGCTAATCAGATCGTAGAGAATCAGATAGTGGGTTGGATCACCATTCTGATACGGCTCATCCAAAGTCGTGTATAACAGGATGTCATTGTACAGGGTAATGTCGTAGCTACCATTCATGCCAATTCTATATTGTAGATAAGCTGTTCCCGTTTCGTCAAAATCCAAAATATATATGCAACCGGAGATTATACCAATTGTCCAGTTTCCCTGCGATACAATCCTGCCGATACCTTCCACCGGATAGCTGAGTTCAAAATCCGGCAAAGCATCATCAACCAGGACAGAGTAGTTCAAAGAGCGCGGGTACCGCGTCAGTATCGTAGTTAAGTTGCCATCCATACAAAAACTGGAACATGTCATGTATGGGATCGTTTCGTTGTAGCATATCTCCAGGGCGTCAAAATCGCTAAAGTCAATTCCCAAAATCTCATGTCCATCGTTGCATGTACACCAGAATCTATTGTTTCGGATATAGCCCTTACCCCCAGTCACTATATGTCCCAAAGGTAAAGTTGCCCCCAGATAGGGCTCCTGGCTAAGATCATACACGCTGAAATAATAACCGCAGCCCACTGCAAGCTTGCTGCCGCTAACAGCAAAAGCGCTGCTGGCGTATTCAAATCCACTGACGAAGCGTAGCTCTCCGCTTATCCGCAGATTGCAGGGATCGCTGGTATCGACTATATCTACAACCGTATTGCCGCAAACCAGGAAGCCATCGCCACAGGCAATGTTTGTGGGATAGTTGTTTACCCGCAGCGAATCCAGCAGTTGAGGCGCCAGAGGGTCGCTAAGCGAGTAGGAATAAAGATAGTTATCCCAAGTACTGGTGGAGTAAAGAATCCCGTCATGGATGCTTGGGCAGGCTGTATGGTTTGTCTCAATCTTTACCTTAAACTGCGGGGAAAGCGGGTTACCAAGCGAGATAATGGCAAAGCAACTCCCGAAAAACAAATAGGCATATTGCCCATGGACGCTAATTGACCTTGCGGCAGCTTCTATCCCGGGAACATCGCATCCTGCCACCAGGCGTGGATTCTGCGCGTCGCTGAAATCCATTATCTGCAGGTGTCGCTCCCCTCCGATGAATAGCGCGTAATCGCCATACATGACAAAACTATTCACTTCTCCTAGGGCGTGCAGGGATTCGGAGATCATGGGGATGTGGTCTGCCCAAAGCGTCAGGCTGGCGCAGCAAAGGATAAACGCCAAAACAAAGTAACTTAATCGCATACGAACCTCTTGAATTCATCATGCAAAATGGATTATAATTGTCAAGAAAAAGGTGCGCAGGGTGAACCAGTCTTTTTGAACTGGCAGTGAAAAGGTGGAAAAGGCGGTTCTGCGACCGCCTGCACAAGGTGGCGGCGCTTGCCATAGCGCCGTTGGGGAATGCCACCCAGCCCAGATACAAACTACCCCAGACCCCAAAACCGTGTCATCCCGGGAAGTCGGGGCCCCTCTGGGGTGGCTTACCCGGGATCCAGTCTTTTAAGGCTTCAGGCGGGACATCCAGTCTAATGATCAACCCCCAGACCACACATAGTCCCCGTCTTTTGAAGCCATCGATAGAGGGCTAAAAAAGGCACTTCAGTGAGCGCCGCTAATAACTTGGTTATTTTATCGGTTACCGCTTATCAACCGCCAGAAAGTTCATTTGCGGGGCGGAAGCAGGAACACGGGAATACCCGCCCGCGAAGTATCGTTTTGCAGCTCTTGCCTCAGATAAGGCCATAGGAACTGTATCATCTGGCGGTTTGAAAAGACATTCTTCAGTTCCTCGTCGTCCATTACCGCCTTGATGGTTTCTGGTTTGGCGAAGTTAAGCGCCACCCTATAGGCGTAGCTGGCTTTCCAGACAGTGTTGCCATCCCTTGCGCAGACTACTTCAAACCCATAATCCACGCTCAGGGCGGTCTTTTTCTGTCTGGCCCTGATCAATTTTTGCTCGATATTCACGGTATGTTCCCCGTCGGGGGCGAACCCGCGCATAAGCCTGAAATCATGGCGGATCAGGTGGATATGTTCCAGACCCAACTCAGCTACAAACTGGCCAATAATCTCTTGCTTAGTCATGATATCTCCATTCGATAAGGTTTGGCGGCCAGAGGAGGAGTATCCTCATATTTTTGGGGTTGATAAATATACTCCGAGACCACTTCGTCAGTTTCTTCCGGGATATCGATGGAAGTGTCTGTCCGGCAATTATCGATCAACTGGCCGATAACGGAATTGATGTCCGGAGCGTTGGGCGTGGCCATATCTTGCAGGGTTCGCGCTTGCTCCGGGCTGAGGGCGACGGTCCTGTCGCCGTAGGGAGTGATCATCAGTTGAAGATCCAGTGCCCGGGCGACCCGATAGATGAACTCGAAGGTCGGGATTCTGCCCGCGTGTTCAAAACGTGAGATCACGGATTGTTGGACATCCATCCGCTTGGCCAGTTCTTGCTGGCTGATCCCCTTTTTGAGCCGCTCGTTGAGCAGCTGGCCGATACAAGTCAGTATCATGTATTTCCAAGGTTCTATCTGGCTGAAATCAAATTCCAGGGACCTGGGGTCATTGCTTATGTTTTTTTGGCTTCCTTTTTGTCTGATTTTTGCCATCATGGTCTCTCCTGTCCTTTTTTGTGTTTGATGGTGTTAGCGTCTTAACTTGCGATCCAGTGATGATCAAAGTGTAACGGTCATCTTCAAGCTCGAAATATACTCGTAACACACCTCCTTTCTTATCGTTTGGAGGTATGCGAAACTCATATTTACCTCTTTCCAGCTCCTTGATTATTTGGTATCGATTCGGTTTTAGGCTCTCTTCCGCAATCAAGCTCAACATGGCATCATAATCAAGTTCTTTTATCGTTGCCAGATAATCCCGAAATTGATTATAAAGATTGGGATGACTTCTCTGCCGAGCGTCAAGATTCTCTTTTGTTTCTATTGAATCATAACTGATTTTCATATTCAAGGACATAATATAGCCAGTTGGCTATATGTCAATCTTTTTTTTGCTCTTGAGGAAAACCGTGTGGCGATGTGGCAAGTAGCCCGGTGAGGTTTGTTTCCGGGCTGGGCTGCCGAAGTCTGTTCGGCAGAGGCAACGGAGTTGCCTGTTTGGAAGAGACCTCCGGTCTCTGTGGCAAACGGACTTTGCCACCCCTGGCCACTGGATCCCGGGTCGCTGCCCCACCGGATCGTTGCCGATCCGGCGAGGACCCCGACTGCCCGGGATGACGCGTTTTTTGGGGTCTGGGGGTGGTTTGTTTCGGGGCTGACTGGTTGTTTCTAAAAGACTGGATCCCGGGTCAAGCGTGCGCTTGCCCGGGATGACGCAGCATATAGACTGGTGGACTTGTTTCGGGGGGAACCTTTCCACCTTTTCACTATGATGAGAATAAAACGCAAGCAATATAGCATTACATTCACCAAAAACAACGGCAATAATCCTCATAATCCTTCATAGCGCCCTCCCTTGCTGCTCCTGCATTTGCTGCCATCAACCTTAGGTCATCCTTATAAATTATAAGGATGACCTACGGAAAATATAGACTTAGCACACCCTGTCAAATGAGGGCCAACACTGTTTCAGTTGTGGATATTAAATGTCAAGGGTTACTTGTTGGCCTCCATACTTTTCTCCTAATTAACTCTACAGATGTTAGTTAGATTGTTGTTACAGTTTGCCGGACGCAGCATTCTTCCGCACGAAGTCCCAGCGGGATTAGGAACAGTAGCTCTGGATTTGGGTTCTTTCTTCCACACGAAGTCCAAAGAG
>Ga0116185_1002104_pt1 | contig 18937 bp, 20 predicted proteins | sample AD_JPNNA7_MetaG_FD_89754 | JGI IMG/M metagenome (GOLD analysis project Ga0116185, IMG submission 89754) | Active sludge microbial communities of municipal wastewater-treating anaerobic digesters from Japan - AD_JPNNA7_MetaG | ecosystem: Engineered > Bioreactor > Anaerobic > Digestate | place... | reverse complement strand
TATGCTACCTGCTGTTCCGTCAGCCCTTCTTCCTCGCATGGTTCGTCAATCCGTTCTATTCGTCATACTTTATTTCAGGGATCCTGTTCTATCTGATATACACCGGCGAGGCCGACTGGAGGCATTGCGCATATCTGCTCCTGTCCTGCTCGGTATCCGCCTTCACCTCGATAGGGCAGGTCGAAGAATTCATACCCGTCCCTTCCCTGCAGGACAGGGCAGCGGCCCCCATCGTGGTCATGCTGATCTACGCATTGTTTTACCTCATCTCCAAAAGGAAGATCTCCGTCGGAGGATCGAGGATCCTGCTCCTGCTGAGCTCGCTTACCTACCCACTCTTTCTCCTCCATGACAAGATAGGGAAAGCCCTCTTCGATCGGCTGTCGCCCCTGGCCGATACGTACATCGCCCTCATAGCTGTGGTCCTCTTGATTATAGCATTGTCCTTCTGTGTCAGTAAGTGTGCCGAGCAATGGTATGCCTTCCGCTGGAGGAGACTCGCCTTTTCGCTGCTTTGTGCCAGGTCCATCAGAGAGATCGGGAAGATGCCGGATGCCTCGGGAGGTCATGCTCCGGCAGTACAAGAGACCCTTCTGGAGAGTACGGCAAAGGTCGTGAGTACGGGGGCAAAGAAGACATAAGGCCGCACCGGAGATATGCGGCGATATCGCTTTTCGAAATTTCCCGAAAACTCAGGGGATCGGCGTAAAGCATAATCCGTCTTGAAAACGCTCCTGATATGAAATAGATCATCAGAAGATGGAAGAATTCGACCTCATCATCATCGGTGCCGGGCACGCCGGGGCAGAGGCGGCATGCATCGCCTCGAAGCTGGGCGTCAAGACCGCCCTGTTCACCATCTCCATGGATACGGCAGGCCGGATGCCCTGCAGCCCCTCCATCGGAGGCCTTGCCAAGAGCCACCTCGTCAAGGAGATCGATGCCCTCGGCGGGATCATGGCCGAGGCAGCAGACGAGACCGCTATCCAGTACCGGGTCCTCAACACCAAGAAAGGCCCTGCCGTCCGGGCAACGAGGACCCAGAACGACAGGAGGCTCTACGAGACCTCGATCAAATCCCGGATCGAGAAGTCAGGGGTCCACCTCAGACAGGCCCGGATAGACCGCATCGCCACGAAGGATTCGAAGGTGACCGGGGTCGTCGACCGCACCGGCATATTCTATCCGGCGGCCGCCGTCATCGTGGCTGCCGGCACCTTCCTTTCCGGCACCATCCATATCGGCGACCGGAGGATGCCTGCAGGAAGGGCGGGGGAAGAGGGCTCCTTCGAGCTCGCCGAAAGTCTCAAGGCGATGGGGTTCTCGATGGGCAAGCTCAAGACGGGCACCCCGCCGAGGCTCCACATGGATACCATCGATCTGGGCTCCCTCCAACGGCACGATCCGGATGACGGGTGCATGCCCTTTGCCTTCTCCTCGAAGGGATCGAGCCTTCCACAGCTCCCGTGCTTTCTCGCGAAGACAACGCCGCTCACCCATGAGATCGTCCGCGGGAACATAGCTTTAAGTCCCCTGTACTCCGGGGCCATCACCGGCACCCCTGCGAGATACTGCCCGTCGCTGGAAGACAAGGTCATGCGCTTCGGCGACCGGCTGGGGCATCAGGTGATCATCGAGCCCGAAGGGATCTCCACGAGGGAGGTGTATGCCTCCGGCCTGGGGAATTCCCTGCCTGTCGATCTCCAGTGGGAGATCGTGAGGTCTGTCCCCGGGCTTGAAAAGGCAGAGATCATCAGGCCGGCCTATGCCATCGAATACGATTACATCCAGCCGACTCAGCTCCTGCGTACCCTCGAAACGAAGAGGGTGCAGGGCCTGTACCTCGCCGGGCAGGTGAACGGAACCTCCGGCTATGAAGAGGCCGCAGCACAGGGGCTCATGGCCGGAATCAACGCATGCCTCAAGATCAGGGGAAGAGAGCCCTTCATCCTCGACAGATCGGAGGCCTACATCGCGGTCATGATCGACGACCTCGTCACGAGGGGGACCTCCGAGCCGTACCGGATGTTCACCTCCCGCGCCGAGTACCGTCTCATGCTCAGGGAGACCAACGCCCTCTTCAGGCTCACCGATAAAGCCTGCGAGCTCGGCCTCGTCTCCCAGGAGAGGCAGGCAATGGTGAGGGAGGTGCTCGGAGAGATCAAGGAGCTCGACCGCCACCTCGAAAGGACGAGCATCACGATCCCGCACGACATGCCTCACCTCGAGCCCGTGCGGGGAAACCGGAGCGAGCGCATCAGCCTGAAGCGTCTCCTGAAGCGGCCGGAGGTCGGTATGGGAGACCTCGATCGCCTCGGCCTCATCCCGGCGGCAAGCCGTTTAAGCATCATTGAGGCAGAGGTGGGCGTCAAGTACGAGGGGTATATCACCAGGCAGCTCAGGGATATCAGGCAGCTCAAGGAGCTCGAAAGGGTGAAGGTCCCGGAAGGATTCAGGTACGAGAGGGTCGATGGTCTCTCGAATGAGCTCAAATCGAGGCTCGAAGAGATCCGGCCGGCTACGCTCGGCCAGGCATCCCTCCTCGAGGGGATGACGCCTGCGGGACTGCAGGCGATCATGGTTGCGATGCGGTCTTTTTATTCCTGATGGTCGAGAGGATATCGAGCTGCCTCTTGAAGATGTAATGCTGGAGGTGCTGGATATCGGCGGGATGCAGCTTGAGCGAAAGCCCGTAGTAAAACGTTCCGTCATCCTCCTCTTCCTTCGAGATGATCTCCGCAGAGCCGAGCAGGGTGGGTCTCAAGGACGGAATGAGCTCGACGGGGAAGAAGTGGCTCTTTTCCAGACGCGGATACGAAGAGAGGTTCTCCATGGGCAGGACGAGCGCGATGGGGTACACCCCCTTCTCCTCGAGGCGTGCATAGGAGGATACGAGGCCGACCCCGCCCTCGCTCACGTCGTGCACGGGAATCTGCAGGGTGTGGTGGTCCGGGGGCAGGATATTGATGATGAGCGGGTCGCCGGGGTCGGGCTCCACACGGTAGAACTCGCGCTTCTGATCGTAGACCCCCTCGGGAAGGAGCACGGTGAGCTTTCCCATGAGGCAGCTTTCCACCTGGAGATCGAAGCCGATCGTCTTTTCGCCTGACGTGTAGAATCCCGTCACAGTCGAGCCCGTTCCCATATCGGCATAGAGCTCGCTGAACTCTTCGGGCCGGAAATTGTCGAGGATGAGCCTGGTGTCTCCGATCATCTGAATGATCTCGCAGGCCACGGTCAGAGAGGGGAGGCCGTCCTTGAACCGGCAGTGGAGGAGGATCCGGCCGCGGTCCTTGAGGATGCCCTGGAAGAGCTCCCGGATCTCTTCGGGATCGAAGGACGGGCTGGCCGGGGGGCCGTGGAGCTTCTCCCTCGGTGCAGCGGATAGGTGCGCCATATCCTGATATTTTCTCAGAGAAGCGATGATCTCGAGGATCACCGGCTTGACGATCTTTGACGAATCGAGGAATATGACGCCCTGGTCACTCTCCTCGAAAGAGGCTGTCCCATCAGAGCCCATGCCCGAGTAGACGATTATCGTGCCTGCTATCCCCCGGTTCCGGATATGATTCACGGTTTCGCCCACCTCAGGAGAATACGGCAGCACCACGATATCTCTCGATGCCCCGGATTTAAGCACCTCGTAGACCATGTTCCCGAGTTCCATGACCCTGCAGGGGAACTCGTGGCCCTTGAGCCCGAGATCTTCCGCATCACCCTGAGAGATCCATACGATGGCTTGTTCGCTCATGATATCACTATTCGGAAATCACGCCCAATTCCTGGAGCTTCTCCCTTGCCATGACCCCGAACGGACCGTTTGGATCGAGCCTGACCGCCTCGTTCAGGCTTTTTATCCCTTCCTGGGTATTCCCCCTCCTGATGAGGATCTGGGCGAGGTCCCAGTGGGCTTCCGTATATCCGGGATATTCGAGGATCGCATGCCTGAGCGCATTGATGGCCTGATTTTCGTCGCCCTGCTCGAGGTATACCTGAGACATGATCTTCCAGGCAGGCGCATAGTGGGGATTGTGGTCCAGCGCCTTCTGGGCCGCCTTCTGAGCCTCATCGTAGCGTTTCATGTCAAACTCTATGGCTGAGATGTTGTAGTATGCGTACTCGGGGGTTGCGTACAGCTCGTCCTTCACGGCATTCTGGAAGGCGGAGATCGCCTCCTTCTTCTTCCCCATGCTCACCAGGACGGTCCCTTTGAGGTTGTATGCCTCGCTCTTCATCCCGGGATGATCGAGCTCCAGCTTGTCTGCATACTTGACCGCCTTGTCCGCGTTCTCGAGGGCTTTATCGAGCTTCTGGGAGTTCAGGTAGGCCATGGCGAATGCGTAATACACCTCGGGATCGCTGGGATTCGCATCGAGGCCCTCCTCAGCTCGACGATCGCGCCCTGGAGATCGTTCTTCTGTATCTTCTCCATGGCAATGGAAACCATGGGCTTCGAGAGGGCCCGTTTCTCCTTGAACGAAGCAGCGCAGCCCACGGCCAGCACTGCAATGAAAGCACACACGATGATCCTTTTCATCTTGACCGCCTCATAGAATTTTTGAATCTGTCGCCTATTCTACCATAGAAATGGGAAAAGGGTACCAGCAGTAATTCCCTGATGAGATTTTTATTCATCGGGACGACTTCCCGACCACGTACCATTCGTCTTCGGAGTCGGATGCGGTATCCACGGTGAAGTGGAGGATCGTAAGGCCTGGAAAGAGCCTCCTCAGGTCATCGAGATCGACCGGCTCGAACCTCTTCTTGTTGTTCACGTATGCCGTTTCCGTCAGAGCATTCGACTCGTAGTCTTCCCGGGAGCGCTTCGAGATCTTATCGAGGGAATAAACTTCAGGTGCGCTGGTCTGCTCGATGACGAAGACCCTGCGATTGCGTGCAGCCACGGCAGCGGCCAGCCTCCTTAACTGTTGCGTTATGAAGGTGGCGTCGAGAATAATCCCCTTTCCTCGAGCAGCGAGCGTGTCCGCCTCGAGGAACATCCGTTCGTAGACGATCTCTCTTTTTCCCATGTCGGATGCGATCTTCTCGTCAAAGATGTCTTCTTCGCGGAGGATCTCCCGGCGCATGAGGTCGGTCCGCAGGATGGCCAGGCCCTTTGCCCTGGCGATCGCCTCGGCGGTTTCGGTTTTGTTCGTCGCAGGCAGCCCGCACGTGATGAGAACGGCATCGGGCCGGATCTCCCTTTCGATGAAGTCAATGAACGGCTCGCGCATGGCTCGTCCTCAAGCGAACTGATCCGCCACCCAGGGAGGTATCTGCAGGCTTCCCATGATCGGAGGGCCCTGGTGGCAGTCCGACCCGCCGGTCGCGATGAGCCCTTCCTCCCGGGTAAAGGCGGCGTAGGTCCTGGTGGTGATCCGGTTGTGCCGTATATGCCAGCACTCGATCCCGTCGATATATTCGAGCATAGTATCCCGGATGATGGCAGGATGCCGGGTGATATCCGGGTCGAGGGCAATGAGCGAGGTCCCCTTCGGATCACCCCCGTGAGCGAGGACGAGCCTGCCCCCTGCTCCTCTGATGAGCGAAGACGCCTCTTCCAGCTTGAGCGGCATCTTGGGGACATCGCACTTCACGAGAAACCGGTCGAAGGCCTCCTGCTTGTCGCTCACGATGCCTTTCCCGATGAGGTAGGCTGCGATGTGCGGCCTGGCGAGAGAGCCGTCCGCACTGGCCTCGATGGCCTCCATATCCTCCCCGGTCAGCTCGGGGATGCCCTGTTCGCGGAACTCGGCGTTCAGGTTCTGCATGATCTCTGCGGCACGAAGCACGCGATACCGGCGGAGCTCTTCGAGCTTTTGGATGAGCGGGGTATTGCGGATGTCGAACCCGTAGCCGAGGAAATCGAGCGGCACTCCCTTTCCGCTGCGGTAGGCAGGATGGGAGAAGGTCACGTTGAGCTCTATGCCGGTGAGGTATCTCATGCGGTACGCACGGGCCAGCTCGATGGCCTTGTCCTGTGCCGCCAGGGAGTCGTGGTCGGTGATGGAGATGAGGCCGATCGATCTCGAGTCGGCCTCGGCAAAGATGTCCTCGATATCCCACCTGCCGTCCGAGCCGTTTTTTGAATGGATGTGGAGATCGATATTCATTGCGAGATGTACCTGTGCGCGAGATCATAGTATCGAGCGGCCCTGTCGAAGGCGGCCTGCCTCGCGGCCGCGTCGATGCCGGAGTCGTCGATCATGAAGGAGCAGACCTTTGCCCGCACGAGGGCCCGGTAGACCTTGTAGAACAGGAGCACCTTCCCCATGGAGGCATCCCCTGACTCTTCGATGAAGGCTTCGGAAAAAGCACGACCGAGGTCGCTCCGCGAGTTGCAGTCGAAATCCATCGAAAGGAACGCCGCGTCGGTCGCAACGTCGCTGTAGCGAAAGCGCTCGTTGAACTCGATGCAGTCGAACACGGAGACCCCATCTTCATCGAGGACCACGTGCTGGAGGTGGAGATCTCCGTGGCATTCCTTGCAGTGGCCGGCTGAGGCCCGCTCGAGGAACAGGGCTTCGTTCTCTTCGAGAAAGCTCCTGCTCCAGGATTCGATGTCGGAAAAGGTCTTCTCGTCCACCGGGCCGCCGATGTACTTCCTCGTCTGGTCGAAATTCTCCATGACATTGAATGCGACGATGCGGGGAGACCCGAAGAGCCGTGCCTTCTCATCGCTTTCGATTTTTCCGTAGAGACCGGCGAGCGATCTGCCCACGAACCGAATGTCTTCTTTCGACAGCTCGCCTTTTGCAAGAAGGCTCGAAAGCACCTTTTCCTCGTTTATCCGCCTCATCCTGAGAGCATACTCGATGATACCGGTATTGTCATCAATGAAGTAGTTCCCATCATGTTCGGAGATGGGCACCACGCCGAGGTAGAGATCGGGCGAGAACCGTCTGTTGAGCCTGAGCTCCTCGTCCGTGTAGAATTTCCTCTTTTCGAGCGTCGAGAAATCGAGAAATCCGAAGTCGACCGGCTTTTTGAGCTTGTACGCATACTCGTCGCCGACGAACACCCACGAGATGTGGGTCTGGACGAGCCTGACGTCATGGGGCCTTTCCGGGTACGCCTCCGGCCTCGTCAGGAACTCAATGAGCCTCATGTCCGTCATGGACGATCCCTCCTGCAAGTTGTCCGCAGGCGGCGAGGATGTCTCTTCCCTTCTCCTTGCGCAGCATGACGGCAAAGGGGGAATTCCTGAGCTGCTCCTCGAAGGCCAGGACCGCCTCATGATCCGGGGCATCGAGGGCACACCCGGGCCAGGGATTGAAGGGGATGAGGTTCACCTTGACTTTGAGCCCATGGAGGACGCGGATGAGCTCCCTGGCGTCACGGACACGGTCGTTTATCCCCTTGACGAGGACGTACTCGATGGTGATCCTCCTCCGGTTCGGCAGCTGGTACGCCTTCAGTGCCTCGATGAGCTCTTCGAGGGGATATTTCCTCGTGACAGGCATGAGCCTCTCCCGGATCTCGGCCGAAGGTGCGTTCAGGGACACGGCCAGGGCAGCCTCGCTGTCCTTCCACAGGGTCTTCAGCTTCGGGATGATTCCGCAGGTCGAAACCGTGATCCTGCGTTTCGAGAACTGGGGGCCGTCCTTGTCCGTGAGGATACGGATGCTCTTGATCACGCTGTCGTAGTTGAGGAGGGGCTCGCCCATTCCCATGAACACGATGTTCCTGATCTGCCTGTCCGGATAGGTGCGAAGGGGATGGAGCGCCTGCGAGACGATCTCGGAGACCTCGAGGTTGCGCTTGAATCCCAGGGTCGCGGTACAGCAGAAGGCGCATCCCATGGCGCACCCCACCTGGGAGGAGATGCAGAGGCTCCAGTGGTTCTTCTCCGGCATGAGGACGCTCTCGATGATCTGCCCGTCATGGAGCCGGTAGGCAAGCTTCTCGGTCCCGTCCGACGAGACCTGCGTGCGGACGGGCTCGGGGTACGAGATGACATATGTCTTCGACAGCTCTTCCCTCGTGGCCTTCGAGAGGTTGGTCATGTCCCGGATGTCGGAGACCGCCTTTGCGAACACCCAGGTGAAGACTTGGGTCCCCCGGTACTGCCTGTCGGAAAACAGGCCTTTCATCTGTTCCTTGTCAAGGTTGAGGAGATTGATCATGCGGTAATTATCCTAGGGACTGATGATGAAAAATGCAAGTGTAAAGGGAAATGCGCCCGGCAGGGATCGAACCTGTGACCTTAGGCTCCGGAGGCCTACGCTCTATCCGACTGAGCTACGGGCGCATATGCATCAGTTCTTGCTCGCGAGGTGCTTGACGGCCTTCTCGAGCCCGTCGAGCGTTATCTCGAACATGGGGAAGATCTCCCCGATCGCCTCGACGGTCGCCGTGTGCGGCCATGTCGAGGCATACTTTGGATTGAGCCATACACTATGTTTGAATGTCTTTGCAAGATATTCCAGCTTTTTGATGCTCGGATCCCCCGATTGGGTTCCATAGTAGATGCTTCCGTTGCGGCTGAAGAGCTCGAACGGCGCCATGGAGGCATCCCCCACGATGATGAGCCTGGTCTGCGGGTCATAGCGGGAGAAGTCTTCGAGATAGACCGGCTTGTACTGGCGGGAGGAATCCTCCCACACGCGGGTATAGATCGTGTTGTGGAAATAGAAAATTTTGAGGTCCTTGAACTGGTTCCTCGCATGGTTGAAGAGCACCTGCACCACGTTGATATACGGGTCCATGGAGAACCCGCCGTTGTCGATCATGAGGATGACTTTCAGCTTGTCCTTGAGAGACCGGTCGAAGACGATCTCGATCTCGCCCGCGTTCTTCATGGTCTCGTAGATGGTCTTGTCGATGTTCAGTTTGTCTTTGGGGCCTGACGGCTGGAGGTGCTTCAGCCGTTTGAGGGCGTCGGAGATCTGGGCGGGCCCGAGCATGGTGTCCTGCGTATAGTCCTTGTACCGCCGGTCGAGGGCGACCTTGACGGCGGACTTTCCCATCGAAGAGCCGCCCACCCGCATCCCGCCGGGATGATAGCCCGAATGCCCGACGGGCGACGTCCCGCCGGTGCCGATCCAGCGGTTCCCGCCGTCGTGACGCTCGGTCTGCTCTTTGAGCCTCTCCCGGAAGTATTCCTCGAGCTCTTCCGTGGTGAGCTTGGCTAAGGTTTTCTCGTCGATCCCGAGGAACTCCGCGACCCGTTTGGGGTCTTGCAGCCATTCATCGAGCATGGCCTTGATGGCGAGCTCGATCTCGGCCGTGAGCTCTTCGCTCAGCTCGGCCCCTTTGAAGTAGTGGGCGAAGATCCGGTCGTAGAGGTCGAAATACCTCTCGGACTTGATCATGAGCGCGCGGGACAGGGAGTAGAAGTCGTCGAGCGAGCCGATGAGCCCTTCATGGAGCGCCTCCTGGAGGCGCAGGAATCCGGTCGGCGAAAGCGGGAGGCCTTTGTCCCTGAGGAGGTAGAAGAATTCGGTGAACATGGTCCTCTCCTACCGGTACGATCCCCCGAGGTGTCTCTGGAGGACCGCGTAGTCCTCGCTCTTCTTGATGAGGACGCCTAAGAAGGGGATGTCGTTCTTGGCGAGGTGCTTCGGGTCGAAATTCTTGTCCATGAGGAGGATCCTGATCCAGTTGATGAGCTCGCGCGTGGCGGGCTTCTTCTCGATTCCCCTGTAGCTCCTGAGGCGGTAGAAGGCCTCGATGCACGCATCGCTCAGGCGTCTGTCGAGGTCCGGGAAGTGGGCGCGGACGATCTTGTTCATCATGTCCTGGTCCGGGAAGGCGATGTGGTGGAACACGCACCTGCCGAGGAACGGGTCGGAGAGGTCCTTCTTGGCGTTCGAGGTTATGATGATGATGGGACGGTTCCTGGCCCGGATGGTCTTGTCGATCTCGATGATGTCGAAGGACATCTGGTCGAGCACGTCGAGGAGGTCATCCTGGAAGTCGGTGTCCGCCTTGTCGATCTCGTCGATGAGGAGCACGACCTTCGTCTCCGAGACGAAGGCCTGGCCGATCTTGCCCATCTTGATGTAGTCTTCGATGTTGCTGACGTTGCGCTTCGAGTCGCCGAACCGGCTGTCGTTGAGGCGGGTGAGGGTGTCGTACTGGTAGAGGGCTTCGACCGCCTTCATGCTCGATTTGACGTTCAGGACGATCAGAGGCAGGCTCAAGTTTTCGGCAATGGCATGGGCGAGGAGCGTTTTGCCCGTCCCGGGCTCGCCTTTGATGAGGAGCGGCATTTCGAGCTTGATGCTCGCGTTGACGATCTTCGATAGCTCGTCGTCGAGCACGTAGGTGTTGGTGCCGGTGAAGGTATACTGTCCCATGGACTCACTCCTAATGGTAAGAATATTTTACTTTTTCCATACCATACAATATGGGGTGGTTCAATGTCGGTCAACAGGGGGGTCAGGTCTTGCCTTTTGCTCCTTGAGGAAATAACAGGGGCATGGAGTGCTCTCTGCACTGCCGTGTCGGACGCCTGGCAAAAGGCAAGACCTGACCCCCCTGTTGATTGCAGTCGGTTGACTCATGGTGCGGTTTACGTTACACACTAATAATGTATATTGAGAATAAGGAGATAGTGATTGGAGAGTGACGAACACAATCAGGAAAGTTATTTAAAGCGTCTCTGGTCCCTCTTGAGAGGGGAAAAAACCGAGATCGATACGGAAAAGGAGATTGAAAAGCTCCTCGATGAAGTGGAGGAGAGGGGTTTCATCGACGAAGAGCAGGGTGACATGATCCACAACATCGTCGTGCTCAAGGATACCCTGGCTCGTGAAATCATGGTCCCGAAGGTTGATATGGTGGCAGCCGAGGTCTCGTCATCCATCGACGACCTCGTCGAGCTCATTACGAAGGAAGGCTGCTCCCGGATTCCCATCTATGAGGAGAGCCTCGACAACATCATCGGCGTCGTCTACGCAAAGGATATCCTCAAATTCTGGAAATGCCAGGACAGTGCCTGTGACATCAGATCCCTCATGCAGCCGCCGTACTTTGTTCCCGAGGGCAAGAAGCTCATCGACCTGCTCAAGGAGTTCAGGACGAACCGGCCCAAGATCGCCATCGTCATCGACGAGTACGGCACGGTCGACGGGCTGCTCACCATCGGGGACATCGTCGAAGAGATCGTGGGCGACATGGTCGAAGAGGGCGATCAGACGGACGAGGAAGAGATCGTCCAGAAGGCCGCCGGCATCTATGTCGTGGACCCGAAGCTCTCGGTCGACGAATTCGCCGAGGAGTTCGAGACCGAGATCCCGGAAGGAAGCTACGATACGGTAGGAGGCTTCATAACCTACAAGCTCGAGAGGATCCCCGAGCCCGGAGAGAGTCTCGAGTATGACGGGATCCGGTTCGAGATTGCAGAAACCGACAAGAAGCGGATCACCAAGCTCATCGTTCACACCCACCCGAGGAAGGAATCTTGAAAAAGCTTTTCCTCGCGTCGCTCTCCGGCCTTCTCTACGCCCTTTCCTTTCCTGCGTACAGCCTCTGGCCCCTTGCCTGGATATGGGCCGTGCCCCTGCTCTTCCTCATCAGGGATGCAGGGAAGGCCGAGGCTTTCGTCTACGGGATGGCATCGGGAATGGTCGCCTGGGGGGGCGTTCTCTACTGGATCGCCTACGTGATGAATACGTACGGGGGGATGGGCCTGCTCCCGGCCTCGTTCCTGCTCCTTCTGCTCCTTATCCTCCTGTCGCTCTACTTCGGGGCGTTCGCCTGGCTGGCCCGCAGGTTCATCCACTCGAGGATCGCGTTCCTCCTCATCCCGGGGGCATGGGTCCTGCTCGAGCTCGTCAGGTCGTACGTGCCGTTTTCGGGATTTCCCTGGGCCCTGCTCGGATACAGCCAGTTTCCCTGGAAGTCCTTCATCCAGATTGCGGAGTTCGGCGGGGTCTACCTCGTTGGCGGGATCGTCCTCATGGGGAATGTCGCTGTCTATCAGGCGTTGATGAGGAGGGAGATCCTTCCCGCCGTGTTTGCGGCAGTCATCGTCACGAACTGCATGCTCTGGGGCGTATGGAGAATGGGAGACGCCGCCCTCTCCACGGATGCGAAGCCTGTCAGGGCCGCTGTGGCCCAGGCGAATATCCCGCAGGACAAGAAGTGGATGTACGAGATGGTCGATCCCACCATCGACATCTATTCGAGGCTCATCCGGTCCGCCGTGAAGGATGGAGCCGAGCTCGTGGTATGCCCCGAGACCTCGTGCCCGTTCTTCCTGTTCCGGCAATGGGCCCCCACCTCGCGGGTCGTTCTCCTGAGCCAGGAGGTCGGCGCAAAGCTCGTGGTGGGAAGCCCTGCCCGTGAAGACGGCCGATACTTCAACCGGATGTGGCTCATCGACAGGGGCATGATCGGCGGCTACTACGACAAGGTCCACCTCGTTCCCTTCGGGGAGTATCTGCCGCTCGAGAGCTTCATCAGGCCTTTCTTCAGCGGCCTGACGAAGGAGGTGGGAGATTTCGCCACGGCGCGGAGCCCGAGTCCCATCGGCGATATCGGGGCCATGATCTGCTTCGAGAGCATCTTTCCGGGCGTGACGAGGGACCTCTGCAACAAAGGGGCTACCTACCTCGTCAATGCCTCGAACGATGCCTGGTTCAAGACGTGGTCCACGCCGGAGCAGCACCTCCAAATGGCGTCGTTCAGGGCTATCGAGAGCAGGCGCTGGCTGCTGAGGTCCGTCAATCACGGCATATCGGCTATCGTCGATCCGAAAGGCCGGATCGTGAAGCAGATCGGCCTCCTCAGGGAGGGATTCATCATCGCGGACATCACCCCGCGCACGACACTCACCTTCTACACGAGATTCGGCCCTCTTTTCGCTGCTCTCTGGGCAGCGATCTCTGCCATTGCGGCATTGACAAGGTACAAATCAGATGTTAAGGCCACATGATTATGGTGGGAGATTACCAGCAGATCATCGATCAGATTGAAGAAAAGCTGACCAACGCCCGAGGTTATCTTTGAAATCCCCGACAAGGAAAGACGCCTCAAAGAGCTAGAATCCCTCGTCGCCGACCCCGACATCTGGAAAGACCCGCTCAAGACGCGCGAGCTGCAGTCCGAGCGCTCCCGGATCAGCGGGATCCTTTCGAACTGGGAAAAGGTATCCGCCCTCTGGGAAGACCTCCTCGTTCTCGTCGATCTGGCGAAAGAGGACGAGCAGGCGGTTGCAGCCGACATCAGAGAGACCATCGAGAGGCTCCAGGAGAGTCTGGGTTCCATGGAAAAGGCCCACGTCCTCTCGGGACGGGACGACAGCAAGAGCGCCTTCCTCGAGATCCATGCCGGCGCGGGCGGGCTCGAGGCCCAGGACTGGGCCGAGATGCTCCTGCGCATGTACCTGCGGTGGGCGGAGAAGGAAGGATTCAAGACGCAGATCATCGAGATCTCTTCCGACGAGGAGGCAGGCATCAAGGGCGTGACCGTGGAGGTCGAGGGAGAGTGGGCCTTCGGCTACCTCAAGGGCGAGACAGGCGTTCACCGGCTCGTGAGGATATCGCCCTACGACTCGAATGCCCGCAGACATACCTCGTTCGCATCGGTCATGGTGACCCCGGAGGTGGACCAGACCATCGACGTGAAGATCGATGAAAAGGACCTGCGGATCGATACCTACCGTGCATCCGGGCACGGGGGCCAGCACATCAACAAGACGGACTCGGCCGTGAGGATCACGCACATTCCCACCGGCATCGTGGTGCAGTGCCAGAACGAGAGGTCCCAGCACAAGAACAAGGCGGTCGCCATGAAGCTGCTCGCCTCGAAGCTCTACGAGCTCGAAGAACTGAAGAACAAAGAGCGCATCAACGAGTTCCACAAGGGAAAGAAGGAGATCGCCTGGGGCTCGCAGATACGCTCCTACGTCCTCCAGCCCTACCAGCTGGTTAAGGACCACCGGACGAATCTCGAGGTGGGAAATGTCGATGCCGTGCTCGATGGAGACATCACGGGCTTCGTCGATGCTTACCTCTCGTTGAGCGCCGTGGAGGCAAAGGACAGTGAAAGACGCGATTAGGAGCCGGAGGAGCATCCGGAAATTTTCGGATCAGGTCGTGCCGGACAATCTGGTCGATGAGATCCTTGATGCCGGGAGGTGGGCACCTTCGGGATTGAACAACCAGCCCTGGCGTTTTGCCGTGATTCGTGATGCCGGGCTCAAAGGCGAGATAAGCGGCCTGACTGCGTACGGGTCGATCGTCCGTTCTGCCAACGTGATCATCGCGGTGTTCTTCGATACTTCTTCGGGTTATGACCGGACGAAAGATCTCCAGGCGATCGGCGCCTGCATCGAAAACATGCTCTTGTGCATCCATGAGCAGGGCCTCGGGGGCGTGTGGCTCGGAGAAATCCTCAAGAGCGGATCGGAGATGAAGGCCCTGCTCGGTGCGCCCGACACGTATGAATTCATGGCAGCGATCGCGCTGGGCTATTCGAAAGGATGGCCTCCCCGGGCACCAGCGAGGAAGCCCCTGTCAGAGCTCGTTTTCTTCAGAAAGTGATTTCTTCGCAAGCCGTCCTGCAATAAGAATCAGGGGTCTCATGGCTGAAGACGGAGGGTCGTCAGGATTTCCCTCTGCCATCACCTTGACAGGGATTGCTCAAAATATTGAATAGTCTGCTCGATTACTTGACCTCCTGAGCTATTCACATGTATAGAGGTGCCCTATGCCGACCGAACGAATACAGCTTCCGGACAAGGAGATCATGATCGTGGGGACTGCCCACGTCTCGAAATCCTCTGTGGACGAAGCGCACGACGCCATACAGGAGTTCAGGCCCGACGAGATCGCCATCGAGCTGTGTCCGAACAGGTTCGAGGTGATGAGAAACCCCAAGGGGTGGCAGGAGACGGACATTGTCAAGATCATCAGGGAAAAGAAGGCCCTCCTGCTCTTTGCCAACCTCCTGATGTCCTCTTTCCAGAGGAGGATCGGAGAGAAGCTGGGAGTGAAGCCGGGCGACGAGATGCGCATCGCCATCGAAGAGGCGGATGCATCGGGGGTTCCTCTCGCCCTCGTGGACCGGCCGGTTCAGGTTACGCTCCAGCGGGCCTGGAAATCGCTCGGCGCCTGGGAAAAGACGAGGTTCCTCTTTTCTTCCCTGTACTCGATCCTTTCCATGGAAGAAATCGGCCAGGATGAGATCGAGAGGCTCAAAGAGAAGGACATGCTCACCCATGCCATGGACGAGATCGCCAAGCAGGCCCCCACCATCAAGAGGGTGCTCATCGACGAGCGGGATGCCTATATGGCGCGCAAGATCGTCGATCTCGAAGGAAAGAGGGTTCTCGCGGTCGTCGGAGCCGGTCACATGAAGGGCCTTATCGAGCAGATCAGGAATCCTGTCAAAGACATCAACGCCCTTGAAGAGATCCCGGAAAAAGGCAGCGGCCTTCTCGGGTGGGTCTTCCCCATGGCGGTGCTCACCCTCGTGATAACAGGATTTTTTTTTGGAAGTCCGCAGCAGGGGTATGAGATGATCAAGTGGTGGATCTTCTGCAGCGCAGCCTGCTCAGGCATCGGCGCGCTCCTCGCCCTCGCTCACCCCCTGACCGTCCTGGTGGCTGCCGTCTCGGCGCCCATCACCACACTGAACCCTGCCCTGGCAGCAGGCTGGTTCGCGGGCTTGAGTGAGGCATACATCAAAAAGCCCAGGGTGTCGGATTTCGAGACCATCCACGACGACATCGCCAATGTCAGGGGATGGTGGACAAACCCCATCACGAGGATACTTCTCGTGGTCATGCTCGTCAACCTGGGCGCCTCCATGGGAGCCTTCATTGCCATGTCCATCCTGACGAGGATCGTACTAAACGGGTAACGGGAAGAGCTTAATTTCAGGCAGGTCTTGGAATATCACTTTTCGCGATTATATTTATTACTGTACGGGAATGTTGATTTGAATTCGCTGGTGTTTTGTCATGCCCGAGCATCGAGGGGTTCGTGGTATCTTCCAGGTGGGAGGGTGTATGGACAAGGTCGGTACAACGGTTCAGGGGGATTCCTCTATCGTCAAGATTCTGGATATCAACCCTCTTATGCGGGGCCAGCTCATGGAATACGGTGATATCGGGGAGAACGCCTTCGATGTGTATACCCTTTACAAATCTGCTGCCAGGAGGCAGCTCACAGATACCATCGAGACGAATGACGCCTTTGACATGCAGTGCCTGGCATGGATGACCAAAGAGGAATTTTCTCAGGCGAGGAGGCTCTTGAGGAGGCTCGGCTACATCGTGGAGACGACGGATCGGGAAGGGAGCTGGAAATCGACCCGCCAGGTGAGGCTCGATAACCGGATACGCAGGGGTCAGTGACAGCTGAAGACGGGTTCCCGGCTTGAGGAGAGCCCGCCGACTCTCCGCAGGCCGAAATCCTGCCTTCAGCAGTTGGCCGCCTGTTGGGTCAGTGCAAGGTCGTCGTTCCGGCTGCTGATAAGCTCGCTGATCGTTGCCTTCAGCCGGCTGAAATTGTGAGATTTGAGGACATATGCATCGGCTGTCCTGGCTATGGGGTTGTCTCTGTAGCTTGCATACGCCGAGTGGATGATGACAGGCTTGTCGAGCTTTGATTTGAGAATGTATCCCATGGTATCCAGGCCGTCCATCTTGGGCATCCGGATATCGAGGATAATGAGATCCGGCTCTGCCTCTCCCTCGTCGAAAAGCCTCGACAGCGCCTCCTTGCCGTTCGATACAACCGAAACGTCGTATCCCTCGTCAGCGAGCTCTTCCTTGATGAGGAACTGCAGATGACTGTCATCTTCAACAAGTAAAATCTTTTTCATTCTCCTTTAACCTCCTGCGCTCGGTATCTTCCGGGCATCCGGTAACGGCATAAGCCATTGAGCACGGGTATGATCTTCTCACGATGCTCAGCACAACCAATGATAACTCAATGAGTGAGCACAAAATGTGCCATGAAAGGAGATAATCCTATAGGTAATTGAAAATGCTTATTAAATCAGAATATCTCATTATGATCCCTGCTGCTGGCTTATTGGAATATGCATAATTTCTTGACGCCCATTCCCCCTATTGTCAATAAGTTGAGCATTATCTCATGATAATGCTATTTTTCTGACAGCACCTCTTTCCCTATTGATGAAATTCGACAAACCGGATGTCAGTGATATTCCTACAGGCTGAACAAAAAAATCTCTTACACAAATATCCTTGATTGTCTGATTTATCGCAAGCCCCAGGCTGTGATATCCCTGAAAGCGGCCAGAAGATAGATAATATTTCTCCACGAGTCAAGCATCAAATCTTCTGGCATTTTTTTGTCTTCGACCTCCTCTTCAATAACTAGAAACATAACGATCATAATTCAAGTCCTGGCACCCCGATTTCCGGGCAGATCCAAACAATGTTCGATCTCTTGATCCTGCCTTTCTGTGTCCCCGGGCATAGGGAGGAAAGAGGCCGGCACCCTGCAAGCCGATCGTGTAGACATTCCAGCTCATCCATACGTCTTAGCGGGCAAAGATTGAGAGAAATAAGATAATTGGATCTCAAAAGCGAAGGAGGATGTTATGGTCAGGAAGATCGTAACCATGCTGGTGATAGTGTCTCTGTTCGGATTTTCAACAGCGTACGCCCACGATTCGGAAAATGATAATGACGAGGCAATGGGGACTGTGCTCATCGCAGGTCTCGCAGTCGTAACCGCGGCCATCCTGATTGCTTCCCATGACAGGCATGACGAATACCGGCCTTCTCCGCGGCACTCGCCTGAAAGGTCATATGATTCCCGGACCAATGATCGTTATAGGCATCGTGATTCCAGGCATGATGACAGCAGCCGCTACAACGACAGGGGCCCCGGCAGGCGTGCCTGGTAGAACCTGGAAGCAGGGCAGAGTGAGACAACGGATTGAGGTCGCTGGTTTTATTTCCCGGGCATGATCCTCGGGCCCCGCTCATCCCAGAGGAGCCACTCGCCGGTATCGAAGAACGACGGGAGCACGATGAGGCCCTTCGTCACGAGCTTCCGGTGAAGGTGACCGCAGACGACGGCATCGACCCTGCGGCGGCCGGCGATGTCGGGATCGATCACGGCATAAGGAGGACGGACGGCAGCCGATGACGCCACGAGGAGGCGGGCAAGGTCGTCCTTGAGTGTCCCGGGCAGCCGCCGGTCGAAAAACCTGAGCACCGGCCACCCGAGGGCATGGAGGACCTTGAAGCCGCAGTCGCCCTGCGTAAGGGTATGGCCGTGGGCAAGGAGAAGCCTTTCGGACGAGGGCGAAGTGATGACTTCTTCCTCCCTCATGACATGGATGCCTGACTCCTGCAGGCTGGTTATCAGGAAATCGCGGTTGCCGGGAAGGATATGGATGCGCGGATCTCTCAGGGTCCCGATGACATCCTGCAGGCTCTCCTCGAGACCCGAGAACCAGTAGTCGAAGAGGTCTCCCAGAATATAGACGGACTGAACGTCCTGTTTTGTGTTCTCGATCCAGGACATGAAATTCTCGTGATCTTTTGGGCAATCGGGGCGTATGTGGGCATCTGCAACGAATATCATCACACGGCCATACAAGCAGAAGAAACTTGATATATCAAGTTAATCCTTGCTATAGATGAATTCCCATGAGTGCTGTGCAAAATACCAACCCATGGAAATGGAGTTCGGTCATTCTTGCCATCCTCTTAATTTCCTGCATCGGCTGGTATTTTCTGAAAGGCAATGAGTTCAAGATATCGGAAAAGATCGGGATAGTCAGCCGCGAAGATGTCATCATGCCGGAGCATGTGACAGAAGCGAACCAGGACTATGCCGATTTCGTCGTACGGCAGGAAGAGTTCAAGGCCTCCAAAGATCCCATCCGCAAATCCTCTACCGTCAACAAAGGTGACAGCTTCTATCAGATCCTCTTGCAGAACAGCATATCCCATACCCAGGCCTATGAGATACTCAAGGAAGTGAAGGGCGTTTTCGAT
>Ga0116185_1002096_pt1 | contig 19008 bp, 18 predicted proteins | sample AD_JPNNA7_MetaG_FD_89754 | JGI IMG/M metagenome (GOLD analysis project Ga0116185, IMG submission 89754) | Active sludge microbial communities of municipal wastewater-treating anaerobic digesters from Japan - AD_JPNNA7_MetaG | ecosystem: Engineered > Bioreactor > Anaerobic > Digestate | place... | reverse complement strand
TCCCTTCTTCTCGCCCGACCCCGGGGCGATCTTTCATGGTGGTATTTTACCGCAAACGAAGGGGCCGTGGGGTAAAAGGGGCGTGGAAGGGGAAACATTTCGCCTAAAGGCTTGGCCTTGTCGACTCCCGGGGCGAAGGGTGGAGTTGGGGCGGCGGGACGGGGGGCGCTCTTCGGCTATGCACCCCCGGCCATGCACTCCCTCCCACGGCACTCCCCTACTTTCTAGCGGCGCCGCAGGGCTTCCTGGATCCAGAGATCCAGCCGTCCGTCCCGAAGACATCGGTGGTGGACCCGATCCACCAGACTTTTTCCCGAGAGCCGTCCTTCGCGCTGGAGGGGGCTTCCCGTGCCGGGGGGGGAGAAGAGGGGCCATGTCGCCTCGGGGGAGTAGGGGCCGGAGACCCCGAGCATCCACCCGTGGGAGGATCTCCGGGCGGGGGGGGCGACGCGAAACCGATAGACAAAGTACTCCAGGGAGCCCTGGAGGTCGTGCTGGACGGTGACGGTTTCCACCAGTTCCAGTTCGTCCGGAGGAACGCCCAGAGCGTGGGGGTGCTCCAGCCACAGCGCCAGATCCGAGGCGCCAAAGGCCTCCCGGGTGCGAAACTCGGGGGGAAAGAGCTCCCCCTTTCCCGCTTCTTCCAGGGCGAGATAGGCGGGGTTGCGGGTTCTCAGATCTTTTCCCAGGGCGCGGAGGAGGGCGACGTCGGGGGGAGCACCTCTTTTCAGAGCTTCCCGCAGCGGAGTCAAGCGGTCCTCCACCTCCCGCACCTGGCGCAGGATGCCGAAGCGGACATGACGAACGTAGAAAAGCACGGCCAACACAAGCAGGGCGATGAGGGCCAGGGCATACCACACGATGAAGTCACCTCCCAGGGAAAATCTCCCGCCATGATAGCAGAGGATGGGGTCTTTGGGCGGAACGTGGGGGGGCGTTTCTTCGCGGAGAAAACCTTTCTGAAACACTCCTTTTTCGGGAAAAGAGTGAGGGGAATCGGGATTCGAGACGGAGCGTGGCATGGTCCCCGGGGCCGTCGCGGCGGGGTGGAAGGTGGAGAAAATCCTGAGGTGGCGCCGGATTTGTCTGCCGCGAAGGCGGAAGAGCCCATGGGGCGGTGAAGGCACCGACCCCCTTGTGGGGGCGAGCTCCGAAGAATTTTTTTGCGTTGCACCGACCCCCGAACCAAGAAGGAGCGCCACCGGGTCCTCCGAGCGTTCCATGAGGTAAAATGGGACGTGTGGAAGAGCTCTGGCAACCGTTTTTGTCCAGGTCGCCGTCGCGACGTGGCGAAGGCCAAGGCCCTGTAGGGCCTGAGCGGAGTTTTTTTACGCACACTTCCGGCAGAGGAGGAATTCCCTTGATAAGTGTCTCCGCCGTACGGCAGACACTTGCCAAACACCCTGTCATTCCCGCCATCCGCGAGAAAAAGAACTTGTTGCGCCTCCCCAAAGGTGCCCCTCGCTGTGTTTTTCTTCTTGAAAGTTCTTTACTCGACATCGCCAAGACCGCTGCCGAGGTTTCCCGGGCGGGACATCTCACGTTTATCCATGTCGATCTCGTCGAAGGTCTGAAGGTGGACCGCACGCCATCGCCACCATGGGCGTTCAGATCGTTGGGGGCATCGCGGGGGGGCGTCTATTCCATGTCTTTCGCCCATGGGGCCGAAACCCCCGACGCGGGCTTGAAGCCTGCCGTTTTTTCCACCGGCCCTGGGGTTCGCCACACGTTCTGCCACTTTCTCACGGAATGTCTCGCCACCGCCATGCTGATTTTTGGGATTTTCGTCATTTTTTCAAGGAATACCTCACGGAGCTTGATTCGGCCATAGGAGACGCGGACCATGGCATCAACATGACCCGAGGTTTCTCGAAGGCCCGGGAAAAGATTGATGGCGGCGAGTATGCCACCATCGGGGCGCTCTGCAAGGAGGGGGCCATGGTGGGAGCGGTGGAAGCAAGCATCGGATCTCCCGTCTCCCGGGTGGCTGCGGTGGCCCGCGAGGCGCGAAACCTCAAAAAATTCCACGAATCATGATTTTGTGGAGAAGGACTTGGAGATGACGGAAAAAAAGTATGCGGTGGCCATTGACCAGGGAACGACCAGCACGCGCTGTATGGTGTTCGACGGAGATGGAAATGTGGTCAGCGTCGACCAGATGGAGCACAAGCAGATCTATCCGAAGCCGGGTTGGGTCGAACACGATCCTCTCGAAATCTGGTCGCGCACCCAGGACGTCATTCGTGGCGCCCTCACGAAGGGCGAGGTGAAGTCCGAGGAGATCGCCGGCATCGGCATCACGAACCAGCGCGAAACCACCGTGGTCTGGGAAAAGGCTACGGGCAAGCCCATCTACAACGCCATCGTCTGGCAGTGTATGCGCACCCAGAGTTTCTGCGAAGAGTGGGGCAAGATGCCGGGCTGGAAGGAGAAGACGAACCAGGAAACGGGGCTTGTGGTGAGCCCCTATTTCTCGGGAACCAAAATCAAGTGGATTCTCGACAACGTTCCCGGCGCCCGGGACCGGGGAGAGAAGGGGGAGATCCTCTTCGGGAACATCGACACCTGGGTCATCTGGAACCTCACTGGCGGCCCCGACGGAGGCGTGCACGTCACCGACGTCACGAACGCTTCCCGGACGCTTTGCATGAACATCCGGACGTTGCAGTGGGATGACGAGATGCTCGGATTCTTCGGCATCCCCAAGGCCATGATGCCCGCCATCAAGCCGTCGAGCTATGTCTATGGCACCACAAGGGCGAACGGCCCCTTCGGCGGAGAAATTCCCGTGGCGGGGGACCTCGGCGACCAGCAGGCGGCGCTCTTTGGTCAGGCCTGCTACAGGGTGGGGGAAGCGAAAAACACCTACGGCACAGGGTGCTTCATGCTTCTCAACATCGGCGACAAGCCGTCGCTCTCGAAAAACGGTCTGCTCACCACCGTGGCCTATGGCCTCGAAGAGGGGAAAGCCACCTATGCCCTGGAAGGATCCATCGCCATCACGGGGGCGGCGGTGCAGTGGCTGCGCGACAACCTGCGCCTCTTCGACGACGCTCCGGACAGCGAGTACTTCGCCCGTAAGGTAGAGGACAGCGGTGGGGTCTACTTCGTCCCCGCCTTCTCCGGCCTCTATGCCCCCTACTGGGACATGGGCGCCCGGGGGGCCATCGTGGGCCTGACGCGCTACGTCACCAAGGAACACATCATCCGGGCCACCCTCGAAAGCATCTGTTACCAGACTCGGGATGTCCAGAAGGCCATGGATGCGGACTCCGGCGTGCCCCTCACGGAGCTGAAGGTCGATGGCGGTGCTGTGAAGAACAATCTCCTCATGCAGATGCAGGCGGATATCCTGGGAACGCCCGTGGTGCGTCCCGTGGTGAGCGAAACCACTGCTCTTGGGGCGGCCTATGCGGCGGGTCTTGCCACAGGGCTCTGGAAGAGCATTGAAGAGTTGCGTGAGCACTGGAAGGCCGATCGCCATTTCGACCCGGTCTGGAGCGATGAAGCCCGGGAAATTGCCTGCAAGGGCTGGGAAAAAGCCATCACCAAGGCGAAGGATTGGAGTGTGTAGCCCACGGAAGTGTTCCGGAGGCGGAGGGCGAAACCTCTTGCCGCAACGGGAGTTTCGCCTCCTGGGCGTTTCTCGTCTGCTCGAAAGTGGGGGCCCTCACCGGTGGGCGCCCGGTTTGCTCCGGCGGGTTCTCGGGGTTTCGACGGGAACGATGTTTGTGATGGATGATGAAGCGGGGGATCCTGAAACCTCTCGGCTTTCCGAAAGAAGTTGGTGCGGCGCCGCAAAACGATGGGTGCCTCCGGAAGGATTGGGGAGCGTTTCAGGGATCCCCCTTGGATCCACCGGAGGTGACGGGTGTGACAGCAGGAAACTACGATGTCCTCATCGTGGGGGGCGGCATCACGGGGGCGACCCTCGCCCGGGAACTCTCGGCCTTCGACCTGCGCGTCGCCGTGCTCGACAAGGCCGGCGATCTGCCGTCGGGGGCATCCCGGGCCAACAGCGGCATGCTCCATGCGGGGTACGACGACAAACCCGGCACGGTGAAGGCGCGTTTTTGCGCCCCGGGCAACAAGCGCTATCGGGAACTCCACGAAATGTTGGATTTTACCCTGCGACCCTGGGGTTCCTACGTGTGCGCCTTCAGCGAGGCGGATTGCCGTCACCTCGAAAAGCTGAAGGACCAGGGGGCGAGAAACGGTGTTCCGGGGCTCGACATCGTGCCGGGGGACGTCCTCCGCCGTCGCGAACCCCAGGCATCGCCGCACATCGTCGCCGCGCTCCACGCCCCCACGGGAGGCGTGGTGAACAACTTCGAGGCGGTGCTCGCCTTTTTGGACAACGCGCAACAGAACGGGGTGGAGCTCTTTCTCGACACCGAGGTGAGGCGCGTCCTCCTGACCGAGGGGGGCGGCGAGGTCCTCGGGGTCGAGACTTCCCGAGGGATCTTTCTGGCCCCGGTGATCGTCAACGCCGCAGGTACCCACTCGGGGGAGATCGCGGCCCTTGTCGGAGATGAGAGCATCCAGATCCGGCCGACGCGCGGGGAGTACTTCATCACCGATAAGGCCATCGGGTCGATGATCAAAAGCTTTTTCTTCCCCTGTCCCGACGAGAGGGGAAAGGGCGTCACCGTGGCCCGTACCGCCGATGGCAACCTGCTCCTGGGGCCCACGTCGGTGAGGCAGGGCGACAAAGACGACACCGCCACCACCCCCCAAGGCCTTGCCGAAGTGATGGCGGGGGCGTTGCGGCTCGTGCCGTCGATTCCTCAGGAGTTGACGATCACTTCCTTCGCGGGGATCCGCGCTGCCGACCGCACGGAAGATTTCCGCATCGGGGCCCTGGCGCGCCCCCGGGGATTTGTCCACATGGCGGGCATCAAGTCCCCGGGGCTCACCAGCGCCCCCGCCCTGGCCCTCCACGTGGTGGAGCTCCTCCGCGAGGAGCTCGCCGACCGCATCTCGATGAAGCCGAATCCGCATTCCATCCCCGAGAGGACGCACATCCTGCGGTTCGCAGCACTGACCATGGAGGAGCGTCAGGACTTGGTACGTCAGAACCCCGCCTATGCCCAGATCGTCTGTCGTTGCGAGACCGTCACCGAAGCCCAGATCGTCGAAGCCGTGCGGCGCGGCGCTCGCACCGTTGCCAGCGTGAAGATGTGGACCCGGGCCGGATCGGGCCGATGCCAGGGGGGATTCTGCTGTCCCCGGGTGGTGGACATTCTGGCTCGGGAGCTCCATATGGACCCCGACGAGGTGACCCGCCACGGGGGCCCTTCGCGCCTCCTGGTGGGACACACGAAGGCCTTTTGGCAGAAGAGGGAGGCCCATCATGCCTGAGGTGCCCGTAGACGTGGCCATCGTCGGCGCGGGGCCCGCCGGCGTCGCGGCGGGGATCGGCGCCCGGGAGGCCGGGGCGAAGGAGGTCCTCGTCCTCGAACGGGACTGGGATCTCGGGGGTATCCTGCAACAGTGCATCCATCCCGGATTTGGCCTGCGCACCTTCAAGGAAGAACTCACCGGTCCGGAGTTCATGCATCGTTGGATCGAGAGGGCCCACGGGGCGGGGGTGCGCTTTTCCACGAACACCATGGTTTTTTCCATGGACGACGACGGATCTCTTTGGACCATGAACCCTCACCGGGGCATCGAACACGTCGTCCCCAAGGCCGTGGTGCTCGCCATGGGGTGCCGCGAGCGCCCCGCCGGGGCCATCAAGCTTACCGGCACGCGGGGGGCGGGGATCTACACCGCAGGCACCGCCCAACGCTTCGTCAACATGGAAGGACTGCTTCCCGGCAAGCGCGTGGTCATCCTGGGCTCCGGCGACATCGGCCTCATCATGGCGCGCCGCATGATCTGGGAAGGGGCGGAGGTCGAGGGGGTCTACGAGATCATGCCCTGGGCGGGGGGGCTGCGCCGCAACGTGGCCCAGTGTCTCGACGATTTCCACATCCCCTTTCACCTGGAGCACGCGGTGCTCTCCACCCACGGCCGGGACCGCCTGGAAGGAGTCACCGTGGCGAAAATCGATGCCCAAAGGAGGCCCGTGGAGGGTACCGAGCGCTACGTCCCCTGCGACACGCTCCTTTTGGCGGTGGGGTTGATCCCCGAAAACGAACTGTCGCGCATGGCGGGGGTCGCCATCCATCCCGGGACCGGAGGGCCCGTGGTGAACCAGTTTCTGCAGACCTCGAAGCCCCAGATCTTCGCTGCGGGGAATGTGGTCATCGTCTACGACTTGGCGGACAACGTGAGCGACGAAGGGATGCGCGCGGGGAGGAACGCGGCGCTCTACGCGGCGGGAGATCTCCCTTGCGGGGGACGCCGTTTCGAAATCAAGGGGGGGAAGGCGGTACGTCTCTTTTCGCCCCAGTGGATCACCGACGGCGGTGACGCCACGGTGTTCTTCCGGGTCGTGCGCCCCTTCGAGTGCCGTTGCAAGGTGTTCGCGGACCACGGCCTTTTTTCCCAAACCCATCGCTACGCCCGCCCTGGGGAGATGAACGAGGTGCACCTTTCCGCCCGCGACCTGCGGAGCCTCGACCCCGGTGTGACTTCTCTCACCGTCGATGTCGAGGAGGTGTAGTTCATGACGAGGACCCATACCTTTCTCTGCGTCTCCTGCCCCGTGGGGTGTTCCCTCACCGTGGAGGAGGAAGAGGGCGTTCTCGTGGCCGTTTCGGGCGAGAGTTGCCCTCGGGGAAGGCGCTATGCCGAGACCGAGCTGAAGGATCCGCGCCGAACCTTTGCGGGGACCGTGGCGGTGTCCGGGGGGGCGTTGCCCGTCTGCCCTGTGCGTAGCCGAGGAGGGATCCCCAAGGGATTGCTCGCCGACGTGGCGCGAGCCGTGTCGCAGGTCGTGGTGGAAGCTCCCATCGTCATCGGCCAGGTGGTCATCGCCGACGTCTGTGGAAGCGGTATCGACATCACAGCGAGTCGTTCCCTCGGCGGGAGGCCCTAGGCCTCCCGTACCCTTGGACCGAAGGGGCTGTTTTATCGGAACAATGCGGAGGGAGAAACCATGGGCCAGATGGCCCAAGAGGCTCCCATGATCCCGAAGGTCCGCACGGCGGCAGAACTCTTCATGCAGATGGAGCACGAGCGGCGGCTTTTACGAGCTCCGAGAAAAAGGATTGCACGACATCGCCACCTTGCAGAACCACGCCCGCCAGGAAGGGCACAAAGAGGGCATCGAGAAAGACCGTAGGGAGCACCTCCGCACCTCGGTGCGCGAAACATACTCCGGGAGGAGATGCCCCTGGCGTCGGTGGCCGGGGTGACGGGATAAGGGGAAAAATCGCTGGGAATAGACAAAGGACAGAAAGGCCCCTTCTCCTCGGGATAAGGGGCGGCGAAAAATCTGATGATCGATGGAGGGGCCATCTTACCGAGAGGAAGGGAGTGCCCGGAGGGGGGTTCCCTCTAGGGCGGTCCCCTGGCGACAGAGGGCGATCATCTCGTTCAGGGCGGCCACTAGCTTCTGGCTGACGTGCCCCACCTCGTCGTGGTGCCGCCGGGCCTGGGGAAGATCGCCCCTGGAGAGAGCGTCGTGGGCCTGGTGTCCCAGGGCGTGGAGCTGATCGTGCAGGGCGAGCCCCTCGTTCCAGAGCCTTTCCGGCACCTCGTCGGGGCGGGGCACGAAGGAGAGGAAAATGCCGAAGCGACACCGGGTGGGATCGGTCTCCAGATCCCAACGTTCCCCCTTGAGGGCGCCGTCCAGGCGTTTTACCCAGTCTTGATGGGCCTTGATGGCCTCTTCGGCGATGGTCACGAAGTCCTTCGGGGTGATGATCTTAAGACCCCCCAGGCTCTGGACGAGCCCCGAAGCCTCGGCCACTCCCTCCTGGGAGTTGCGCTCCAGGTCGGCCGAGGAATCTTCGAAGGTCTTGAGGAGCCCCCCCATGCGGTCGAAGCGCCCCCGCAGGTCTTCGGTGCCCCGGGCCACGGTCTCGGCGCTGGCGGCGAGCTCCTGGGACGATGCGGAAAGCTCCTGGGCGCTGGCGGCCACCCGGGACGAGGCATCCCTCACGGCGCCGATGCCCGTGAGGACTCCGGCGATGCCCTCCAAAGACTGGGAGGTGTGCTCCGAAGAGGCCGAAACCTTTTGGGCCATGGTGCCGATCTCTCGGGTGGTCTCCCGGACCGAATCCCCCAGCTCCTTCAGGCTTTCGCCGATCTGAGCCGCAGCGCGCTTGCTTTCTTCGGCGAGCTTGCGCACCTCATCGGCCACCACGGCGAAACCCCGGCCCGCCTCCCCCGCCCGGGCGGCCTCGATGGAGGCGTTGAGCGCCAAGAGGTTGGTCTGTTCCGAGATCCCGGTGATGACCTGGGCCACCGATCCGATATTGGCGGCGCGGTCCGCCAGGCGCCCCGCATGGGTTCGCACCTCTCCCATGCCTTGCTCGATGTCTTTTAGCGCGGTCTCCATGAGGGCCAGGCGAGATCTTCCCGTTTCGGCCTTTTCCGACACGGTCTCCACGGCGCCATTGAGATCGGCCGCAAGGATGGAGAGGGCTTGGGCCGTGGCGGAGATCTCCTCCGACCCGGCGTACTGCTGGTCTGTGGCCGTGTGGATGTGTCCCACGCCCTCGATCCCCTCCTTGACTTCCTCGCTCATCTCCGACGTGGCGCGAAGGAAGGCGTCGATCTCCCGATCCAGGCGGAAGAACTGAAAGGTGAAGCGGTGGATTCCCTGGATCAGGCCGAAAAGCCTCGAGTGGAGCTGGCCGAAAAAGCCCTGGATCGCGGGGATGACGGCCATCGTTCCCGCAGGAGGCTGGGAACGCAGGTCCATCTCCTGGGGGGAGTGGCGGCCATCGAACCACGCGGCGAGCTCCCTCCCGGCCCGGCCGAACCTCAGGGAGGCCCCCAGCCCCCAGGCGGCGCACCCCAGGGCTCCCAGGTCGAAGGCCCACCGGAACTCCCCCAGCCCCAGGGCCCCCGCCCCCATGCCTCCGGCCACAAGAGCCACCGACCCCACCCAAAGAGCCCCCATCGTCGATGATCCACACTTCATGTCCTCTCCTCCTTACGGGTCACAAACATAACGGCCCTCCGATGAAAAAGGGCCTGAAGACAATTTCTTGGCGCTCCCCGGCGTCCCCTGGGCCCTCTCTCGTTCCTCACGAGTGCCGGGGCACGGTCTTCCCGAGGGCAAGGAAACCTTTTATCACCGCCCCTTACCGGGATCCTCCGGAGCCGAGGAGCCCCCCTCTTCCTCCCTCAGGCAGGGGCAGAGCTCCCGGTTGGCGTCGTGGGTGCGGCGCACGGCGATCTGGTCGATGCAGAGCTCTCCCCGGCGGTGAAGGGCCACGATGAGCCCCAGGTAGGCCGAGGGAGAAAGGCCCCACTCCCGGGCCTCATCTTCCAGGTTCAAGGTCTGGCCGGGGGAGATCTTTTCCAGGATTCGCCGGGAAACGATGGCGATCCAGGCGTCGAAGAGCTCCTGCATGTCGGGGGAGAGCCCCCCCGCGAGCTGGACGGTGCGCTGCACCGATTCCACCAGCCGGGCGGTGACCAGGCTCCACCCTTCTGTCACTTGATCCGCAGACCCTTGAGGCAAAGGTTCCGTCATGACCCATTCCTCCCATGGCTTCGCCGCATCGTCTTCAACTCCTCGGTTCCGGTAAACCAAAAACGATTATATCTTGGCCGGGGAAAAAAGCTACTCGGGGTTTTCCCCGACATCTCCGACCTTCCCTTGGATATCGTGGTTTAATAGGCCTCCTTGCCTCGGACGCCCCAAAGCTGCACGGGACGAAGCGGTGCGGCGTGCCCTGGCCTTGGACGTGTCGTCTCGTCCTTGACTCTTTCCTCACTTAGTCTGGTGGGGCAGGCCAGTTCGTAGGGCGCGCTCACCGAGAGAGCGCCCCTTCCTCTCGATCGGTGGCGGGCCTCTTTTCCCCCGCCACGTTTGCCTTCGGGTGGTATAATGAGGCACGATAGGTTCGAAGGGGTGCACGGGGCGGAGGGCGGGCAAGAACGCTTGTTTGGAGGAGGTAATCTCATGGATGTGGCGGTGGATCGCGACTTGCGGCGGGCCAAGGCAAAGGTGACGGTGGGCGAAGACGGCACGATCGCCCGGGAAAAGATCATTCTCGTCTTCGAGCTCTTCAAAGAGAACTACAGCCTCGACGTGAACATGGTGCGGGAGATCGTCCGGGTGCCCCCCATCATCACCCGGGTGCCCCACGCCCCCCACTTTGTCCGGGGGGTCATCAACCTGCGGGGCACGGTGATACCGGTGATGGACATCTCCCAGAAGATGGGAGGGCTCCCCCAGGCCATCAACAGCGAGTCCCGCATCGTGGTGGCGGAGCACGAAGACGTGCTCTTCGGCTTCCTGGTGGACGCGGTGCGCGAAGTGAGCACCATCACCGACGGCCAGGTGGAGCCCGCCGATTCCGTGGACGCCAACGTGGACAAGAAATACCTCCTGGGCGTGGCGAAGGCGGCGGACGGTCGCCTCATCGTCCTGCTCGATCTGGTGGCGCTCTTCGAAATCGGAGGAGATGCGGACGAGGACAAGAAAGAAATGATGTAACATGACTCGGGCCCTCCGGGGGAATAAAAAGGCCCCTCCTGCGGGAGGGGAACGATGATCCGGGTAGACCTCCACACCCACAGCACGAGGTCCGACGGCACCATGAGCCCCGAAGAGTTGGTGGCCCGGGCCCGGCGTCGGGGGGTGGCGGTGCTGAGCCTCACCGACCACGACACCACCGCCGGAGTGGAGGAGTTCCTCCGGGCGTGCCGCCGGAGCGGCGTGCGGGGCGTGGCGGGGGTGGAGCTCTCGGCGGAGGCCCCTTATACGCTTCACCTTCTGGGCTACCGATTTGCCGTCGGCGATCCCCGCATGGAGGAGGCCCTGGAAGAGGTGCGGCAGCACCGAGATCGGCGCAACGGGGCCATCTGCGACAAGCTCGGTCACCTCGGCGTCCCCGTCTCCCTGGAAGAGGCCCTGCGGGAGTCCCGGGGGGAAGTCCTGGGGCGGCCCCACATCGCCCAAGCCATGATCCGCAAGGGATACGCCCGGGACATGAAGGACGCCTTCTGCCGTTACCTGGGGCGAGGGGCTCCGGCTTACGTGCCCCGGGTCCGCCTCTGTCCGGAGAGGTGCCTGGAGCTCGTGGCGAACGCCGGAGGAGTGACGGTTTTGGCCCATCCGGCCCAGACGAACCTGCCCCCCGACGACCTGGAGGCCCTCCTGAGACGCCTCCGGGACCGGGGGCTCTGGGGCCTGGAGTGCCACATCCCCGCCTCTCCCCCGGACGAGATTTTCTTCCACCTCCGGTTGGCGGGAAAGCTGGGACTCCACGCCACCGCCGGATCGGACTTCCACGGAAGCCATCGCCCCGGGGTGGACCTGGGATGCGGGGTGGAAGAATCCCTCCTTCCCTGGGCCCGACTGGGCGTGGCGCTGTGACCCGGCGAGGGGACAAAAAAAGGCTTCCCTTTCCCGGGGAGGCCTTCTTGTCGTCCCCGGAAAGGTCCGGGGCCAAGGCGTGAACCCCAAGGGTTCGCGGGAAGGCCCCCATGGTACTCTCAAAAAGGAGGTTTAACTTAAAGACATGGCCATCGACCTTCGCAGCGACACGGTGACCCAACCCCATGCCTCGATGCGCGCCGCCATGGCCGCCGCCGAGGTGGGAGACGACATCTACGGCGACGACCCCACGATGCGCCGCCTGGAAGAACAGGCGGCGGCCCTGGTGGGGCACGAAGCTTCCCTCTTTGCCACGTCGGGAACCCAGGGGAACCTGGTGGCCCTCTTGACCCACTGCGGTCGGGGGGACGGGGTCATCCTGGGAGCCGAGAGCCACATCTACTACTACGAGAAGGGTGGCATGGCCCTGGGGGGACTATTTCCCCTGGTGGTCTCCGACGAAGGAGGGCTTCCCTGCCTCGAAGGCGTGGCGGCCTGGTGCCGGGACGATGCCAATGTCCACTTCGTGCCGGGGCGCCTCCTCTGCCTGGAAAACACCCATAACCGCCACGGAGGGGTGGCGGTTCCCCCGGGCCCCTTCGAGGATGCGGCGCGCTTTGCCCGGGATCGGGGGCTCCGGACCCATCTGGATGGGGCCCGGATCTTCAACGCCGCCGCCTTTCACGGCGTGGACGTGCGGGCCTATACGACGGAGGTGGATTCGGTGCAGTTCTGCCTCTCCAAGGGGCTGGGGGCTCCGGTGGGATCCATGCTCTGCGGGAACCGGGCCTTCATCGACCGGGCCCGGCACTGGCGCAAGGCCTTGGGGGGCGGTATGCGCCAGTCGGGGGTGTTGGCGGCGGCGGGGATCGTGGCCCTCGACACCATGATTGACCGCCTGGGGGAAGACCACGAAAACGCCCGAATGATGGCCTCCCTGTTGCAGGAGGGAGGGCTTGCCGTCTGTCCCAACCCCTACCCCACCAACATGGTCTTCGTGGAGCTCCCCGGAGATGGATCCCGGACGGAGGAAATCCTCAGAAGATGCCGGGAACGGGGGGTGCTCTTCGGCACCATGGGCCCCCGCGTGGCGCGCTTCGTGACCCACGGGGACGTCTCCCGGGACGAAGTCCGCGCCGCCGCCGCCATCGTGCGGGAGGAAGTGGGGCGAGGGTGAGGTCGGCGAGCCTTCCTCGGGCCCCGGAGGTGGAATCCTGGGCCGCAGACTGCCTGGCCCAGGCGGTGGCCCAAGGGGCGACGCAGGCCGACCTGCTCTTCACCGCCGGGGCGGGGACTTCCTTGGTGTTGCGGGACGGCGAGGAGGAAGAACGTTCCCGGGGGGTCTCCTGCGGCGTGGGATTGCGCACCATCCTGGGGGACGGGCGCCAGGGAGTGGCCTTCATCAACGGCTTCGACCCCGCCATGCGCTCCTGTCTGGTGCCCTGGAGCCTGGCCAATGCCCGGGATAGCACGGCGGACGAAGCGGTGGGCCTCTATGAAGGCCCCCTGGGGGAGTGTGACGCCTTGGAAATGGAGGACCCGGCCCTGGAGGCCCTTTCTCCCGCCGACCGCTTTGCCCGGGCCGTAGAGATCACCGACCGGGCCCGGGGTGAAGACCCCCGGGTGGTCTCCGTGCGGGCCGCTTCCTGGTATGACGGCTGGGGAAAGCTCTTTTACGCCTCCAGTGCGGGACTGGCGGGATGGCAGCGCTCCACCTCGGTGGGGTGCGGCCTCTCCGTGGTGCTCCAGGAGGGGGACGCCTTCGAGATGGGGGGATCGGGGGAGCAGGCTCGCTTCATGGCGGACCTATCCCTGGAGAAGATGGTCCGGGAAGGGGTGCGACGCACGGCCCTCTCCCTGGGGGGGGATCCGGTGCCCACGGGGCGCTATTCCCTGGTGTTGGATCCCGAAAGCGCCGCATCCCTGGTGGACGAAGTGGCGGAGCTCTTCCTGGGGTCCAACGTGCAGAAGGGGAAATCCCTCTTCCGGGGAAGGCTGGGGGAAGAGGTGGGAGAAGCGGTGCTCTCCCTGGTGGACGACGGCCGCCTCCCCCGGCGCGACGGATCGGCCCCCTTCGACGGCGAGGGCTTCCCCACGGGGCGGACCCTCCTGCTCGACCGGGGGAGGGTGAACGCCTTCCTCTACGACCTCGCCACAGCCCGGCGGGAGGGGGGGCGCTCCACGGGCAACGCCGTGCGGGGGATCTCCTCCGTCCCCGACGTGGGGACCTCCAACGTCTTCATCCTCCCCGGCGACGAGGCCCCCGAGGCGATCCGGCGCCAGCGCGACATCGCCCTCCTGGTGACGGAATTCATGGGGCTTCACACCCTCGACCCCGTGAGCGGCGAGTTCTCCCTGGGGGCCAAGGGAGCCGTCTTGCGGTCGGGCCTCCCCGCCGAGCCCTTTGCCGGAGTGACGGTGGCGGGTAACCTGACGGACCTCCTCCGGGGCATCGTCGCCGTGGGCAACGACCTGCGATTTTTCGGCAGCACCGGCGGATGCACCATCCTGGTGGATCGGGTGGCGGTGGCGGGTCGGTGAGAGCCCTCGGGCCTCGGAGGCCTTCAACCTTGAATTCTGGCGGTGATCTTGGCATGGCGCGAGGCAAAAGATCGGTGGCCCTCCTGGGGGGGATCGTCCTTCTGGCGGGGGTCTTTGGTGTGTGGGGAGAAAAGTCGGGCGCCCGGGGCGCGGAGGCCTGGCAGCTCTGGAGGGGGAACGCCCTCTTGGGGGCCGTGGAGGTCAAAGACACCCCGGGGGGAACCCTCGTGCCCCTCGACGCCCTGGCGTCGTCGGCGGGATACTCCGGGGGCCCCGGAGAAGAAGTTTACCTGATGGAGCAGGGCGGACGCCGGGTAGAGTTCGTGGCTCGGGCCCCCGTGGCCCGGGTTGACGGCCGTATTTACCCCCTATCTGCGCCGGTCTCCCCCGAGGGAGATCGGTGGTGGGTCGAGGCCCGGGGAGCCCTGGGGGCGCTAAACGGAGCCGAGGGCAAAAAAGGGGCCCGGGGATTGCGCTGGGGAGGGGTGGTGGAGGGGTATGCCCCCTCCCCCCTCCCTCTGGCCTTCTCTTCTCCGGCGCCCTCCCCCTCCGGCGTAGGAGACGCGGCGGAGACGGTGCAGGTCCAGCGCCTCCGCTGGGGGCGCCAGGCGGAGGGCCTTCGGGTGGTCTTCGACCTCTCGGGCCCCCCGGCGGTGACCTGGGAAAAGGCCCCTCAGAAGCTAGTGATGACCCTGGTGGGGGTCTTGCCCCGGGGAGCGGAAGGGGCCACATCCCCCTTCAAAGACAGCGTAGACCTGGCCGTGGCCCAGATGGGATCCCGGCTGGTGTGCACCTTCTCCCACCGGGCCTCGGCGGTGAAGTCCCTGGTGCTCACCGATCCCCACCGGCTGGTGATCGACTTCATCGAAGGAGAGATCCCGGGAGAGCCCTACCCTGGGGGAGGCTCCGAAGGCCTCCTGGCCTCGAAGCCCCTCCCGGAGCCTCCCCCGGAGGAAGGATCTCCGGAGGAGCTGCGCATCCCCACCTCCGTGGCGGAAGACCTGGCCTCCCCCGGAGACCCGGCCCTTCCGGAGACCCCGGCGTCCCCCGATCCGGCCAAAAAGGGCCCCGCCCCTTCCTCCGGAGGGTCCATCCTTCCCTCCCCCGAGCGGGTCTTGACGGGTAAGGCTCCCCCTTCGGAGCGCCGATCCCCCGGTCCGAAGGGCAAGGGGCTCATCGTGGTGGACGCGGGGCATGGGGGCAAGGATCCCGGCGCCCAGGGGAACGGCCTCCGCGAAAAAGAACTGAACCTCAAGGTGGCGCTCAACCTGGCGGAGCGCCTCAAGAAAAAGGGCTTCACCGTCCGCCTCACCCGGGGCAACGACGTGTACCTCAAGCTCAAGGAGCGGACGGACCTAGCCAACACGGCGGATGCGGACCTTTTCATCAGCGTCCACACCAACGCCCTCCCCAAGGGGCGCCACGCCCGGGGGGTGGAAATCTACATCATGGCCCTCCCCACGGACAAAGACGCCATGGAGCTGGCCCTCTTCGAGAACCGTGAGTTGGCGGAAGACGCTTCGGCGAGCCACGCGGCGGCGGACAAGCGCACCCAGCTCCTCCTGAAAATCCTGGGAGACATGCAGCAAAACGCCAAGATCTCCCACAGCATGGAGTTCGCCGAAGTCCTCTTTTCGTCGGGGAAAAAACAAGGCCTTAACATGCGGCGCATCGCCCAGGCCCCCTTCTTCGTGCTCCGGGGGGCGGGGATGCCCGCCGTGCTGGTGGAAATGGGCTACATCACGGAAGGCAGCGATGCCAAGCTCCTGGCCTCCCAGGGATTTCAGGATCGGATGGCCGAGGCCCTGGCCCAGGGGGCGGAGGCCTACCTGAATCCGTGAGACCAAGGGCCCCGGGCGAAGGGTCCCGGGGGACCTTTAGACGAAGCTCCGGGGCCGGGAGATCGGCGCCCCGGGAGAAGATGTGGCGCCCCAAGGGCCCCGTGGAGGAGCCCTTTAGGCCAAGGCACGAGGAGGAATGACCGTGGCACGGTGGCGGGATCAACGCAGGGACGACGATATGCAAGACGAAGAAGGGGTGGACGAAGAAGAATCTCTCCGCCTCATGGCGCCGGTGCCGCAGGAATCCTACGACGCCCCCCCTCGCCGACCTCGGCGAAGGAGGGAGCCGGATCCGGACTATGATGACGACGACGAACGCCCCCGAAAGGCGGCGTGGCCTCTGCGCCTTTTGGCCTGGGGCTCCATGCTGGCGCTCTTTTTCGGCATCGGCTACGGCGTGGCCACCTTCGGTCTGAAGTGGCTGGACGCCCAGGGGAAGATCTCCCAACCGGAAGTGGTGGATTCCCCGGAGGAAGCCCAGAGGCTCCTGGACAAGGGCCCCGAGACCCGGGTGAGCATCCGGCGGGGGGACTACCGCCTCCACATCCTGGGCAAGGAAGGGCTGGAAAGCCGCACCCTGGGGGTGATCCCCGGCGTCACGGAAGAAGACCTTCGCACCTGCCTGGAGGCGGTGCTGGAACCCCTGCAGGCCGAAGCGGGGGGGGGCGATCCCATGAGGGTGCTCCACCTCTTCCGGGCGGGGGACATGCTCTACCTGGACATCAACCAGCCCTTCCTGGCGGCCCTGGAAAAGCTCCCCTCGGATCGGGGCATCCTCTTCATGACAGGACTGGTGCGGAGCGTGGTGGAAAACTTTCCCCCCTCGGTACAGGTGCAGATCATGATAAATGGCAAAATCCCCACAGCCAAGGGCCCCATCGACCTCACGGTGCCCTGGACCCTGGCCCCCCAGTCGTAGCGCCATGGCCCTTCCTCGTGAAGACGGCCGGGGGCCGGGAGAGCTTCGACCCCTCCTCATCGAGCGCCGGGTGAACTGCCATGCGGAGGGATCGGCCCTCATCTCCCTGGGGCGCACCCGGGTGCACTGCACCGCCACGGTGGAAGAAAAGGTCCCCCCTCACCTCCGGGGATCGGGTACGGGGTGGGTGACGGCGGAGTACGCCATGCTCCCCCGGGCCACGGGGGGGCGCTCCCCCCGGGAGACCTCGGGGGTCCGGGGCAGAAGCGCGGAGATCCAGCGCCTCATCGGCCGATCCCTGAGGGCGGTGACTGTGCTCCCCCTCCTGGGAGAGCGCACCATCATCCTCGATTGCGACGTCCTCCAGGCCGACGGAGGCACCCGCACCGCCGCCATATCCGGGGCCTTCGTGGCGCTGACGGACGCCCTCCGAGGCCTTTGGCGGGAAGAGAAGATCCGGGTCCTCCCCTTGCGAGATTTTCTGGGGGCGGTGAGCGTCGGGCGGGTGGGGGGACAGGTGCTTTTGGACCTGGCCTACGCCGAGGACCGTGATGCGGAAGTGGATTGCAACGTGGTGATGACCCGGGGAGGGGCCCTGGTGGAGATCCAGGCCAGCGGCGAAGAAGAGACCTTCTCCCGGGATGACCTAGACCGATTCCTGGACGTCGCCGCCCGGGGCGTGGCCCTGGTGGGGGCCGAACAGGAACGGGCCCTGGGACTTACGGCGGAAGAGCGAGGGGCCCTCCATGAGATGGCGGATCGTCTTCGCCTCCCATAACGCCGGAAAGGCGGCGGAGGTGAGGACCCTGCTCCCCGGGGTGGAGCTCCTGGGAGGGGTGGCGGGCCCCGCCGTGGAGGAGACGGGGAGCACCTATGGGGCCAATGCCCTGTTGAAGGCCCGATCCTGGGCCTGGGCCACGGGCCTTCCGGCCCTGGCCGACGACAGCGGCCTGGAGGTGAGGGCCCTGGGAGGGGCCCCGGGACTCCACTCCGCCCGGGTGGCCCCCTCGGATCGAGAGCGCCTCCGGTGGCTCTTGGGGCGCCTCGAAGGCGTGAAGGACCGGCGGGCCTGCTTCGTGGCCTCTTTGGCGGTGGCCTTCCCCCGGGAGGGGCGATCCCTTTTGGTCCAGGGGCGCTGTTTTGGCACCATAGCCCGGGCCCCGGCGGGGGAAGGGGGCTTCGGCTACGACCCCTTATTCGTTCCCGACGGCGGAGAAAAGACCTTCGCCGAAATTCCCCCGGAGGAAAAAAACCGCCTATCCCACCGAGGGGTGGCGTGCCGCATGCTACTATCCCTGCTCCGGCTGTTCCGGCCCCCCGGAGACGACGTCGGAGGCGATCCGGCGTAGGATCGAAAAAAAATCATCCGCCGCAGGACCCCAGGGGGGGCCGGCGGGAGGCCTTTGCAGAGCCTTTCGTCTTCTTCCGGGCCCCGAAAGAAGGGCTCCGGCGTCTCCAGGGATAACTTTGGTGCCTTTAACCCGACCGGTCGACATGAAGACATCTGCGGGCTGTCCGGTCGCTGCATATTTTCTCTCCGCCTTCAATTTGTCGGGTCAAATCCGGGAGAGGCTTGATATGGCTCCGCTTTTGGCGTGGCCGGGGGTTTGGGGTAGTTTTTTCGTTTTGGGGCCCCAAGGGGCGGTGAGGCCCTAGGCGATCCCGGAGGGGTGTGCTATAATGCCTCTCTGCGTGCAGATCGTTTTTTGTGAAGAAGGGGGCGCGGAGGTTGCGAATTCTTTTCAGCGTCTTACAGATCGTGCTCGGCGTGGCGTTGATGGGGGCGGTGCTTTTGCAGCAGCGCAAGACGGGGGGCTTCTCCGGGGCCTTCGGGGGCGGTACCCAGGCGGACATGTCTGGGGGGCAGTGGCAGCGCTTCACCACCCTGACCAAACTCAGCATCATCCTCATCGCCCTCTTTTTGGTCAACTCCCTGCTCATCGTGGTGGTCTTCCGGTAGGTCCCATCCCCGGCGATCGGGGCGTTCCTAAACTTAAGCGAGTTTTCCTGCGGCGAAGCCTCGTCCCCGGTGGGTGTGCACCCCCACGTGCCGAAACCGGGACGGACTCCATTGCCGGAGGTGGTGTCAAGTCCTTGCATGGATGCAGAACTGTTTTTTGGAGGAGGAAGACTAGAATGGCGAGCGGTCGGAGTTTCATGGCCAAGCGCGAGGAAGTGCAGCGCAAGTGGCTCCTCGTGGACGCCGCAGACAAGCCCCTGGGGAGGCTGGCGACGGAGGTCGCCCGGGTGCTTATGGG
>Ga0116185_1002095_pt1 | contig 19017 bp, 14 predicted proteins | sample AD_JPNNA7_MetaG_FD_89754 | JGI IMG/M metagenome (GOLD analysis project Ga0116185, IMG submission 89754) | Active sludge microbial communities of municipal wastewater-treating anaerobic digesters from Japan - AD_JPNNA7_MetaG | ecosystem: Engineered > Bioreactor > Anaerobic > Digestate | place... | reverse complement strand
CATGGATGCGCTGCAGGCCATCCGGATGGAGCCGTTCGTCAAGCAGAAACCATCGTGGCAGGCATCCCAGGAAGTTCGGCACTATGTTGATGTGGAGCGTAATCTTGAGCGGGAAAAACCGGAAGAGCTGGCAGAGCTGTCACGGAAAATCCGCACCAGCGAGAGCTTCGAACATACGCTCTACGGCAGGAAATTCTCTGTGGTCCGAAGGAGCGTGCCCGAACTGGACTTCTATGTAGCAGCGCTCATATGAGATCCGTTCCTGGGATACAGTCCGGGAGATTCTCGGGGGCTTGCCTGTAAGCGGAAGAAACAGCAGCTCCCTCCGGAGGGGAGCTTCAATGAAACCCGGGCAAAGAGCGGGATAATTTGTCTTCTCGGCCCTAATTTTCCTTCATCTCCCTGAACGGATCATAGGTCCGATAGTCTTCCCCCAGGTCGAGGAACCTTCCCATTCCGCCATCCAGCGGGATGATCGCCCCGTTTATATAGTCGGCATCATCCGATGCCAGGAAGGTCACGAGAGCGGCCACGTCTTCAGTCCGCCCTATCCTGCGCATCGGAATCTTTTCGATGACCTGGTCTCCGATGCGTGTCTCGAGCATGCTCCTGTTCAGTTTGGTCAGGATGAATCCCGGACAGACCGTATTGACGTTGATCTTATGGGGTCCCAGTTCAGCTGCGACAATAGGTGTCATGGCAATGATCGCCCCTTTTGCCGCCGAGTACGAAGGGGATCCCATTCCGATCATTCCCATCATCGAAGCGATGTTGATGATCTTGCCCCCGCCTCTTTTTATCATTTCCGGGGCAGCGTATTTCGTGCAGCGGAAAACGCTTCCGGGATCGACTGCCATGATGAGATCCCACATCTCTTCCCTGGTCTCGAGCAGCGTCGTTCTCTCTCCGATCCCGGCATTGTTGACGAGGATATCTATTCTGCCGTTCTCCCGGATGACTGCCTGTACGAGGTTCCTGATTTCTTCCGATTTGAGGAGATTCACCTGAACGACCTGAGCCCTTCCCCCTTCCTCATCGATGAGCTTTTTCGTTTCCCTTGCTGCCTTGAGATTGATGTCGGCTATAACGGCCACGGCTCCTTCACGGGCGAATCGCCGGGCTATCTCCCTCCCGATGTCACCGCCCGCCCCGGTTACGATTGCAACCTTGTCAGTGAATCTCTCTCTTATCACCATGGGTGATTCCTCCTGCATAACGGTAAGACTTTTTCATGGAAAAAAGCCACAGAGCACATGGTGTAATGCGCTCTGTGGCCATATCCTAAAGGAGGGATTACTACATCATCTTTTGGTAGATCTCGACGCACTGCTCCATGCTCGGCACTTTCGGAGTGAACAGAGTCGGGAATTCGGAAAGAGTTGTAACTACGAGATCGGAAATGGCGTCCTCGGGTACTCCCAGCTCGCTCAGCGTCAACGGATGGTTGATGTCCTTCATGAGATTGACCACGTACTCGATCGACGCCTCGGCAGCCTTCCTCCTCGACATCTTCGAGGTGTTGATTCCCATGGCCTCTGCGAACTCAACGAGCAGGTCCTCACAGGGTTCCAGACAGAACCTCATGACATGCGGCAGAGCTACTCCGCACAGGGCTCCGTGATGTGCATGGAACTTTGCTCCGACTGCATGGGCTATACCGTGCCCCAGACATGTCGCGCTCATATTGATCGCGATGCCGGCATTGGAAGAAGCCAGGAGCATGCCGAACCGTGCATCCACATCATCACCCTTTTCCACTGCCCTGCGGAAGTACTTGGAGATTTGCCGGACGGCTTCCAGAGCGAATTGCTTGCTCATCACATTTCGCCTTACACCCAAGACGGTTTCAATCGCGTGGCTCAAGGCATCCATGCCGGTGGCCGCGGTTATCTTTGCAGGCAGACCTACCGTGAGCAACGGGTCCAGAATGGCCACATTGGGCGATGCCGGATACTCGCAGAGATTTATCTTGCGGTTGATGGCGCGGTTCATGACCACCGCGATGTTCGTCATCTCACTCCCGGTTCCTGCCGTGGTGGGAATGGCGATATGCGGGGTTATGGGGTCATGGAGTGCATACATCGTGATGTTGTCCATGGCCTTACCGCCCCGTGCCAGAGTAACGGCGGCAACCTTGGCCGTATCGATGGAGCTTCCGCCGCCGAGACTTACAACGCACTCGGCACCGACTTTCTTGCAGAATTCAACGGCCTCGTCAATTGTCTCATAGCCCGTATTTTCGACTACGTTATCGAATACACCCACACAGTAGCTCCCCATCGCCTTGACTACGGAGTCCACCAATCCGGCCGCCTTGATTCCCTTGTCAGTAATGACGACCGCTCTTTTGACGTTCATAAGGTGCATCTCATACTGGAGGCTCGATATGAAGCCCGGACCGGCACTGACCTTGGTCGGGTGATTGAAGTGGAACGATTTCGCCGGAGTCGTATACTGATGAAGGACATTGAACAACAGGCAGCGTTCACGCTCTGCCTCCGGGTTCGACTCGATCCGCTTGATCTGCGTGTACTCTTCCAGGCCCGCTGCACCCCACTCACGGCCGAAACCGCTCTGTTTGTAACCGCCGAAGGGATTCATATCGCCGTAGTTGTGCCAGTCGTTGATCCAGATGGTTCCCGCCTTTATCCTGGCTGCGATGTCTTCAGCCCTGTTCATGTCCTTTGTGAACACGCCTCCGGCAAGTCCGAACGGGGTATCGTTCGCGATCTCGACGGCCTCGTCGTAGTCCTTGAAGGGAATGACGCAGAGCACGGGCCCGAAGATCTCCTCCTGGGCGATCCTCATGGAATTCTTCACATCGGCGAATATGGTTGGTTCGCAGTAGAATCCGCCCTTGAGCTTGGGATCATCCACCAGGTTGCCGCCGTAAACCAGCCTGGCGCCTTCCTTTTTTCCGATATCGATGTATCCCATTATCGTATCGAGCTGTTTTTTACTCACAATGGGCCCGAACTGTGTTGTTGGCTCTAGCTGATATCCGATTCTCAAGCCCTTGGTACGTGCGACGAGCTTGTCGAGGAATTTGTCATAGATCTTCTCATGAACGAGGAGCCTCGTACCGGACTCGCAGATCTGCCCTGAATGGAGAAACGTGCCGCACATTGCGCCGTCCACCGCAAATTCCATATCTGCATCCTCGCAGATGATGTTCGGTGATTTGCCGCCGAGCTCGAGGGTGACCTTCTTGATGTTCTTGGCCGCCATGCTCATGATATCGATGCCCACTTCGGTGGAGCCGGTGAAGGCGATCTTGTCGATCTTCGGATTCATGCATAGGGCTCTCCCCACAGTCGATCCTGGGCCGGTAACGACATTCAGGACCCCTTTGGGAATCCGGGTTCTCTTGAGCGCCTCGGCAATGAGCAGCATGGTAAGGCTCGTATCCGATGCGGGCTTGACCACCACGGTGTTTCCCATGGCAAGCGCGTGGATACATTTGTACATGGCGGACAGGAAGGGGAAATTCCACGGCACGATGCCCACGCAGACGCCCAACGGCTCTCTTCTCTGGTAATTCATCTGTGCCACGAAACCGCTGCGGGACTTGGGCAGATCTTCCTTCCACTTGAAATCGTAGGCAGCATACCGAGAGAGGTTTCTCAATCCGCCAATAACGGTGACGACATCGAAAATGGTCCTCGTGATCAGGCCACCGGAATCGAGCGCCTCATACTGGGCGATGATCGGCATGTATTCATACAGGAGGTCAGAAAGCTCGATGAGTATCCTTGAGCGTTCCACCGGTGGCATATCGCTCCACACCCCTGAATCAAAAGCTTTGCGTGCTGCATCGACTGCAGCATCCGCATCTTCGGGACCCCCGTAGGCGAATGTGGCGAAAGGCTTCCCGGTCCCCGGGTCGATGGCTTCAGCCTTGCCCCCTTTTATCGCCTCAACTTGCTCACCGTTGATGAACATCTTGAAGTGTTCCATTGATTCCTCCTTTTCTCACTACCCTTTTGTTTTTTATCTTAGTATCTTGAATCGTCCACCCATGGCGGATTCGTCTCCCGATACCTTCATACAGCGATGTTTCCAGGCACTTCTTTTACCTGATCGAGCTTATTTCCATTGGGAGAAATACTTGTCCGCATGATCTTTAGGAGGAGTCCTGTACATGCTCTTCCGGCTGATCCAAGGGATGCCCGACTTCTTGAGCCCACCGAAGAGCTCGGCATATTTAATGGCAGCAATGCAGGGATCGATGAGGGGTATACCATCGACCTCATGGATGCCGAGGGCGGTAATCGTCGGGATCCATGCCCAGCACCCGAGGATGACGACTTCTGCCCCGTCGTCTGCGAGACCCCTCACGGTGTCCTTGAAGCTGTTTATTATCTCGCTCGGATCCACTTCGGCCCAGTTCATCCTCTTGATGCAGCGTATCGGGCGGTTGTCGATCATCCTGTTCCTGAGGCCGTAGGTGAGGGAGTTTCTCAGCATGACGTGCTGGCATTCATAGTTCGGGGTCACGATACCGAACTTCTCGCCCATGGAGCAGGCAAGATGCATGGCCGCTTCCGCGCTGCCGATGACCGGAAGATTCACGACGCCGCGCACAGCCAATAACGCCGGGTCATAGAAGCATCCCATTACCAGCGCATCGGCGCCCTTGTTCTGCTCCTCGTACATCCCCATCAGCATGGTTGTTTCGCAGAAAAGGTGGAAAGCGTAAATGTCTCCATCGTCCACATGGGTCAATCCTTTCCCCAGGTTCTTGTACTCTATCTCCGTATCCGGATTCTTTGCTTTGTTCGCAACGTCGAGGATAATTTTGTCCGCCCCGAAACTCTCAATGAGACCGTCTGTAAATGCTCCTAAAATGGTTATCTTCATAGAATCTCCCTCCCCATCTCGTTCTTTTTAACCAAACGCTGCAGGCATTCCTTTCCTAGTAATAGACCGAGGTCTCCAGGACCTTCATGTCATGGCCGGGAATAATCACAGCCCCGAGCTTGGAGACCTTTATCTGGGTTTCGTAGTATTCGCGCAGATTCACGAAGAGACCGTTCGGCCAGGGCGGATTGTGGTTGAGCGATTCATAGAGAGGAACACAGTCACCTGCCAGGAAGTAGCGGTTGTCCTGCGCCTCAACCAGGACACCCTGAAGGCCTTCGGTATGACCGGGGGCAAAGATGACCGATACGCCTTTCACGATCTCCTTGTCTCCCTCTATCGTGGTGTACCGGATCTCTTCCAGGCATTTTCTGATATAGGCAATGGAAAGGAACGGGGGAACAGGGTTGAGGGCCGACTCAAGCTCTTTCTTCTGCACGATGAATTCAGCGTTGGGAAAAAGATCGTTGCCCGCACAGTGGTCCCAGTGGAGATGGTTGTTGATCACGATGTCGATCTCTTCCGGATTCACTCCCACCTTGTTTTTTAGGGCATTGATGATCTCCTGGTCCTTTTCGCGGACATAAGGGCCCCGCAGTTTTGCCTCCAGAGGATCTTTGGGATCGGACCCGCCGGTGTCCACCAGGATCTTCTTGTCTGCTCCCTCGATATAGAAAGCGAGGATGGGAAGATCCATTGAAACACCATACCCGATCTTGAACATGAAACTGTCCTTATGCCTGGTTATGGTGCCCAGATGCAGCGGATGAATCCTGATCGTCGACATCGTATACCCCCTTTCACTGCTTGTCTGCTCTCTCTTGCACGAGAAGCATCCATTTAAGGTCTGTTTGAATTCAGTCCTCTTTCCCGGCAGGCATGTCCGGATACCTCACCCCTTCGCCAGGTCCTTCAGAATCCCGTCAATGCCGCCTGCGTTGATGATCTCCCGCATCTTTTCCGGCAGAGGTGATGCAAAAAACTCCTGTCCGGTCGATTTCACAATTACCCGGCCGCTGTCGAGGGAAACGCTGATCTGGTCCACGCCCCTGTCTATCTCTGAAATGCCCTTCACGGTCAGGGATGGTAACCCGACGGCGATAGCGTTGCGGAAGAAAATGCGTGCAAAGTCTTCGGCCAGGATGCATCCGATCCCCAGGTGTTTGAGTACCTGCGGGGCCATCTCACGACTCGATCCACACCCGAAATTCTTGCCTGCCACGATGATATCACCGGCCTTCACGTTCCTGACGAATGAAGGCTCGATGGCCTCGAAGACGTGTTTCGCCTGCTCTTCCAGCGTTGCCATGAGATACTGCCCGGGAACAATGAGATCGGTATCGATGTTGTTTCCGAAAATCCATGCCTTGCCCTGAATAATCATTTAAGCAACCTCCCGCGGATCTGTGATCTTCCCGGTCAAGGCTGAAGCCGCTATTGTTGCCGGCGAGGCCAGGAATACCTTTGCATCCGGACTTCCCATTCTTCCCTTGAAGTTTCTGTTCGTAGACGATATGCAGACCTCGCCGGAGCCGAGCAGTCCACCCTGACTCCCAAAACAAGGACCGCAGGAAGCGGAGCAGATAATGGCACCCGACGCAGAGAGCGTCTGCATGATCCCTTCGTCCATGGCCTGCAGCATGACCTGCCTGGAGGCGGGATACACATACATCCGAACAGAGGGGGCCACCTCTTTCCCTTTCATGATCCCGGCGGCTATCCTTAAGTCCTCGAGCCTGCCGTTCGTGCACGATCCAAGGAGAACCTGGTCGACCTTTTCACCTGCCACCTCTCGAACCGGTTTGACATTATCCACTGTGTGCGGCAGTGCGATCATGGGTTCAAGGTTGCCGACATCGAACTTGTAGGTGTACTCATACTGCGCACCGTTATCAGGATAGAGCTCCTCGATATCCTGCTGCCCGACAGACTTCATGTAGTCATGCGTGACGCCGTCCACGGGAAATAACCCGAACTTCGCTCCGAACTCTACGGACATGTTGCTCAGGACGAGCCGCGAGTCGATGGAAAGGTTCTTTACCAAGTCACCAGTAAATTCGATTGAGCGATACTGTGCAAACTCGGAACCGAATCTGCCTGCAAGGGCGAGACTGATATCCTTCGAATATACCCGATCCGGCAGCTTGCCGTTCAGCATTATCTGGATCGAATTGGGGACAAGAAACCAGAGATCACCGGTTGCCAGTACGTATGCCATCTCGGAGGTACCGATACCCGTTGACGCTGCTGCCAATCCGCCGTAGGTGCACGTATGCGAATCCGTACCTACAATCAAGTCTCCCGGTCGGGCCAGACCTTTTTCCACCATGACCTGGTGGCAGATCCCTTCTCTTTCTCCAAAGTAATGTTTCAGCCCGCATTGCTTTGCCATTTTCCGTATCTTTACATGTGCGTCAGCCATCCTTACATCCGGAGCAGGAACATAATGATCCAGGACGACTACAACCTTATCAGGATCCCATACCTTGGTTATTCCCGAAGCTATGAGCTTGGCACATGAAAGGAGAAAGCCCTCGTGACACATTGCACGGTCCACAGGCAACACCACGTACTCACCCGCCCGCACATCCTTTCCGGCTTTGCGCGAGAAAACCTTCTCTACCATTGTCTGTTTCATTACAATCCCCTCTATCACGATGCCTAATCTTTAGATGCGAGATGTAAGGCACTATTCTCGATGCATGAATGCCCAATCATACCTGTAATCAAAGGTGATTTTCAGAGCACATCGCTTCTCACGAATGCGTATCCTTCCATCAGCCTCCTCGCTGTACGGTAGACCAGTATCTTCTTCACATCGATGCCAGATTGCGTATTCACGATCTCTATCCCTTCAAGGTCAGCAATCCCCGACGGGTGACCCATACGGACGCAGTCTCTCTTCACCAGATCGGGCACGGCAGCATCGTTTACAACCGTCCCCGGTATCATTGCGGCTGTCCCGCAGCAGTTGATCATTGAGGCGGCGAAGGTCTTGTGTGTCTTGCCCAGGAAGATCATTCTCACGAGAAAATCCGACTGATCAGATTTTACTGTTTCTCCGGTCACATAATTTTTGTATTCCGTAGATGGTGCCACATAGGTCAGCAATGCAAATTTATTGATCTTAGCTATGGCAGCCCTGGCGATTGCATCGCTTTTTTTCAGAAGTTCCTCATCGGCATCGATCTCGTCAGGGGATTCGGTACCTTTAAGCCCCATATCTGAAGCCATGACAAAGACCCCGGGATTCCCGACATCCACGATGGAGGCCGTGATCTTTCCGACTCCTTCGACATCGAGGACATCTTTCGCATTACCGGTCGGGAGGAGAGCCCCCGTGTTCGCACCGACCATGTCGGACCAGTTCAGAACGATCTTCGCGCCGGTACCGGGGACGCCGTCAATGGCAAAATCTCCGCTGACCTTTACCCGGTTTCCGGCTACAGGCACTTCGGCCACTATGATGCGCTTATTGTTCGTACAGTGGATACGAACGGTTGTCACCGGCTCCGTCGGCCGGACAAATCCCTCGTCAATGGCGTAGGGTCCCACTGCGGCAGAAACGTTTCCACAGACAGCCCCGTAATAGATTGTCGGAGAGTTGATGTCGACCTGCCCGAACGTATAATCGATATCCGCGTCCGGTCGCGACGGAGGACCGATGATTGCCAGCTTGGAGGTGAGGAGATCAGCTCCACCGAGTCCGTCAATCTGGCGTTTGTCCGGACTGCCAAAGATGGCGCAGATAATCTTGTCGCGTTGTGCTGTATCCTTGGGAAGGTCGTTCTCCTTGAGAAAAACTGCCTTGCTCGTACCTCCCCTGTAGAGGACCGTTGGAATGCGTATCATCTCCTGCATTGCATTCACCTCCTTCGCATCGTTCAGCGTATCAGCTTATGAAATCGGCGATGACCGAAATGTCGCTGACCTGCTCGAGATTCTTGACCGTCTCAATGAACTGCTTTCTCTTGTCTGCATCAATGTATCGCTCGGCGAGCTGGTTGAACTTCACTTCTATCTCGTCGAAATTCACGGGGTTCTCGGGGTCTCCCTTGGGGTAATCGACGTGTGACGTGAGAACGCGGCCGTCCTTGAGCGTTGCCTCCATGGTGGCCGGGTAGTATTTGGGGTATACTTTTTCCGCCTCGGGATCGACCTCTGCGGTCACCAGGTTTGCAACCCTCAAGATTTCGGGATCGGTAAAGGTCTCTTTCTTGTACTCGTCTATGCCGGTACGGTTCCTGCAGATGGCAACGGCCGTGGTGTAGGGGAGGCTGAACTGGGCGTCCACGTGGGTCTGTGGCTGGTACTTCTTGTCCTTTGGCTGCGTGAGCGCCTGGACGGTAAAGTTGCATGTCTTGACCACGATCTTTTCCACGTTATCAGCACGAACGCCCTGCTTGTAAAGATCCACGGCGCAGTCGGCAATCGGACCGTTGAAGCGGCAGCATGCATGGACCTTGATGCTCGTGTCTTTCATCTCCCATTTGCTTCCCAGGTTGTCCGTCAATCTCGCATAGTCGTAGGTATCTTTGTATGAATGCGCCCTGATGAATCCCATGGAACCTTCGAAGATTGTCCGTGCGCCGGTGAAATTCTTCTGCGCCAGAGAGGCGGCTATGACTCCGCACATTGCCGGCTGGCCGGCCTGGAGCGGCTTCTGCATCGAACCCTCGGCGCCCCACTCGAGTGTGCCTGCGGAGAAGCTGCCGGCCAAGCCGAGGGCCCACGCTATCTGCTGGGGGTTAAGCCCGAGGAGCAGCGAGCATCCCATGGCCGATCCGAATACGCCGCAGGTTCCCGTCGGATGGAATCCCTGGTAATAACTCTTGCCCAAAAAGGCCTCGCCCGCACGGATCATGACTTCCAGACCGCAGACCAGGGCGCGTATATAGTCCTTTCCGCTGACTTTCATCTTTTCGCCGAGGGCGAAAACAGCCGGCATGACTGCCACGGAAGGATGCATGGTTCCTTCCCTGTGGTCGTCGTCGAAATCGTAGATATGCCCCTGAGTCCCGTTGATGAACGCCGCATGCATGGTCGATGTCTTGAAACCCTGCGCAATGACCGTGCTCTGGGGATTCCCGCCCTGGGACTTCATGACCTCGACCACGGCCTTGACCTGGTGCTCTTCCTTTGATCGTATCGCGCACCCGAACATATCGATCATATAGATTTTCGTCATCCGGACCACTTCAGCGGGGAGGTCTTCGAACTTCACTCCTGTACAGAAATCTGCATAGATCTCGGCAACCGCCTTATTTATTTTTCCAAAACTGATCGTCTCGTTACCCATACAATATCCTCCTGTGATGATTATTGATTATAAGCCTTGCCTTCCCGAACCCGTTATTCACTCGATCGCTGCAGTATCCCCCTCGCAGCGATCAGCCTGATATTTCCTTTCCTCCACTTGGTATAAGGCATTCCATTCGAAGAGAAGATCCCTGCATGCGGGAAGATCGCCGAATACCTTTTGGAGCCAATTGCAGATATTTCCATTCGCCCTATTCCACGGCATCAAAGTTCCCTGAACATTTAAGTATACTATTAGTATACTTAACAGAACTCCTTGTCAATTGGTATTTTTTATAAAACCTCTTTAGTCTTATATGTTATTTATTTTGCTATGTATTTTTGTTAATAATGTTTGGTGGTCGAAGTATACCGACAGTGTTTTTGTTGTTACTTGCATATATTCTCTATTGTGGGTCCCCGGCCTTGACATCCTTGCGTGTATCAAGAAGGAAGAGGCCAAAGAGCACGCCGAATACAAAATCTCCGAATGCCAGGATAAGGGTGAGAAGGGTGATCTTCTTTTTGAGGTAATAGGGTATCGCGGCAAAGAAAAACGGGATCTTGGCCAACATGCCCATCCATACGATCCCGCGGTTTTTCTCCGGATTCCTCGACACGAGGTAATAGCCGAAACCGAACACCAGCACGTGAGTGTAGAATGTCCTCAAGATGAAGGTCGTGACCCCATAGGCAGGAACCGTTTTGAAGAGCATTTTGCTCATCATTTTGAAAAACATCATCCCGTTGAACGCTGCCATGAAGTTGTAGATTGCACTTATAAGAAAGAACTTTTGATATTTGACTTTCTTGATCTCATTCATAAGTACACTCCTGAAGTAATACCTGCCGGTTTGTTTCCATCATTCCGTCCCGGGTTGCCTCAGAGCCTCTTGAAGAGCACGAACTAAAAAACCGGGAAATTAAATGCCCGGCGTTTATACAACCGCCGGGCCATGGTTGCTTCGATTGGACCAGAGCAGGTATCCATATTTTTTGTCTTGATGAATTTCGCGGTTATGGATTTCAATCTAACCTCACAGTTTCATCAATAAACGTCCATTGTCTTTTTTCTGTTTTTCTTCAGACCGAATCTCTCGTAATATTTATCCGGGATCTTGTTGGGATCCTTGTAGATGTAAAGAACACACTTATCACCGGGTTTCCTTGCGCAGGGGGTCTCATGAATCCAGATCTGCGCACCGTCTCCTCCCAGGAGGATCGGGATTATCTCATTGCATATCGCACAATGGACGCAGTAGAAGGGAACATCTTTCTCCCCCCAGGTGATCGGAGCCGGAGTCTTGGTCTTGGCATAGCCGAAAGGTCCTTCATAGGCGCCCATGTCTATGAGCCTCCCTCCGCTGCCGCATGGGTCCATGGTGAAAATGAACTTCTCGTCGTCTTCCTCTATCTTCCATTTTCCGAAATGCTCACGCCATAAATCGGCGATGCTCTCAACGTATGCCTTTACCCCCTCATCACCTCCGCCGGCCATCTCGGTTACCGTCTTTCTCCATTGGGCTGCGCTTTCGGCGAAATATTCGCATGCCTTTGTCATTGCCTCAATGGCCGCTTCCTCGCCCATGTGTTTATAAATATACGTGGCCAGGGAAGTACAGCCATGCAGATAACTATCGAAATACCAGTGCTGTTGAGGCCTCTGCCTCTTGACCCAGTATTTAGCCTTCTCGATGTCTCCTTCTTCCAAGGCCTCCAATATCAAATCCAAAAACTGTTTCTGCATCTCTTCGAGCTTTTCTTTGGTGAACAAGCGTTTTCCCTTCTGTTTTGCCATACAGCCATTCCTCTCTCATATTAGAATTTTTCCCAGTTATTGTTCCCTTAACTCTTATTCACGTTTACAAGGTTCGGTGAGTTCGCACTCACCGAACCTTACGGATGGAGGCTAAAGTTGAAGAATAAATATAACCCTTGGATCCAATCTCCTTCTTACTTACACAGTGCGGTAAATCCGCCTAAAGAGAACTGATTGGTGTTTAAGCTGGCGCCGCACCGGTACTTTGTCGTATTCTGTGTCGAGGCATGCTGTATCCGCTCATCGAGCACTGTCGTAATCAAAACGCCGATCCAGCTCGAGGACTTGTCTGCGACCTGGCCGATTGCCCAATAAGGCCAGCACATTCTCCAGTACTTTCCGGTACGGTCATGGATCACTTTCCAATGGGCAAAGTTCATATCCTTATCGATATAGAAAATCTGTTTTCCAAAGTTGTAGTAGGTGTCTTTCGGTATTCCCTCGATAATCCACACCGGCCGCTTCACCCAGATTCCGTTATCCATGAACCACGGTGCAGCAGAATTTCTCGGACCTTTTTTCTCATAGCTGAACTGGACCATTTTTCCCAACTGAAATTCCATTTCACCACGCTTGTTTCTTTCCACGAGAATCGGCTTATCGCTGACAAAGCCACCGATGCACTCACCTTCACCGATTATCTTCCAATTGAAGTAATTGATGGCTCCATCATAAATCCCATATCCGGAATCATCCTGGCTGTAGTCGGAGCCGAACAGCGCATCGGAACGGCCTGACGGAGTGAGCTGTCTCACCCTCCTGATCGCCGGCACGTACCCGTACTGCATGTTTTCCTTGTTTGTTCTGTAGCGCCACGTCATCATTGCCGTGCCCGCCATGTCGTAGGGGCTCCTTATCAAAATCTGGTTGACCGATTCGAAATTGTTCGGATTGGGCTCTGATTGCGCCGGTTCATAGGCATCGAAGGGCTTGCTGTACCAGTCCACCCAGTACGATCTCTCATACCCGGTCTTCCTGCCAAAGAACTTCAATTCCAGCTCGTTGCGGAGCGCACCCTGGGCATTCCTCATGTAGATGGTATTCCACATGACCTTGGCTGCAGCATCGGGGTCATTCCGCCTGATATCCGGAAACGGTATGCCTTTGATGAACTTCGGGAACTTGCCGGTCGCGGCTTCGACGATCGCCCCCTTGTCGGACAGCTTGTACTTGCCGACATTCTCCCTTTTTGACTCGATAACCCATGCCGGCATGACCTTTGCCGGATCGTAGGTCAGATTCCCATACTTCAAAATCATGTCGCCTGTTTTCACCCAGTTCAGCGCGTTTTCCGGCATCAGACCTTTGAGCACCTGCCAGTTTGATTTATCCACGTACTGCTCATTGGCTGCCATGCCGGTATTTGTGATACCGAGCATGACGACGATAGTCAGAAAAATGATCACGTTACCTTGATATCTCTTCATATTTTTTCTCCCGATATTTTTCGTATGTTTCATCCCGGTAATCTCAGAAAACGAGAGTGGCCTGGAAAGAAACCTGTTGCCTATCCCTTATTATACCTACGCTTACATCATCATGGCCGGTGATCCCGTAATAGGTGAGCTTGAATATCCACGGATAGAAAGACTTTTCAATCGACGGGATATACATGAGCGCTCCCTCAGGATCATACACAAGAGCTACCTGAGGAGTCAGTGTCCCGTTCATGTAGGTTGTAGAGGACACCAGGGTATACTTGTCCTCGTAGCGCTCCTGATCGATGAATTCTCCGCTGGGAAATCTGTTTACGGGCAACTTCTGCCTTTTATCGTAGTTGGTGTAGTACTCGCCGAAATACTGTAAATAGAAATTGAACATGGATTTATTATTGAGGAGCCTTATCCAGATTTTCTTGTCGAGTCCCAACATATATCGAAATACATTCGTCTTGGGAATTTCGCCTGTTACGAAGTTGCCGTAGAGGGCCGGCAGATTGATCTCGGGGATGAAAACCGGCTCGTCCCAGAACCATGCAACCTCCGTCCGGATGATTGAATCGATATGGGGCTCATAAAAGCACATTGATCCGCCGGTAACCTGAACGGTCTCGTAAGAGAGATCCTGGGCCACCATACCCGGGACGCTCGGGTCGATTGTCAGAACAGCGGAAGGCGTATCCATGATCGTCTGGTAATGCGCAAGGGAAAACGTATAGTTGTCGCTGATGACACCCGTAAGCTTGACGCCCGCACGGCTGTTCTGGAACGTCTCCTCTGGTTTGTGTATTCTCACGGGCACAGCCGGTGCCGGGGAAGGAAACGCATACGGAGTACCGTATGGAGCCAGCGGAGCAACCTCCTGATCTACCCAGCCGGGATTCAGGAATGCTTCCAGGGTAAGGGAGGAGATGGGGCCGATATTCCCGAAATTGTAATCGCCCCTCGCCATCCAGATAGGAATTCTCCTGTCATCCAGATCCTCGAATTGTCCCCCGAACGTATTATCGAGCGGATTGATCCTGTCAAGCAGCTGATAAATGTCGGTTTCACCCCAGGAGAGATTCTGTTTCCCTACGCGGAAAAACCATGGGCCCTTTTGATAGTCAAGATATGCCTCCCAGATACTCTCATCGTGCTTGAATTCGTCAATGACGTCCGGGTTGGCTTCTCTGACCTTACGATATTCATCCGGGCCGTAATCGTACACCCCCTCATAGAGGAGCCGCGCCTTGATGTGATACTTGAGCTCGGGTGTTTCCTCAGTCTGTCTCAGCAAAAGATGATTCAGCTCCAGGAAACCCAGATTTCTCTGCTGCACCATGTTTCCCTGGGGAGTTTCCGGGAAGGTGAACCCTTCAGAGCCTGTCGCACGGAATGAGATCCTTGACTGCAGCTTGCCGGTTATTTCCAGGTCCCCTTCTTCATCAATGTCAATTGCATAGGCCCTTCCTTGCAGTATTACTCCCGCCAATAAAATGATCGTGAATAACCATACCTTGGATGCTTTCATAAGACTACCCCCATTTATTGTTTTTCCATCCCAACCGCCTTCAGCAACAGCCATAGGATGCTGATGCCCAAACTCGTTACCCAGACCACAAGCAACCTTATCTCGTTAATGCTGCAGCATGGATCCGCTGCTCGCCTTTGGCTTCAATATGGTCACCAGAACCGGAATCAGGATGAGAGCGTTGATCATGTTGAGCAGCATCAGGATCGTGAGGAGCAGTCCCATCTCGGACTGGAACTTCATGTTTACGAAGATCATGAAGCAAACTCCTGCCAACATCGTCGTCTCCGTAAAGACTATGGTTTTCCCGGTAGTATCCATGGCGATTCTGTTGGCTGACGTATAATCACCCGACGCGGCAAATTCACCGGTGATGCGTGCCAGGAGATAAATCCCGTAATTGATGCCGATACCCACTGCAATGGCTGCCACCGGCAATGAATTGATGTTTATGTCTATCCCATATAACCGCATGAACACTTCCGTGATGATCTGAGACACTGCGAGCGGAATGATGAGGATGATCCCGCATTTGATGGATTTGAAGGTAATGACGCACAGGAGGAAGCATGCGAGGAACACGACGATGAGCGATACCCAGTAGGAATACTCCACCTCCTGGTTCACGGCATACAGGATGCCGAGAAGGCCACCGGCAAGACGGTACCGAATTTTTTCGGGCTTGTTGTGCTGTATGAATTCATCAGCTCGTGCAATGCAGTCCTTGATGAGCTGGGCGTTATACGACTTGTAGAAACAGGTGATCGTAGCATTCGTCCAGTTGTAGTCCACGTAGGTGTCCATCTCGCCCGGAGCCGCGTTGTTCCTGATAATGTACCCTATCTGAGCGAGGTCCTTTGGTGACTCGGGAATCATCTCCCACTTCGGATGGCCCTCATGGAACATGCGGTAAACCCGTTTCAGGAGATTGTTGAACGTGAGCGTGCCACCTGCACCGCCCTTGGTTTCCATGTAGCTCTGAAATTCTTCCATTGACTTTAAGGTGCTGTAGTTCTTGATTGCGCCTTCTTCCTTCCCTTCGGCAATGATGATGAGCTGGGTCGCTCCGACGAACTTTTCGTTAAAGAAACGGAAGGATTTGTTATAGGGATGATCCGGGAAGAGTATGGCAGACCCGGCTTCCGTATCGCCGATCTTGAGGCCGTGAGTGTAATAACCGCCTGCGACAAGTATGAGCGCGACGATCGCCACTACGGCCCATCTCCCTTTGCCCTCCGACGGGACCACGAGCAGCCGGGATACTTTACTGTAGATCCTGCCGCGCGTCTGCCTCGTGATCTTCTCTTCACGAGGCGGTTTTATGTAGGAAAGGAGGAGAGGGTTCAACGTCGGGACGGTAATCAGAATCGTCATGACCCAGAATGATGAGAAGAACCCGAGATTGCGCATGATTGGGATCGTGGCAACGGATATGAGCAGCAGACCCACGGCGTCACAGAATGTGGAGAGCACGGCCGGGGGCATCATCTCCCCATATCCGGTTATGAGTGCCTGTTTCCTGTCCCCGAGCCGCAGATACTCTTCGTAGTACCTGGACATGCACTGGACCGAATGACTCATGAGCCGTGCAGATATGATGAGCGGGACAACGAGGATGAGAGGATCGAGGGAGTACCCCATGATCGTAATGAATCCGAGCCCCCATATGGCGCTCACCACCGCGGAAAAGAAGGGGATGAGTATCCCCTGGAATGTTCGGAAATAATAGAAAAGCAGGGCAATGAGAACGAGCAGGGTGACCCCGAGCATGTACATGATCTGGGGGGCAAGACTGTAGATGTACGCATACAACGCCGGATATCCCGTCACATGTATCTTGTGGTTCTTGTCGGTTTCTTTCTTTATGATATTCTGGATCTGACCGTAGACATTAGCCGGGTTCCAGCCTTCTTCCCAGAAACCTGCATAAATGGCTGCCGACTTGTCATCGGGAGATACATAGAACCCCCGTATGCCCTCATTGCTGTATATCGCCCTCTTCACTTCCTGCAATCCGGTCTTGTCCCGACCTATCCCGGGATGGATGAGCGGCTTCAGAACGATTCCATAGCCGGTCACCTCGACATTTTTCAGCTTGGGGTGGGTGATGGATGCGAGCTGAGAAGGATTGCACCCCTCGACCGCCAGCATGGCCTTCGTGATCCGGTCGATCTTATCGATCGTCTCCCAGTTGTAGATATCTTCCTTGCCCGTGACCTCGACCGCAATGGTCATGACATTCGCGCTTCCGAACATGCTGCGGTATTCATTATAGAGCTTGATGAAGGGATGCCGCGGCGGGTAAAAGGAGATGAAGTCCGTAGCAACCTTGACATGCCACGCGTAATACCCGAAGGCAGCGGTTGCCAGGAAGATAATCGACAGGACAATCACCCTGTATTTCAGTATGAATGCAACATATCGTGCCGATAGAGACATCTTGCTGTTGTTCTCAGTTTCAACGCTCATAATATCACTCCGTCACCAGGAAATTGCTGAATCACTCAGTTGGAAGGTAAGCCCCCTGGACCCGGCGCCAAAGCCGGAAACAGCGGAAGTCAGATGTATGTTCGACAGCCAGAACAGCTCGATCTGCAGGGGTACCATCATTTGCTCCCAGGTCTTCCCGGCATCTTTTGTGAAGAGGACGGTCCCGCGGTCTCCGACTGCATAGCCGATGTCTCCGGACAGATCTATTCCGTAAAGAGCCGATTTTTGAGGACTTGCGGCCTGTGACCAGCTTGCTCCATTGTCGGCAGAGTAGATGAGCACTCCTTCCAGCCCGGCGGCAACCATCTTCCCGTTGCTTTCGCTCACACAGAAGAGGCTTTGCTGAACGATCGGATCAATTTTTTTCCACGTATTCCCATAGTCATTCGATTTGAAAACGGAGCCGTATTCCCCCACGATGACACCGCCGTTCTTCGTCATCCGCACGGCATACAGAACGATGTCTTCCGTGAGACGGACATCCTTCCATGTCTGGCCGCCATCCTCGGTGACCACGATCGCTCCCCAATCACCGACGGCACATCCATGGAGAGGGTCTGAGAAACTTATGCCGAAAAGGTGCTTATCTATTCCGCTCTTCTGTTTCGTCCATGTCCTGCCGCCGTCTTTCGTAGAGAGAATGGTCCCCACCCTCCCTGACACCCATCCGTTCTGACTGTCGGAGAAGCTCATGGAAAACAGGCGCTCTGTCGTGTTGCTCTTTGCTCTTGACCAGGTTTTCCCACTGTCGACAGACCGGAATATGTTTCCGTTCTCGCCTGCTCCGACCAGATCGCCATTCGGCAAGACAGCAAAGGCGAAGATATTATCCTTGAGCTCTTTTGCGCTTATGTTTTGAGATTTTTCCGCTGTCTCTGCCGGCAAGCCAGTGAAAACAAGGAGAAGAAATATCGATACCAACAAAGGTATTTTGTTAAACCATCTTTTTTGCCGAGCAGCTTTCAATGATGTATGGGAAGCCGAACCAGCTGCGATCTTCATTGTACCCTCCTGATGCTCTACTCTTTCCCTCAAAAAGGCATCTACTCAGTCATCGGTCTTGTATCGTTTCTCGAGCTTCGCATAATGCTCAAGGCCCAGGAAATTATTGAGATCCATGAAGAGCTGCAGGATATCTTTGATATCTCTCCATTTGCCTGTTTCCTTCAGGCTTTTGACCTCTTCTGTATAGCCGTTGATAGCCCCGATGAGACAGAGCCCGGGGTAGAGCGCAACGGCATATCCCATATCCTTCATTTCCTGTACCGAGAAGTTCGGGGTCCTTGGTGCGATGTTGAGTATGAGCGGTTTTTCGGGAATCAGCTTTGGGATTTCTGCTACCTGTTCACGGCTGACCGGCGCCTCAATGAAGAGAAGGTCGGCTCCTGCCTCTGCGAACCGATGTCCCCGCTCGATGGCCTTTTCAAACCCTTCTACTGCCAGGGCATCCGTCCTCGCTATGATGAGGAAGTTCTCGTTCTGTCTTGCATCGACGGCCGCCTTGATCTTCCCGATCATCTCGGATGAGTCGATAATCTTCTTGCCATCCATATGTCCGCACTTCTTCGGCCAGACCTGATCCTCGATATGTATGGCTG
>Ga0116185_1002087_pt1 | contig 19056 bp, 20 predicted proteins | sample AD_JPNNA7_MetaG_FD_89754 | JGI IMG/M metagenome (GOLD analysis project Ga0116185, IMG submission 89754) | Active sludge microbial communities of municipal wastewater-treating anaerobic digesters from Japan - AD_JPNNA7_MetaG | ecosystem: Engineered > Bioreactor > Anaerobic > Digestate | place... | reverse complement strand
TGGATTTCGAGAGCATCATTTTCGAGCAGGCGGACAATGTTGCCGTCATCCGCATGAACCGTCCCAAAGAGCTGAACACGCTCAGCATGACCCTCGTTGCCGACATCCTGAAGGCGATCGAGATCTGCTGGGACGACAGCGGCATCAAGGCCGTCGTCATCACGGGCAACGGCAAGATATTCTGTGCGGGCGGAGATGCGGTCACCTTCAAGAACTCCCCCGATCTCGGAGATACGGCCCGTCAGATGACCAAGGCTTTCGATCCTCTCATTTCGGGCATCCGGAGGATGGGCAAGCCGGTGATCGCCATGATCAACGGCGCGGCCATGGGCGCGGGCCTCTCGCTGGCTGCAGCCTGCGACCTGAGGATCTGCGGGGCATCTGCGGTATTCCGCCAGGCCTACACCTCCGTGGGCCTCGTGCCGGACGGCGCCTGGAGCCTGTTCGTGCCCCTGCTCATCGGCTTCGGGAGGGCAAACGGATTCATTTTCCTGGACCCCACGGTCGATGCCCGCAAGGCGCTCGAGATCGGCCTCGTGAACGAGGTGGTCGAGGATGCCGAGCTCGAAGCCGTAACCCTCAAACATGCAGCCCGCCTCGCGAAGGGGCCGCTCACCGCATTCGCCATCGCCAAGGAAAACCTCAACCGGGCCATGCTGACCCTGCTGGAGAGCCAGCTCGAACAAGAACGGCTGGGCATAATGAAGGCGGGCAGGACAAAGGATGCAATCGAAGGCCTCGAGTCCATGCTGAGCAGGCGCAAGCCGGACTTCAAAGGCGAATAGAAAGCATTGGAAAAGTGATTGCGTGAGGCTCCGATCCCGATGATCGAAGCCTCGCCGTCCCAGAGGAGGGTATCCAGCGGGCCTCGTGCTTCCCGGGGTCCGCAGGAGCGTATTCTTCTCCACCCTGTCATTTCCGCTTTCTCCCCCGTCATCCCCGGCTTCTCCTTTGTCATCCTCGTGAAAACGGGGATCCAGGGAGCCCAGGATCGTCCTGGATTCCCGCTTCCTAAGGGAATGACAGAAAAGTTATCTCATCATTCCTCAAGCTGTTCAAATCAGTGCCTACCTCTCTTGAGTCGGCGCCCGTGCGCTTCCTCAGGGATTGTCGATCTGCGCTGATAAGCTTCACGCCTCCCGGTTAAGAGATTGATAACCGATGATCCGTCGTGATTATATCACCTATGTGCAGTTGTATCATTCGCGAGGCCGGCACGGCCGATGCAGCTTCCATCGCCTCTCTCGTAACGCAGTTGGGATATCCCTCGACGCCTGCGGAGATGACAGGCAGGCTGAAAGTCCTCTTATCGCTGCCCGAATACATCATCTTCGTTGCAGAAGCCGATGGCGACATCGTCGGGCTGGTCGGCGCATATATGGCGTACTCACTTGAGTTTTCCGGAATGTACGGGAGACTGATCACGCTCATCGTGGATGAAAGGCACAGAGGTGCCGGAATAGGAAAGCAGCTCATCGCAGAGATCGAGAGCCGGCTCAAGCGCGAGGGTGCACTCCTGGCAGTGGTCACGAGCAGCAGTCATCGTGAAGAATCGCACCGGTTCTATGAGGACAACGGATATCTGAATACGGGGATCAGGTTCACGAAGAAGCTGTAAGAGCCACGCCGTGCATGGACTGCATGACCGGCATAACCCTCGAACCGGAGAAGGAATCGCTTTCGAGAAGATCGGATCCCTTTTGAACACGGTCGGAGTCTTTATAATTATTCCTAGCCGGTAAGGGAAATGTCGGCGCTGTCATGCAGTCATGAGACGAAGAGATCATCCTTTCCCGGCGTGGGGGGTGCATGAAGAAGCTGATCCCTGTCTTCATAACGGCTGCGGCCATGCTGATGCAGGCAGGCTGCTCGCAGGAGCCTGCCATCGTGGTCACCAACCAGTCGGGAATCACTCTCACGAACGTGATACTTTCCGGTTCGGGATTCTCACAGCGCATAGACCGCCTGCCTCCCCGTGCAGTCACCAAGTTCATGGTAAGCCCGAAGGGCCCTTCCGGGGTCGAGGTCGCCTTTGATGCGGCAGGCCGCCATTTCGATACGAAAGGGCAGATCGGTCTCTTCAGGGACAGAGGGAGATATCTCGTCGATGTCGTCATCGGCCCTGATTTGAGGCTGACCGTGCTGTCCGAGTCCCGGGGATATTAGGACGGGCCGGCCACATAATCTCTCTGTCTGAAGATCCGGCCCGCTTCCGGTTTCTCCCCGGGCGCCAGTGTCGGATATGGTGGCGCATGCTCCTTTCGTCTGCGCGGGCAGTCCGAGCTCCTCCTCAGGACAGGCGCTTTCTGATGGATGGATTTTCATGATATAAACCCTTCCATTCTCATTATGATCAGAGGAGGCGGTATGTTCGTGCTCAAGAAGATCGTCAGCGAGTTCTTCATGCCCGTGCCGATCGTCCTCTCCCTGCTCGTCATCGGGATCGTCCTCCTCTGGCAGAAGAGGCGGCAGGCTGCGGCGAAGATCGTGCTCACGACCGGTTCGATCCTGCTCCTCTTTGCCGGATACGGAATCATCTCCGATGCGGTTCTCAGGAAGCTGGAGTATCAATACCCGGTCCTCGATATCAGGGCTGCGCGCGAGGCCGGAGTGAAGTGGGTCGTGGTTCTGGCAGGCGCCCATGGTTCGGATGCCGGCCTTCCCGTGACGAGCCAGCTCGCCCCTGAGACGCAGGTGAGGCTCGTCGAGGGCATCCGCATCTATCGGAGCCTTCCGGGAACGAGGCTGCTCGTATCGGGAGGAAAGGTCTTCGATTCCCGGACGAGCGCCGAGCTCATGGCAAGCCTCGCCGGAGAGCTCGGGGTGAATCCGGAAGATATAACCCTGGAAGACCGGTCGAGGGATACGCATGGCGAGGCGGTGCTCCTGAAGCCTGTTCTCGGAAGCAGGCCGTTTGTCCTCGTGACCTCGGCCCACCATATGCCCCGCGCAATGGGCCTTTTTAAAGCCCTGGGCATGCAGCCCATTCCGGCGCCTGCATGCCATTATACCCGCAACTCTCGAAAAATCGCTCCCGGCAGCTTCTTTCCCGATACGATGGGGATCCGCAACAGCGAGTTCGTTTTCCACGAAATCCTCGGCATCGTAACCGCCAGGCTCATGGGGCAGATGTAACTGCCGAGGCGAACGGCTGCTTCAGGAGGTTCGTCCTGCCGAGCATTCTTGCAGAGCCCCATATCCTGATACTGCCTGCAATGCCCGTCTCCAAAGAGCTCCTGTTGCACTGATCCGGATGCACGGATCAGGCCGAAGAGAGCGCATGCCGGCCCTGTGACCTGCCCCGCATGCCGCTTGAATCTTACCTCGGACTCGGCCCTTCGGTGACCTGAACAAGATCATCGGTTCGGAGCCACTTCCTGAAGGCCTCCCTGACCTCGGGGGCGCCGAGCTTCAGGTATATCCCGGCCGCCCGGATCGGTTCGTCCAGAGGCAGATCGAGCTCGACCCGCCTGAGGAATCCCGATGCGATGTCATCGATGCTGGACTCCGAAAGGGGAATCTCCCGGAGAAGCAGGGCCTTGGCACGATCGAGCTCTTCAGTGCCGACGAGGGTATTCTGCATGTCTCTCAAGTTCTTGAGAATGATGGCCCGGGCTTTGCTCACATTGGGCGGATCGCAGGCATATTCGGTCACGTAGATACCCCGCGTCTTGCTCATCTGGAAGGAAGAGGACACGTAGTAGACGAGCCCTGCATACTCCCGGAGGTCCCTGTACAGCCGCGTTGCATAGAATGATCCTCCGAGGACGGTATTGCCCAGTCTCAAAGGGTGGTAGTCAGGATCGGACCTTGTCAGCCCGAGGGTTTGGGCGAGGGTCACTCGATCCTGGATACGGCTTGCATTGGGCACTGTGGTGTAGGAAGGCTTGTTCAGGGGCACGGGCGGAAGGAGTACTTCAGGCTTCGGATCCTCGGGCGCCTTCCATCCGCCGAAATATTTCATTACAGCCTCTCGTGCCCGCTCGGGCGTAATGTTTCCGGCTACCACGATTGTCGTCAGGTCGGGTCGGAACACCTTACGGTAGTAGTCTTTCACGTCCTCGAGGGTCAGGGATGATATGGTAGCAGGCGTAGCCTGCCGCAGCGACGGGTCATTCTCGGGAAAGAGGGCTTTCTTAAGGGCGCGCTCGGCAAGGTATTCCGAGCTCTTGAGGCGGCCGGCCGCCTCGGCTGCGGCCTGGGTCCGCACTACCTCGAAGGCCTGCGCGGGGAGGGCGGGGTTGAGCTCGTTGTCCGCCAGGAGCTGCATGCCTCGGTCGAACCGATCGGCCAGGACCTGAAGAGAGAAATCCTTTCCTGCAGACTCCACAGCGCCGATATCGTCGAGCGCCTTCAGGAAGGAGTCACGATCGAGCGATGCGGTCCCGAAAGAGAAGAGATTCTCGAGGACGCCATCGACACCCTCCTTGCCTGCAGGCTCTTCCATTTCGGGCTTGTTCCGGATGCGGCCGTACACGCTCACCGTATTGCTCACCGGTGCGCTCTGCACGATGAGCCTGATCCCGTTCGGCAGGACATCGACGACGGGATGCAGGGTCGAGGAAGGGATGGTAAGCCTTCTGAGCGATTTTTCAGCCCAGTCCGGAAGCCGTACAGGCTTGATCTGCTTGGGGGTGAAGGATTCCTTGCCCCCGAATCCCTTTCCCGACACCGGATTTCCCGACGGCTGAGGCGTGAGGACGGCGGCTATGGAATGATCGAGGTCAAGGTATTTTCGTGCCACCCGCTCGACGTCTTCGACCGTCACCTTCCTGATGGCATTCACGTCATCCTCGGGCGAATTCCTCCCCTCGACGGCCAGGGCTTGGGACCAGGACATGGCAAGTCCGGCCACCGAGTTCTTCTCGAACTCTGTCTCGGTTACCTTGCGCCGTTTGGCTGCCTCGACCATGTCGGCGGATATCCCGCCCTTTTTTGTCGAGCCCAGAATGCTTCGGATGTCTTTCTGGAGTGATTGTGCATCTGCTCCCTGGGGAAATGCAGCGATGGCATACCCGAGGCCTGCCTTGGTGAAAGAATCGATCTCGAAATCCGTATCCAGCGCCTTGCCCTGCAGCACGAGCGCGTAGAGACTCCCGCGGCGGCTCGACAGGATATCGGCCAGTACCTGCGCAGCAGCATAATCAGGGCTGTCATAGCCGGGCATCCTAAATGAGGTTATGACCATCCCGTAGGGTTTGTCTGTCGTGAGCCGGATGGTCTCAGGCCTCACGGGCTGCAGGCGGACCTTCGGGCGCGGCGGGAGCTTTTTCGCGGGAATGCTGCCGAAGAGGCTCCTGACGCGGGCAAGGGCCTCCTGAGGCTGCACGTTTCCGACAATGACGAGAATGGCATTATTGGGCACGTACCAGGTCTCGTGGAATTGCTTGAGCATGGCACTTGTCGTCTTGGCGAAGGAAGCGCGGGTCCCCAGCGGATCGTGTGCGTAGGGCGTGCCTTTGAACATGGCCTCGAGGAGCTTTATGTAGAAGACATATTCGGGAATGGACAGATCCTGTGCCACCTCCTGTTCTATTGCGCCCCTTTCCTGGCTCCATAGCTCCCGGCTGTCGAGAATGCCCCGCATGCGGATTGCCTCGATGCGCAGGGCGACATCGAGGTCTTCAGAGGGAACGGTAAAGAAATACAGGCTTGCATTCTGCGTGGTCATGGCATTGAACATGCCGCCAAGAGAGGCGGTGATGTTTGCCAGCTGGCCTGCCGAGAGTTCTGGAGTGCCCCGGAACATCATGTGCTCCAGTGCATGAGCCGTTCCCGGAAAGCCCGGAGGCGTCTCGTTCGATCCGACGAGGTAGCTCATCACGGTCGTCGCCACAGGCGCGAGCGTGTTGCGCACGATGACCACCCGCAATCCGTTATCGAGGGTGGCTCGCAGCACCTCCTGATCCTGCCCGGCGGATTCATCGGCCGTCCGGACATCCGAAGCGGGGAGGAGAAAGGCTGCTGAGAAGAGAAGGAACAGGCAGAAAAGCTTGAGGAGACTTCCGGGACTGATTCGTCCGCAACGGGCATATTTACGGGTATTCGAGCGGCTCGCGTTCTCTCCTGGTTCTGAACCGCCGGGACCGTATCCGGTCATGTTCATGATACTTCCTCCTCTTGGGAAGGATACCTGGGTAGACGTTCTCTTTTTAAGGATCTGTCTCTCACGTCGAGGACCGTCACCAGTATTAGTAAATCTGGAAACTTGAAGAATCAAGAGCAGCTGCTTGAAGATCCGGCATGCCTGCCCGTGTCCCGGGATATCCTGCACCGTCCCGGCCGACAGGGCGGGGCACACAGGGATCGCCCGGGTCTTGAGGCCTGCAGGGACGCAGACGGCTTGAGTTGCTTGAAAGAGAAATCATAATTGACTTTCAAAGGGCTGATGAGTAGCTTCATGAGGCCTCTTAAAAAATTGAGGCTATTCCTGTGTATTCGTCCTTGAACACGGTATGCGCTTAAGGGAGATCCGGTGAAAATCAGAAGAGCGACTCCTCGCGATATCCCATCCATCTGCGAGATGCACAACTCATCCATACGGGAGTTGTGCCTCGGCCCCTACTCGCAGGACCAGATAGACGACTGGGTCAGTGCGCTGAATCCCCATGGATACGTCAAGGTAATGGAGACACTCGAATTTATCCTTGCCGTTGAAAAGGAGATCGTGGGCCTCTCGATACTCGATCCGGGAAAAGCGGAATTGACCGCCTTGTACGTATCTCCCCGTCATGTCGGGCAGGGAATCGGCACGATGCTCGTGGCCGAGGTGGAAGCACTGTCAGGAGAAGCGGACATACACGCGCTTCATCTGAGCTCGACCTTGAATGCCGTCGGCTTTTATGAGCGCACGGGCTTTGTCCGCCAGTACGATTCGTCCTATACCCTGCCGTGCGGAACCGTACTGCCGTGTGTGAGGATGATGAAGAGGCTTTGAAGGCGGAAGAGCTGATTGGTTCGAGCGATACCCAGAAACTTACAGAGGACATGCAGACCATCCCGATCTTTTTCCCGGGCGGGCTTTCCCTGACGGCCGGTCGTCAAGGGCAGCCCGGTAGAGAGCATTCGAATGCATCCGCCACCGGATTGAGATGATGCCGGAATGGACTATTCTATAATCACATCCCACCCTCAAACGCAGTTGATGGGGTGGATGCCCTGGATATTAAATAACGTTCGTGCAAGTAGAGCAAAGGTAACACACATGCCGTACCGGAGCCCGAATCATCTCAATTTCTGGGAAAAGCTCATGCTCAAGACGTTTCCTCCCCTGATCGCCTTTCTTATCAGGAACTGGTGCCGCACCTGCAGGGTGGTCGCCCGCATCAATGAAGAGAACGAGAGGAATGCCGTGATCGCCTGCAACGGGGCTGTCTATGTGAGCTGGCACCAGAGGATGTTCTACTTCTTCAAGGACTTCGGCAACCGGAACATCATCATGATGATCAGCAGGAGCAAGGACGGGGATTATGCCAACGACGTCGCCCTTCGCCTGGGTTTCTCGTCCGTCAGGGGAAGCAAGGGCAAAGGCGGGCATAAGGCCATGTACAAGCTCATCGAGAAGCTCAATGAGGGGGGCCGCACTGCGGGCATCATGGTTGACGGCCCCAAGGGACCCCCGCGGGTTCTCAAAATGGGTGCGATAAAGATCGCCGAGGACACCGGCAAGCCCATCATCCCCATGATGTACGGGGCAGAGCACCGGATCGTGCTGAAAAGCTGGGACCGGTATTTCCTTCCTGTACCCTTCACCAGGATCGTCGTTTACCACGGCAACCCGATCTTCGTTCCCCGGGGTGCAACCAGGGAAGAAGCGAGACGAATCAGGCTCGAGGTGGAGAGGGTCCTCAATGAGATGGCGGACGTGTGTGATACCTTCTGGGGAGGCAATCCCGTAGGAAAGCCCGGGTATGACCTCGTGGCGGCAGACACGAGGGAAGAGATCGGTTATTTCTCCAATCCGAGCAGCTCGGGAGAGGGCCTGATAAACAATTCCTGAAAAGATCATTTCCGGAAGTAAAAATCTCCTTGTACGCAAGCACGGGTATCGGTTATTACATCCCATAGATTCACAGGTGAACGATCGTCCGGCAGAGACTGCCCGAGATCGGCCTCTGCGCTTAAAAAGAAAGGCAACACCTTAAGAGGATGGCGATGAGATGCGAGAACTGCCAGGCTGAGATAGGATTCTGGACGGCATTGCGACAGTCGATCCCCTACCGTCTCCAGTGCTTTCAATGCAATGCCAGATACAGGGTCTCCGCTCCCTTCCTGAGCGTACTCTTCATCGCCGCCGTCTTCATATTTGCAGGATTGCTGCCTGTCTTCAAGGCCGGCTTCGAGGAGTTCGGACCTTTCTTCATCGCTCCCTTCGCAGCCTTCACGATAGGCGTCTGGTTCGTCATTGAATTCATCCTGTACAGATACATCGCCGGTAGGGGACGGCTCACCAGGATAGATAAGACCGGGCAGGAGTCGGTAAATCCGGCGGAAGGTTCGACAGGAGAATAGAAAAGTGAAGCTGAGACCGCATCATATCCTGTGCGTACAGTTTCTTCCCGACGGCGATACCGGGCGGGGCAGGGAATACAAGGAGATGGAGACGCGGATCAAGGAGGTCATGAGACAGCCGGACGACACGCTGATCGAGGTAACCAAGGGTGTGGATGATTTGTGCGCCCCGTGTCCCGACTGTGCCGATGGCCGCTGCAACAACAGGTTCGGCGATGAAGCTTCCGTACGGAAATGGGATGCGCGGGTCATCGAGGGACTGGGGATCTCGTTCGGTGAGAGCATGAGCGCAAAGGCTCTCCACACCCTCATCAGGAGCAAGGCCCCTCTCGCATTCTGCAGGGACCGGTGTCCCTGGCGACCGGCGTGCGGGGTCTTCGGGAAGATCGGGGGCTAGGTCTTCTGCAAGAACCCGAGGCAATCGAGGCCGACCGTCGAGGCCCTTGCGGTGGACGTCTACCAGACAGTCCGGCGTGCCGGATATCCCATAGAAGTCAGGTCGGATTTCTCCCAGGAAATGGACCGCTATGCGGTCCTGCTCGTCGAATAGCTACTTTCCCCCTGACTCATCCCTGTTTGAGAAGGCCTTTTTCAGGGTTATTCTTTTAAGTATCTGTAAGCCCTTTTTATCGAAAGATACCGAAGCTCCTTTCGGATGAGGCAGCTCCAATCTGCAGCAGATCTGAAGGTATGATGCAAGGACAAAGGAGAAGATTCCCATGGAAGTTCCCGCATGTGGAAAGAGCCTGGAAAGCAGAGTATCACGGCATACCAGCCCTCTTGTAAACCGGGAGATAATGACCCAGACAGAGAAATCCCTGCTGTTCTATGCGGAGCATCCGGATCAGATAGACGACCGGATAAGCATGCTCAAGGGAGAGTGGGACATCGAGAGGACGCTGGAGGCCAATGCCTCCATCCTGGAATTGTACAGCCTCTTCATATCCGCAATCATGAGGAGAAGGCTGTACATCCTGCTCGGGATAGCCGTCGTGGGTTTTCTCCTTCAGCATGCGATTCAGGGATGGTGCCCTCCGGTTTCAGTCTTCAGGCGTCTGGGGATCAGGACAAAGGAGGAGATTCAGCTCGAGCTCTACGGCCTGCGCATGCTCAAGGGCGATTTCGACGGGATTCTCGAGATAAGCGGAATGGACCCGAGGGACCGTGTCAAGAGGGTCATCGAAGTGCTGAGCACGTAGTTCCCGCTTTTTTTCCCGTGAGGCAACGGTGGCGCTCAGGCTGACAGCCCTGGAAGAGAGAATCAAGAGGCTTAAGTTCGTCGGAGCCCGGCAGATCGGAAAAGGCAGGAGCCGCTTGCGCCATTACATGAAAATCCCGGGTCCGGGAATCATCGCCGGAGCGGCGGATGACGACCCCTTGAGGCCATGGCTGTCAGGTCTGTACGTGGCAGGACAGCGGAGAGGAAGAGGTGTCGGCACGAAACCGGTGGAGGCCGGACTGCTCAGAAGGTAAAGGGCTTCATTATTTATAGACGAGCCGCAGGATCTTGTCGTCTCCCTTCCTGGGAGTTCCTCTGCCGTCGCGGTTGCTCGTCAGGACATAGAGATTTCCATCCGGACCAGTGACGACATCACGGAGCCTCCCGTACTTCCCGCTCGACCAGTCCTCTCCGAAGAGCCGCTCGATGGAGGTCACCGTGTACCCCCTGCCCGATCTTTCGAGGCCTATGCGCACGAGAGCTTCGGCTTTGAGGGTTGCCAGATAGAGATCTCTGCGGAAAAACGTCATCCCGGCAGGGGGTGTCGCCTTGCCGGGCCAGAATACGATGGGATCGACATAGGGCTTCATGTTCACCTTGCCCAGGACCCGGGGCCACCCGTAGTTGCCGCCTTTGCGGATGATAATCACCGAGTCTTTTCCATGCAGCCCGAACTCGCCGGATGGGCCGTGTACGGAGGAAAAAAGGCTGCCGGTGTCGGGGTCCCACGCAAGGCCCTGCGGGTTGCGGAGACCGTACGCGTAGACAGGGGAGTTCCCGAAAGGGTTGTCTTTGGGGATGGAGCCGTCGGGAGTGAGCCGGAGTATCTTCCCTCCGAGGTTGGAGAGATCCTGTGCTGTTTGAGGATGCGTGGCGTCGCCGGTACAGACGTAGAGCATCCTGTCCGGTCCGAATGCGATCCTTCCTCCGTCATGGAAGCGTGCTGCAGGGAGACGGTCGATGATGACCCTGTCGGACACAGCCGTCTTCCCGGTGTCCCTCAGGCGTTCGACCCTGTTATAGGATTTGATGCCCACCCGGTGGGTATACATGACATAGAGATAGGGCTTTAGCGGGTAATCGGGATGGAGTGCAAGCCCCATCAGCCCGCCCTCGCCGAGGGATGAGGCAGGGATGAAGGCGTACGGCGTATCGAGAAGCTTTCCCCTGTCGATCATCCGTATCCTCCCCGGCCTCTCGGTGACAAGCGCCCTTCCGTCGGGAAGAAACACGAGCTCCCATGGTATCTCGAGATCTTGGGCAAAGGTCTCGACAGTGAAATCCCGGGGGCTCGGTATGAAAACATCGTGGACCTTCTGAGGCACGGTGCCGACAACCGGGTTTCCTGATCGAGGGCTCTCGGATATTCCAAAAGTCTCCGGGCAGGGAGCGACGATCCAGACAAAAGCGATGACCAGGAACAGGGCAAAGACCCTTCCTCTGCGGACTGACATGCCGATTTGCATAAAACCGTTGCCATAGCGGTGTCTTGTCATGCCTCCTCCCTCGGTACCCATGGAGATGCATTCATGTGATGATTCCCTGTAATGGAGGATACGGGTAACAGGCCGGGTCTCAATTCCCGTTCCTTATGGAAGAAAGGAAGGGATCGGGCAAAATGGATAACTTGCATATTCATATTAGATCGACAAAAATCACTGGAAATAGCCTTATACAAATTAAAATTGGCAATAATCAGGAAACCGATAAGTCCAATAAGAGGCAATCAAATGTAAGTGATAAACCACACGGGCAGGGTGAAAGCCAGCCCTAATGAGATGGGGCAAGCATTGAGAAAGGTAACCCACAGCCTATAATAAATATTTAGAAAAACCATGCAGAGAGAAGGAATTAAGATAAATTGATAGAAATAGAGGGTGTATAAATGCCAGTCAGTATTGTCCAGCTCGATAAATTTATCACGGGAACGAATTTCCCTGCAAATAAGAATGACCTGAGGAAGACGGCCCGCGAGAACTGTGCCCCCGACCTGATCATCGATCTCATAAACAACCTTCCCGACCGCAGGTTCAATTCCGAGACGGATGTGAATCGAGCTATATACGACATCGAGTAGGAGTGCTCTCAGAGGAGGGAGGAATGGCAAAGAGCATGCAGGCCTTTGCCGTGCATGCTGAACGTGAAGGAAGAGAGGTGACAAATGCCTGTCAACGCAGCTGAACTACAATGGTATCTCGAAGGGATAGATTTCCCGGCCACAAAGGATGAAGTGGTCAACCTGGCGCGCTACAACCATGCAACCGATGGCGTCATGCAGTTGCTCAAGAAGCTGCCGGACAGGGAATACTCTTCACCCGAGGATGTCATCGAAACCTCCGGTGTCGGTGATTAGGATCACGAAATGGGCCGGTAATGGAACACGAGGCCAAGGTGATCACGACAAGTTTCCATATCAGAGCTTCCTTTGTCTCAGTGATGTCGACAAGGCGATAGGAGATATCGAGTAAATAGTTCAAAGAGAAAACCTACACACAGTTGATCAGCACAAAACCAAGACATAAACAAAGAACAAGGAGGTTGAAACATGGTAAGCACGGGAGAACTCCAGCAATACCTGCACGGAATCCATTATCCGGCAAGCAAGAACGATCTGATGAAGACAGCTCAGGGCAACAAGGCCCCGAAGGACGTCATGGACCTGATTGGAAGGCTGCCTGACCAGAGCTATCCTTCACCCGTAGATGTCAACAAGGCTGTGGGGCGCGTCGATTAGCCCGGCGCCCGAATAGCCAATCAGGAGAGTGAGTCTTCGAAAGAAAATCACTTGCGTTTGAGGACAAGAAGGAAAGAAACGGCTGGCGGCATCAGCATAACGGCGATCGAGGAATACTGTTGCGAAGAGCTCACGAAAGGCTGACAGCCGTTTGTCAAAACGCAAGGAGCGGAAAGGAGGCAGGGAGATGGCAAAATTCGGTGATGTAAGCACTGCGGAGGTGGAAACGTATCTCCGCGGAATGGATTTTCCATCAGGAAAAGACGGCTTGATCAAGAAGGCACGTGAAAACAATGCACCGGACGATGTCATGGATCTTCTGAACAGCCTTCCGGATCAGGAATATCACACACCCATTGACGTGAGCAAGGCTATCAGCAAAATCAAATAGGAAAGCATCCTGGTGAACCGACTGCCGGGATGAAAGGTGGGGTGATGGGGGTAAGTAGCTTTGATCTTCAACACTATCTCAAAGGGATGAGCTACCCTTCACGGAAGGATGGTCTCATCCAAAAGGCACAGGAAAACAGGGCGCCCCTGGATGTAATCGATCTGCTCAACAACCTTCCGGACCGGGAGTTTCACTCGGCTGCGGACGTGAGCAAGGCAGCAGGCGAGCTCGAATAGAGTCAGCCGGACGATCGAGACAGCTCGGATGAAGGAGGAAGGGAAACTCGATATCTCCTCTTTTTCATGCGGTCCCGGGCAGAAGGCCGGTTCGAACAATGGGTGCCGTACATCGGCTTTCGAAAACGGAAGGCGGAATATGCATCGGGAAGAAGAAAAATATGAAGGAAAGGAGGTGTTACTATGGTCAGTACCGGTCAAATATTAGAATATCTCCACGGAATAGATCTTCCCAAGGACAAAGCCGGCTTGGTGAAATACGCCCAGAGCAAGAATGCACCCAAGGACGTGCTTGACATCCTCAACAGGCTGCCGGACCAGCAGTTCGGAAACGCCGCAGAAATTACCCATGCCATAGGTCAGATCGAGTAGAGGGACACCTGGTCGGTTTGTGAAACCGGGATGACAGAGAAGGAGATGAAAATGGTCAGTACCGGTGACATACTTCAGCATCTCCGAGGCGTACATTTCCCTATCAGAAAAGACGGCCTGCTGAGCAGGGCCCGCGACAATAACGCTCCACAGGCCATTATGGACGTCCTTGGTAAACTTCCCGATCAGGTATACAGATCGACTGCGGACATCAGTATGGCTGTAGGTGACATCGAATAATCAGTCTTCAACACTCCCAGGTAACAATGACCGGACACCTCCTGTGGACGATCGACCTCCTCATAGGGGGGACCGGGCAGATATCACATGGAACGGAAAGCGCTCCTTTGGCCTTCAGAGATCATAGGAGTGCTTTCATGTGAGGTTGCTCCAAACTCTCTTTTCCCCCATCTCTCCTTCTCGAAAAGATTTCCCGGGCAGGCAAGGTACGTGTGACAACCCTTGAGTAATAAATCGAAGAATGATATAGCTATATCCCTGGGTTGATATCCGTTCCGCATACCCGGGTGTTGTAAATTGAATCCTGGGCAGGTCATAGGCTAAGAGGAGATTGTGATAGGGGAGTATTTTCAGGCAAGCACTGACCAGCGATCCATCCACAATGACAAGCCCGGCGTCCGCACTGGTGGGGATATTCCCGGGAAAGAGCCCCATCAGGGCATTCAGGGCTTTTGTCTGCCCGGTCCTCTGGAGCAGCGGCTCTCCATCATCTCCCCCGATGATCATCACCTCGTCGGTGCTTTCTCCACTGAAAAAACATTCCTGACACCATCCACATTCATCGGAGGATTTTAAAAGAGGGAGTATCATGAGCGCAGCCAATATCAGCCAAACCGATCGTCTGCTCAGGATCGATACGCCTTTGGGCAAAGACAAGCTGTTCGTTACGAGGTTCGAGGGCACGGAAGGCATCTCCATGCCGTTCAAATTCGAGCTCGACCTCATTTCGGAAGATTTCATAGATATCAAGGACATCATGGGAAAAGGCGTGACGGTCTCGCTCATCCTGGCAGACGGATCCGAGAGATACTTTAACGGGGTGGTCTCCAGCATGGCCTATCGGGGAAGTACGCAGAGAGCCTCCAGGTACGGGGCCGTGATCGTTCCCTGGTTCTGGATGCTCACCCGCCGAAAGGACTGTCGCATTTTTCAGGCCGTCATCAACGGTGAAAACAAGGTCGAGGATATCGTGCGCAAGGTGTTCGAAGACGCGGGCTATCCGGATTTTCACTATGAGTTCCATCTCACCGGCACCTATCCCAAGAGAGAGTACTGCGTTCAGTACAACGAGACGGATTTCAGCTTCGTCTCGCGCCTGCTGGAAGAAGAGGGGATCTACTATTTTTTCAAGCACGAAAAGGGAAAGCATACCATGTACATCTGTGACAATCCCGGAGGGCACGAGCCCTGCCCGAACCAGAAATCTGCCGTGTATCTCACAACAGAGGGCGGAAAGCTCGACGAGGACATCATCACCGATTTCGGGATATCGAAGGAAATCCACTCGGGCGAGTTCACGGTCAATGACTACAACTTCGAAACCCCCACCGCGAATCTGCTGACGCTGACGAGCAGCTCCATCTCGGAGAGCGATAAGAAGCTCAAGCTCTATGAATACCCCGGCAACTTCGATGCGATGAACAGGGGCGCCGACCTGGCCAGGATCCGCATGGAGGCGGAAGAGTCACAGTATACAAAGGGCGTCGGGAGAAGCAACTGCAGGGCGTTTGCAAGCGGATACCGCTTCAGTCTCACCACGGACGATCTCCTCGACGGATCCTATCCCTACAAGGGGGACTATGTACTCACATCCGTAACCCACACCGCCGTCGAGGGAAGTTACTTCGCCGGGGAGGAAGGAGAAGGAGAGACCGAATATACGAACACCTTCACCTGCATCCCTCACGGCATCCCCTACCGGCCGCAGCGCATCACGCAGAAACCCTCCATCCCGGGGGCCCAGACCGCTGTCGTGACAGGGCCGCAGGGAAAAGATATCCATACCGACCAGTACGGCAGGGTCAAGGTGCAGTTCCATTGGGACAGGCAGGGGGAAAAAGACGAGAAGACCTCCTGCTGGATCAGGGTGGGACAGATGTGGGCGAGCAAGGGATACGGCGCCATGTTCATACCCAGGATCGGGGACGAGGTGATCGTCGAGTTCCTCGAGGGAAACCCTGACCGGCCCCTCATCACGGGAAGCGTCTATCATGCCGCCAACATGCCCCCGTATCAGCTCCCCGAACAGGAGGCCCTGAAGACGGCCATAAGGACGAATACCTCGCCCGGGGGGAAAGGCTTCAACGAGATCAGCTTCGAGGATTACAAGGGCAAGGAGCAGATCTTCATCCACGGCGAGCGCAATCTCGACATCCGGGTGAAGAACGACATGCTCCAGACCGTGAACCACGACTCGAACGTGACGGTGAAAAACAACCGTCTCGTCACCGTCGAGAAGGACCTCACCGAAACGGTCAAACAGGACAGGATAGAGAAGATCGCGAGGGATCTCAGCATCACCGTAAGCGGGAATGATACGAAGGATGTCACCGGCGCGCTCACGGCCACGGTCAAGGGAGACGTGAGCGAGACGTTCAAGAGCAGCCACTCCGAGACCGTGACCGAAAAATACGCGCTCAAGGCAAAGAGCGTCCTCATCGAGGCGGACAATGAGATTACGCTCAAGGTGATGAACACCAGCATCACGATCACATCGGCCGGGATCACCATCAAGTCGTCAAGCTCGCTTGAGCTCGGGAGCGACGGTCAGACAGTGGTCAAGGGCGGGACGGTGAAGATCACTGCGGCCGGCAACGCCAATTTCGAGGCAGGGGGCGTCGCTGCCGTCACGGGCTCACTGGTCAAGATAAATTGATCCAGGAGATGATCGACATGCCCGATCGGCAGTCTGTAACGGACATCCCCGCCCTTGGCACGACGGCGGCACAGGCAGCAGACAGGGGGCGCAGAAGGCTGGCAAGAGGGCCGGAATACGGACCGAACCCCGGGAGATGCAAAAGGCAATGAGCTTACACACCGTGAGATATCAGATCTCGCTCCACTATCTGGGCGAGGGGTATGTTCGGAGAGACGAACAGAGATACCGGTGCCGTTTCGAGCTCAAAGAGGACGGAGCGGAGTCTCTGGAGAGCCTTCCCCATGTTATCCCCAACGTGGTGAGCGGGACCGAGCCTCCCGATCCTGCCGCCGTCGAGGCAGCCATGCCCGGAAGCGAATCCGTGAATCCTCCCGCGGACACGGTCTACCGTCTCGTGATCACGGACAACCATACCCTCCCCGAGGTGGATGCAGGGCTTCTGGGCAATACGGGCAGCCCCAACGGGGACAGAACCTCCCGGCCGGTATACTACAGGAAGAGCAACCGCAGATGGATGAGGGACGTCCGGCCCCTGGTGCCGTTTCGTATCATCATCCGGAGATTCGACGGTGTGCCGGGGAATGAAGAGCGGGTCGATCTGGATGCAGGGGTCAGGGTGGTCATCGAGATCAAAGATCCGGCGGAAGAGAAGGGTATGCACGCCGAGAGCGACCGCAACGCGGTGAAGAATTGCCTGGGCGATTTCTTCAGGAAATACAGCCGCTCCGGAAACGACCCGAGCGGGGGCGACGACAACTGCCCCGAACCCTTTGCGGGACACCGTACGATTTCGGACCCGAGCCCGGGAATAAACGCAGGCAAGGTCGTCAGGAAGATCCCCTATGTCCCGTCTCCCACCCCCGACACCGCCCTGCCGGGAGGAATCCGGCCCGGCCGGGTCAGCACGGAGGGGATATACGCGTCCAATCACGTGACGTTCGATCCCGAGCTCATACAGACCATGGAGGACGGCAGCAAGGTGAAGATCGGGGTCGTCGACTATGTCTTTTCTCCCCTGCCCATCGGCGGAGACAACTACCGCTTCCTCATCAGGCTCGTGGACGGATCGGGCAGGGATATCCGGGAAACCCGGATCGACGGTGCGGCGGTCGGCCTCACGGACGACCGTGGGGAAATCCTTCCGCTGCTGCGCGCCTACTGCACGGGCAGGTTCGTGATCTGGCGCAGGATCGACGTCCGCCTCATGCTCGCGGCGAACAGGGCCTGTCCCGAGGATATCGACTGGGAAAAGATCAGGGGCTTCTACCGGCATGCCTTCATGGAGATAAGCGGACCCCTCGAGATAAGAGAGCTTCCCCTCACGGGCTGGAGACAGAGCATCATCGACGTGTTCAACGGCGGCGAGTCATCCGGCGAATACGGAGACCTGGACAACTTCCGGCCTGCAGGAGCGGGGCCGGAGGACGTGAACTACAACGACATCTATTCGCAGGGGCTCTTTCCCTCCTTCATGAACCCTGCCTCCAGGACGAACCAGGAGGTCGAAAATCTCTGCAGCGACATCCTCACCAAGGCGGTCCAGGCGCTTCCTCCCCTCAAGGGCGGATATGCGACCCCGGAAAGCCGGAATGTGGACGGCGAGGGTGAAGGCTTCTACATGCTCTACGTAAAGAACAACACGGGAGCAGCGCCGGGAGGCATGTGGCTGGGGGACGGCAGACTCGCCGTATCGAAGCTCACCGGGGCCCTCTCCGGGATGGAAAGCGGGATGACCGCCCATGAGATGGGCCACGGCCTGTTCCTGAGGAATTCGATCTCCCCGGGGCTCAAGCGTCTGGACCCGGATACGGGCGGCTCGGCAGATTTTCTCGTCCGGTACAGGAAGGCAGGGGATCCTGATTTCGAAGTCATTCGACTTCTCCATCCCACCCGCAATACCTATCCCGAAGACCACGACCAGCATTTCTCACACAAGTGTGTCATGGCCGATCTCGATCGCCAGGCATTCTGCGGGATCTGCTCCTTGGGCCTGAGGTTCTACGACCGCATCAGGATCCAGGACAAAGGTCAATACCTGAGCAGGATCATGGAGGGCTCCTTCGTGGACGTGGAGAACCCGGACAACGGTGCGAAGATCGTCCATGCCCTCTACGACCCGTCCGCTCCCGATGAGATTAAACTGAGCGAGGTCATCCCTGCCATGGCCGCGAACCAGGAAATCTACCTCATGGCCGTGGGCCCGGAGCGGGAATACAGCTTTGCCGGTACGCCCGAAAAGGGCCGCGTCAATCTCGGCGCCTCGGGAAAGGACCCCATATCCGACTGGAGCTCGAGCAATACGGGCATCGTGAGCCTGAAGATGGCGGGCGGCATCGGCGTGATCGCCACGGCAAAGAGGCCGGGCACCGCGACGATCAAGTTCAGCCGATACGGGAAATCGGTTGCTGCAGTTATCACCGTTGCATGAGAGGGAGCGATCGGGCATGAACGGACTCAAGCTCACATTCGAACTGCAGAGAAACGAGGCCGTGTTCGGGGAGTCTGTCCCCTTTGCCGTGACCCTCACCCATACCTTCAAGTCGCCTGTGCTCGTCAATGCCCTCGATCCGGTGAACCGGGCACTGAAGGTGTTCATGCGAAGACTCGACGGCGAGGAGCGTACTGCGGACCAGATGACTCCTATCCTTCGGGACGGCCTTTCTAGAGGCGCCCCGGTGGTCCCCGGGGGAGTGA
>Ga0116185_1002077_pt1 | contig 19104 bp, 19 predicted proteins | sample AD_JPNNA7_MetaG_FD_89754 | JGI IMG/M metagenome (GOLD analysis project Ga0116185, IMG submission 89754) | Active sludge microbial communities of municipal wastewater-treating anaerobic digesters from Japan - AD_JPNNA7_MetaG | ecosystem: Engineered > Bioreactor > Anaerobic > Digestate | place... | reverse complement strand
TTATTGCTGTAAACTGCAGCGCTTATGTCGAAACGTTAATTGAAAGTGAATTATTCGGACATGAAAAAGGAGCATTCACAGGCGCAATAAAATCAAAAGCTGGTAAGTTTGAACTTGCAAAAGACGGAACTTTATTCCTCGATGAAATTGGTGATCTGTCATTAGCAGTTCAAACAAAATTATTAAGAGTGCTTGAAACAAAAGAATTTGAAAGAGTTGGCGGAAATAAAATATTTAAAATTGATGCGAGAATAATTGCTGCTACAAATAAAAATCTTGTAGAAGAAATTTCTTCAGGAAGATTTCGTGAGGATCTTTTCTATCGAATCAATGTGGTTAATATTCATCTGCCCCCATTAAGAGAAAGGATGGATGATTTTCCTTTATTCGTCAATCACTTTATTGAAGTGTTTAATACAAAGTTTAAAAAAGATGTTAGACAATTTTCATCTCGTGCTTACGATATTTTAACTGAGTATAATTGGCCCGGAAATATCAGAGAACTTGAAAATGTTATTGAGCATTGTTTCGTTCTTTGCAACGGAAAGATAATTGACGTTGATTGTCTGCCTAAAAGGTTACGTGAGAAAAAATTCCTTCCAAGTCAGATAATTATTAATCCAGTAAATAAAGTAAAGGAAACTGAAAAGCAGCTGATTATTTCATTGCTCGAAAAGCACAAAGGTAACAGAACTAAAACTGCTGAAGAATTAAATATCAATCCTTCAACTCTCTGGAGAAAGATTAAGAAACTTGAGATTTGAATTTTACTTAATCAATAAAGGCTGTTTTAAAAAATATTTTTGTCAACCTGAACTCGTTTCAGGTTCTCAAATTATTACAAAAAAAGTGGTTTCTTAAAACAGCCTTTTAATTTTTAACATCCGCCAATTGCCCGTTTTTGAGTTTTCTTAACAGGTCCTGTTGATTTATTTTCTTTGATCAAAACAGGAATTATTGAACTTGCCTTTGTTCTGAATCTGTAAGTATCCTCTTCCCTTTTATTACTAGCTACAAGAGATTTATCAAAGTTTAAAATATCTTTATTAAACTTGCTCAATCCGCCTTGAAGAATAGTTACATTTTTAAAACCTAATCTATTTGCTACAATTGCAAGTTGCCTTTCCTGAAATTCGTCTTCAGCAACAAAAAGATTTACTTTATGTCTGATACTTAAAATTCTTCCGGGCTCTTTCTCAAAAAGATTATCAAAGGTAAAAGAAGTTGAACCCGGTAAACTTTCTTTTTTAAATTCTTCCAATGATCGGAAATCAATGATTTGCAATCTGTTATCATTCTTCATTAATCGATAAGCCAACTCATCAACACTCATTGCTTTTATATCATAATTATTCACAAACTCTTTATCTGATACTAAATTTTTTAGGTGATCTTTTCTTTCGGTTAACATAAAAGCAGTGATTGAAAGAGCAAATCCGATTATACCTAAAGAAACATAATAAGGAGTAAATCTGAAAACAGGTTTTTTAATTCCGTTTACTTTATTCTCAACGATTGAAACAAACCAAAACATTGACAATGCGATTGCAGTTAGCATAAAAGCAAATACTGTTTGCTGCATTCCAAGTAATTCAAATATTCTAATATTTCCCCAATTTTCAGCTTTATATAAACCTTCCCAAATCGGATAACCTTCTGCAAAAACAAAAACACCGATAAATGAACCAGCAATAAATATCATCGCATCAATCTTACCGATAGCTGCTGCGCAAATACTTGTTCCTGGACAAAAACCACCGATTACAAATCCTAATCCCATAATCAATCCGCCGACAATAGCAGACCATAGAAATGTAGGATTAATATATGTAAGGTTAATATCCAATAATCCAAAATGTTCAAAAGCAATTACACCAATCATTGCCACAATGCCTGCAGTGAAGAAAACCCTGAGCACTGTAAAATCATATCCGTAAAACAATCCAACTAATTTTTTAGAAGTTGAAAATCCTGCTTGCTCAAGTATAATTCCAAAAAATATTCCGATGATAAGTGCTACAATGTAATTTAATTCAGGTCCTACAATATCTGGTACTAATGGTCCCATAATAAATACTCTCCTCTCTATATCCAGAGTTTTCTAAAAAAGTAGGCAAACATATATGCTCCGCCAAATATTGCCATCATTGTAATCAAACCGCCGGTTGAAAGCACAGCCATACCACTAAGAGCAGAGCCGCTCGTACAGCCTCTGCCAAGTTGTGCACCAAATCCAAAAAGCAATCCTCCTATTAAAGCGCCGGCTACTCTTATATTTGGTTTAGATCTTGGTCCATATTCCAGCTTAAGATTTAATCGGTTGGAAATCAGTCCGGATATAAATCCTCCGATAAGTACGCCCACAACTTCAAAAACAAGCCAGTTCATCAATGGGCTTCCTTCATGTTCCTGTGCGTATTCTGTATAGAACGAGTTATTACTTGTATGCTCTGGTGCAACAGTTTCAACAATTCCAACAGTAAAACTTTTAACTGCTCCACTTGCACCCAATCCTCTTCCGGTAATGTAAATTGTAGCCAGTAATAAAAGTCCTAATAAGGTACCAGCTAAATACGGATTCATATATTTTTTTTCTTCCATAAAGTCCTCTATTCAGATTTTTCTGATGAAGTTACTTCTCCTTCATCGTGATGTTCTTCTAATTCTTCATAACCGGTTAACATTGCTTTTAAGTTTGTTGTAACTTTTTCACCGGTTGTTATTAAATACAAATGTGCTATGATAAATGCCACCAACAAAAACGCAGCTATCGTATGTATTATTGCTATAACTTCTAATGATTCAATATTCAAAGACTCAATGCCATATTTTTGCGGATATCTGTAAAGCATATAAAGTAATCCGGAGGTAACAATAACCGGAATAACTAAAATTTTTAATCCAAAATAAGTAAGCTTTTGTAATGGATTAAGTTTGCTTAATACAGTTTTCCTAGTTGGATGCGGTGCATTTTTAAAAATACCGAATATATAATAGTTAAGCTGTGCAGCAATGTTTCTGAATGATGGAACATACTGTCTCCATTCACCGGTTGCAAAATGCCAGAAGATTGCAAACACAATAAGTATGATAAGCATATAAGCAGCAATATTATGATATTTAACTGCATCTCTGAATCCAAAAAAAGTATAAGAACCGTGTATTTCAAATCCGCTAAAAGCTAAAAAGAAAATTAAGATAGCCTGCATCCAATGCCAGAATCTTTCAAAAGCTTTATACACATAAACTTGTTTCTTTTTCATTGCTTACCTCCTTTCTTTGCTTTTACCTCCATAAATATTCTTACAGAGCCATGAGCAATAACACCGAGAAACGTAATTATCAATAACCACACTCCGCCAACTTCAACAATCTCAGAATAATCTCTTCCTGGCATATAAAAATCATTAAGTCCTGCAAGTCTGCTGTTTTCTCTTGTATGACAGCTATTACAACTAAGTGAGTTTTCTTTTGTAGCAACCATATGATTTACAGGCCAATACATTTCTGTATTTATAAATGATATTTTTCCACTGAACGGAAGATTAGCATCTTTCATTCCTTCAGTAGCAGCAGTCTGCCAATTGAAATCCAACCAGAAAGCTCCTTCACCTTCCTTATCAGCAAAAAGCTTAGGCTGAATCAATATTTTATTTACGGGATCATAAGGTTGTTTTGCAACATGGATTTTTACCGGATAAATTTTTGATTCATCATCTGCATAAGATCCGTGAAGCTGATTTAATACTAACGGTTTTGTTGTATCGGTAATCTGATCCCCTTCCAGATAATGAGTTGCGGTTCCGTTAAACCATATATAATCCGGAACAACATTTCTGTCCCAGGAAAAACTTCCTTTTATAGATAGATATGTATGATTACCTAAACTGTCATCTTCTTCATAAGGTTCACCGTTTTTTAATTTGCCAGCAGTTGACCAATCCCAAGACATTTTTGTTGAATTCGCTTTTGCATAAGTTGGTATGTGACAGCTTTGACAAGCAACTTTAATTGTATGCTCGTTTAAAATATTATCTTCGTGTGGAGTTGCAGTATGACATTGCTCGCAGTTATTTCTATTCATATTCATAGAAGAAAGTGAATAGACTTTGCCTGCAATATTATGTTTTTCTGTAGTATGGCAATCAACACATTGAAGCTTTGCACCATCAGTTCCCATATGAACATCAATATCTTTGGTTGTTTCAAACATAGCTTCATCAAGATCACCATGTTTAACATTATTTCCTCCGCCGCCATAAAAATGACAAACGCCGCAGTTGCTCAGTTTTGGTTTACCAACACTTTGAGCAATTGCATTAAAATCTAATGTGGATAAAGGCAATCCTCCTTTTTCAGGCGCTTTAACATAAGTTTCAGTATTATCATGACATACCAAACAATCAACATTTGTAGAATCTGTAAAAGATTTTCCGCCTGAAGTCATACCATAACCAATATGACATTTTGCGCAGCTCTCTTCATTACCTTGTGTTCCGATACAGAAATTGTTGATTGCATTTCTTTTACCAAGATAAACAATACCTTTTCCTTCAACATATTCTTCTCTTTCCCAATTCCAGTGATTTGACTGCATTACTTCTTTATGTCGTTGATTGTGGCAGCTTATACAAGTTGCAGTTACCTGTTGAGGAGTTGAAAATTTTTGTTGTAGCACAGCAAATTTTGAATGATCAACTGATGGAGTATATTTTTTAGAATATTTCTCTTTCAATTTCATTAAAGTAGTTGGTTCATAATCCTTCTGTGAAAAAAAGCCTATAGCGATTACTACTAATAAACCGATAAAAGCAAGGACTAATACTATCTTTCTCATCTAACTATTGAATTTTTAAGTGTTTTAGAGTATAAATTATTTTTGATTTACCCATTGATCAAAAACTTTATTTAGGATTTTTAACGAAGAAGTAATTTTTTTAAGCTCATCTTCGCTAACATTTTGCAGGATTCTTTTATGCAACTCGTTATAATTCTGTTGCAAATTTAAAATAAGTGGAGTAGCTTTTGGCAGCAAACAAACTAATATTACTCTCTTATCTTTAGGATCTAGTGTTCTGGTGATTAAGTTTTTTGCTTCTAATGAAGTTAAAATGTGTGTGATTCTTCCCGGAGTTAGTTTAAGAATTTCACGAAATTCTTTTATTGTATATTGAGGCTTAACAGCAAGAAGTTTTAAGAATTTTATCTCAGAAGGTGATAAATTAAAACTTGCAGCAAAATATTCTTCTTTAATATTACAATTACGGGTTAATTCGCAGATCATTTCTGCGATAGGTTCCATTTCAACAGACATTAAATAAACTCATTTATTTTACATTCTAAAATAATTCTGATATTCATAATTTCCAAAATACTGTTTACTGGCAACTAATAAATACCTTGATTTTCGCTAAAATATTAACATTTTATAACAGATGTTGTAAGAACACTCAGAGAAATATAAAAATTCATTTAGGGTCTAAAAGCTTTCAGGTAGTAAGTGATTAAGATTCTAAATATTTTTTAAATTATTGATATATTTGTTTACTAAATAAAGTTTTAGTTGATAAAATGTCTCCGGTATTACACGAAAATCTTAATGAACGCGAAAAATTGATACTACGGTCAATTGTTCAACAATTTATATTAACAGCTGCACCTGTCGGTTCCAGAAACATCACCAGAAAATTTGATGTTGGGGTATCGCCTGCAACTGTCAGAAATATTATGTCTGAACTTGAAGATTCCGGATTTATTAATCATCCTCATACATCTGCCGGCAGAATTCCAACAGATAAAGGCTATAGATATTATGTTGATTCTTTAATGGAAATATCAGCGTTAAACTCAACTGAGAAAAGTATTATCGAAAAAGGTCTTGACTCAAAGCTTTTAGAAAAAGAACAAATATTAAAAGTTGCTTCTAAGTTACTCAGTAATATTACAAAACAGATAGCTTGCGTAACCTATCCAACTCTGGATAAGGGAATACTAACAAAAATTCAGCTCGTTTCACTTTCAAGCACTAGAATGTTGGTAGTTGTTAGTATTCAATCCGGACTGATAAAAACTATTACTTTAGAATTTGAATCTGAAATTGAAGAATCTTCTATACCTGAAGTTGAATCAATACTTAATGAAAGATTAAGCGGTTTAACTTTTCAGGAAATAAGACAAACAGCAAAAGAAAGACTAATCAATATAGAAGATGTTGAAAAACCAATAATGCGTTTGTTTGTAGATTCAGTTGACAAGATTTTTACAGATGTAAAGCCGGAAGAAAAAATACTGATAACCGGAGCAACAAATATTATTCAACAACCTGAATTTGAAGATCCTGAAAAGTTTCAGAGTGTTATAGAACTTATAGAAGATAAAGATATTATAATTCATATATTAGATAAGAAAAAGCCTGAGAAATCTGATAACATACTTATTTCAATTGGTACTGAAAACGAAGACGAAAAACTTCACGAGTACAGTTTAATTACTAAAGAGTATTCTTTTGGAGAAACATCAGGTACAGTTGGAATAATAGGACCGAAAAGAATGGAATATTCAAAAGTTGTTGCAATTATTTCATATCTTGGAGATATGTTAACAGAAGTATTAACAGGAAATAAATAAGGAGAAAAAATAGAAATGTCAAAAAAAAATGTTAATGATGAAAAACGCGAAGACTTAAATGATATTAATCAAACAGAAAATGAAGTAACTGAAGAAATAAATAATGAGCAGCAAATATCAGAAGATCTTTCTAACGAAGAAAAGATAAAAGCATTGGAAGCAGAAGTAGCTAAGTATAAAGATATTATGCTTCGTAAAGCAGCAGAGTTTGAAAATTATAAAAGAAGAACCGAAACAGAACAATTGAACATATTAAAATATGCCGCTGAATCATTAATCATCAAACTTCTTCCCACAATAGATGATCTGGAAAGATCATTATCTCATATGTCTGAAGAAACTGATGTTCAAAAAATTAAAGAAGGTATTCAGCTTATTTACAATAATTTTATGAAGACACTTGATGAACAAGGCGTGAAGAAAATTGAATCTGTTGGCAAACCATTTAATTTTGAGTACCACGAAGCATTGATGCAAAGACCGGATGATTCAGTACCGCCGCATACTGTTCTTGATGAATTGGAAACCGGCTATATTTACAAGGATCATATAATAAGATATGCTAAAGTTATTGTTAGTGAAGAATAATATATCGGTATAAAGAAGATAAATGGCTAAAAGAGATTTTTACGAAGTACTGGGTGTTTCAAGAAACGCATCGAAGGATGAACTTAAAAAAGCATACCGAAAGCTTGCAATGCAATATCATCCCGATAGAAATCCCGGAGATAAAGAGGCAGAAGACAAATTCAAAGAAGCTGCTGAAGCCTATGAAATATTAAACGATGATGATAAACGCGCCAGATATGATCGATTTGGACATAATGGTATTAAAGGCAACGGATTTGGTTCGCAGGGATTTTCAGATATCAATGATATATTTTCACATTTCTCGGATATTTTTGGCGGAGGTTCTTCAATCTTTGATGATTTTTTTGGAGGAGGACAGCAACGAGGCAGACAACGAAGTAAAGGCGTACCAGGTTCAGATCTAAAGGTTACCCTTAAACTTACTCTCGAAGAAATTGCAACCGGAGTAACAAAGAAAGTAAAAATAAAAAAGCAAATTGTATGCGATCTATGTTCAGGAACAGGCGCTGAAGGAAGTACTTCCAGAAAAAAATGTCCGATCTGTAATGGAACCGGAGAAATAAGATCAGTTTCAAGATCAGTATTCGGACAGTTTGTTAATATAACAGCTTGTTCAAATTGCAATGGAGAAGGCGAAGTTATTGATACTCCTTGTAAAAAATGTTCCGGAGATGGAAGAATCAATTCTGAATCAACAATAAACATTGATGTGCCTGCCGGAGTTCACCAAGGAAGTTATATGACATTGCGCGGTGATGGAAATGCAGGAAAACGGGGCAGTCAATCGGGTGATATTATTGTTGTATTTAAAGAAGAGGAACACGAATATTTCGTAAGAGAAGATGATGATATTTTATATGAGCTTTCCATTACATTTCCTGAGGCTGTTTTAGGAACTGAGGTTGATGTTCCGACTTTAAATGGAAAAGCAAGATTAAAAATTGATCCCGGAACTCCATCAGGTAAACTATTGAAAATGAGGGATAAAGGGATAAAACATCTGAACCACTCGGGTCACGGTGATCAAATAATTAAGGTTAATATAAATATTCCTAAAAAATTATCTAATAAAGAAAAGGAATTACTTAAAGAATTAGCAAATCAGCCAAACTTCAAATCCGTTGATAAGGATACTGAAAATGGTTTCTTTAAGAAATTCGGACTTTAAGGATAATTGACTTAAACTAATTATGTAATTCTGCATAATTAAAGCATAAATCAATGTTTGACAAATTATCAAAAAGAAGTGGTTTAACAAATACTGAGATAAAAATCCTGGGATTTCTTATCTCCGTCTTCTTAATCGGGATTATTTACAAAACTTTTTTTAATAATCAGGAAAATAATCCATATCTTAGTTTTGATTATGATGAAGAAGATACAAAATTTTATGCTCTAACCTCGGATTCTTTATCTTTAAATAATCAAAAAAGTAGCAACATAAATGTTGATTATAAGCAGGAAGTTTTAGATTTTAACACTCAGAATTTTAAGAATATTAGAAAGAAAATTCTACCTGCTGAAAAAAGTATAAATCTTAATACTGCATCAGCAGATGAGCTGGCTAATTTGCCTGGTATAGGCGAAAAAACAGCTCAAAAAATTATTGAATATCGTCAAAGTATTAAAAGATTTAAAAGCATTGACCAATTGTTAAATGTTAAAAACATTGGCGATAAAAAACTTAAACAAATTAGAAAATACGTTTATATAGATTAATAATAATCATTTTATTTTCCCGGAGGAATAATGCCATCCAACAGTTCTAAAAAAAATGAAGATCCTTGGTACTTACACGCTGGATTGTATCTTATAATTGCTATTCTTACTGTATTACTTATAAAAGTTGCCGTACTGGATCCTCAAGAACAAATTGACAAAGAAAATTATTTTAAAAAAGAAACCAGATTAAGAATGACAAATCTGAAGGAAGCTCAGATACTTTGGCAGCGGAAAAATGGTTCTTTTACTAGTAGTTTAGATGGACTGATAAACTTTATTAAAAACGATAAATATGTTGACAGTGTTCGTAATTCTTTTGATTCACTCAGACAAAAACCTGCCGATCCATTTAAAGTTTTATCTAATGGCGCTTTTATTCCTGACAGTTTGTTCCTGTCACCAAAAGTAAATCAGAGATTTGTTATGGGAATTGATAGTACTGTTGTAAGCGACACAGTAATAAATCCTCAAGGTAAAGTTCTTCGAGTTGAAAAGAAAATTGTTAAGGGAACAAAATATTATATTGAAGATCCTGCCGGATATGGTTCCATTGGCAGCATTGATAATGAAGCATTAAAGAATACGGCTTCGTGGGAGTGACGATATCTGATAATGGCTGGATTTGAAAATCATATTGGGTTTAATTTATCCGGCACAAAGCTGCAGATTGTTGAAGTAAATTATATCAATGATCAATTCAGACTTGTAAATGTTGACGAAGCTTACTTTAATGATCCTATAAATTTTGAAATAGATAAAGAAACTAGAATCAGCGCCCTTATACAGGGCGCTTTTGATGAATTACTGATTAAAAAAAATTTTAACAGTAACTCTGCATCATTTACCCTGCCCTTTGAACTTTTCCACACAATGCAGATTCCTTATGATACAACTTTACTTTATCAGGACCTGATTGATGAATTCAAATGGGAATTTTCAGTTAATTATCCGTTTATTTCCACTAAAAATTTAGTATTGCAGTATTTTGAAATCGAGCAGGGTCCATTTATCGAAAAAAATACTGCCCTGGTTTTTGCAGTTCAAAGAAGATATTTGCAAATGCTTGATACATTTTGCAAAAAAAATAATCTAAAATTAAGATTTGTTGATAATCTTCATATTGCTGCTGAAAGATCACTTTCTGTAAGTAATGCAATCGTTTATAAAGGACTAACTCTTAGTGTTTATTTTAATAATAAATTCCTGTCATTGTTTTATGCTTTTAACGGAAGACCATTATACTTTAAAGTTATTCCGCTTAACGATGCCAGCGAAATTACAGATCATTTGTTAAGAGAAACATCAACTTCATCAATACTCCATATTGAAAGAACACAAATAGAAGCTGCGTTTATTTCCGGTGATGAAATATCAACGGCAATTGTTCAGACACTTAAAAAAGTTTTAGGACTTGATTTTATAGCTTTTAATCCTTTTGATAAAATAAGACCAATGCCTGATCTGTATGAAAGCAAATTTTATCTTGAAAAATATAATTCATTTTCTTCTGCGGCAGGTATTGCATTCAGAATAGCCTGATCTTACCGGTAATGATATGAAGATGAGAATCATTTCAGGAATCTTTAAAGGCAGGCTTATTACTGTACCTCAATCCAAAGAAATCCGGCCTACTACAGACAGAGTACGGGAAACACTTTTCAATTTACTTAATAACCGAATTGATTTTACTGAGATAGAAGTTCTGGATTTTTATTCAGGTTCAGGTTCTCTTGGTCTAGAATGTTTAAGCCGCGGTGCAAAGCATGTTACGTTTATTGAACGAGATTTCAAGATATACAAAAACCTTTTAGAAAATATTAAATCGCTTAATGTTGAAGACAACTGTAAAGTGATAAAAATAAGTGCAATAGATTATTCAAAAAAAAATCCTTATAAACAATACGATCTTATACTTGCTGATCCGCCGTTTTTTAAAGATGATATATATGAAGTAGTTAAAAACATCATACAAAACAATTATCTAAAAAGTGATGCAAGAATGGTAATTGAGCGCTCAATCCAAACAAAGGGAAAAGATATCGAAAATTTTAAAACTGAGCCTTTTAAAATTATAGGTGATTCCTGCCTTTACGAGATATTACAAAAATAATTTTTAGAATAATTTAACTTTGGATTTTTTATATAATTATGATTATCAATAGATTAGATTATCAGAAATAAGATATTTTTAATCCTATGAAAAGAGTTATTTATCCCGGTACTTTTGATCCTGTAACTTATGGACATATTGATATTGTAAAGCGGGCAGTTGATCTTTTTGATGAAGTTTTTATAACTGTTGCAATAAATCCTTCAAAAAAACCCTTGTTTACAACTAAAGAGCGTGTAGAAATGCTCCGTGAATCATTAAAAGAATTTAAGGATAAGGTTATTATTGATTCGTTTGATGGGCTTCTGGTTGAACACGCAAAATTGGTTGGTGCTAAAGCAATTGTAAGAGGTTTAAGACAGATAAGCGATTTTGAATTTGAATTTCAAATGGCACTGATGAACAGAAAACTAAGCGGAGATATTACAACTATATTTTTAATGCCTCACGAACGATATACTTATCTCAACTCAACTGTTATAAGAAATCTGGCTTCACTAAAAGCTGATGTTAGCAGTTTCGTTCCGCCAAATGTTCAGGAAGCTCTGATGAAGAAATTTAAATAGTTATCTTTAATTATTAGAAGCCCCTTAGAAAATCTATTTATCTTTCTCTGTGCTTCTCAAATCTGAATTATTAAAATTCTTTCCCGTACTACTTCTTTTTAATCTACATCACATAGTATTATTCATTATTTAACTAAATTCTTAAATTGTGCGCGCATTTTAATTTTTTTTTACAACATATTTTTAAGGAGTAATACTATGCCATATCCTAAATACGAAATCTTTAAAGATAAATCAGGTAAGTTTCGTTTTCGTTTATTTGCAGGAAACGCGCAAATAATTTTACAAAGTCAGGGTTATAATTCAAAAGAAGCTTGTATGAAAGGCATTCAATCAGTTAAAAAGAACGCTGGAAATAAAGAACGCTTTGTAGTTGAGCAGGCAAAGAATAAAAAATATTATTTTAATCTTGTTGCCGGTAATAAGGAAGTAGTTGGTACAAGCCAAATGTATGCAAGCCGCGATACCCTGCGTAAAGGAGTGGCTTCAGTAATGCGTAATGCAAAATCTCAAGTTGAATAAGAATATCAATTCAATTATTTGATCAATCCCCTTTTATTAAAGGATTGAACATATCGAATCAATTCATATTCAACTTTGATAATTCGAAGAAAGAAAAATGTTAATCCAAAAGGGCAGCTTAGTGCTGCCCTTTTTACCATCAAATACTTCTGATTAACAAAAAAAACCCAAACCAATTTGTTTTTTATGTTTTCAATCTCCCAGTTTATTATTCTCTCGTGAAAAATAACCTCTTAGAATCATCTTTACCATTTAATTTAAACATATAAATAAATTGGCAATTCTCACTTTTAATACTTTCTAAAATCTTTTCAATAAGATGTTTTCTGAAATGAAAATTTTCTAAAAATACTTCTTCAGAAATCGAATGTGTATTTTTCCTAATAGAATAATCATCATTATGATCGATGTAGATCATAAAACCTTGATCTAATTCATTTGAAGAGATAAGTTCTGACATACGTTTAACTTGAGAATACATCTCAATAATTTTTTCAAAAAAATCTGGGTTTAGGTAATCTTTATTTCCGAGTTTGGGAAAAGCTGATCTTTTTTTAATAATTTCTTTATTAAGATTATATTCCGCTAAGAATGAATCTGTTTTCTTAAGAAAATCTTTTAATAAATTTTTATCAGTATTTAATCCATTCAAAATTTCTTTTGGAAAAGGTGACTCGAAATGATTCTTTAGTTCAATTGCTACACGTAAATTTCTAAGGTTATCAAGAATTCCAATATCAATTCTTTCTTTTCTATTCAATGGATCGCTTACCTCTCCACTAATTTTCCATTCAGTTGGAAGAAATTTTTCGAGAACAGACATAATTTCACTAACCCATACGGCTTCAGTAGCGTGCATATTTTCATAAAGATTTTTAGATGACTCTTTTATTATAGTGCAAACCCGGTCTTTATTAATAAATTTCTGGGGGAAATTTTTAATATGATAAGGCGAATATGAATCATAAATATCAAATGAATAATTATAACTTTTCTTGTTTGGGATCCAATATACATGATTAGAAGAGGGATCAAATCCAGCAGCGATATAAATTGCTGGAAAATCCCGCACCAATTCAAGACGTCTTAATTTATAAAAATCTTCAAGGACCTTTTCCTTTGTAAGATTAGTTCCCATTTTGAGTTCTATATAAGCTAAAGCATGTCCAACATTCTTATCATATATAATTATGTCAGTATAATACTTTCGTTCTTTCTCAGTTTTAATAAATTTATTAATTGGTGATTTAAGTGGTTTAAGATTTTCATTTAATTTTATCTTATAATGCCCGCCTTCATCTTGTTCAATGTTAAAATATTCATCAATTAAATTCTTTTTCTTTTCATATTTATTTGGACTTATCCAAAGAATTCCTTTCCCATGTTTAAATGCACCCATCTCAAGCATAATTAGATATCTTTTAAAATATTGCACACCAATATTTTTCTTGAGCTCAATATATAAATGTCGCTCCCAATCTAATTCTTTAGTAATGTTTAAATAAGAGAATTTATTAAAAACATTTGAAAAGCTTTTAGTAATTAAATCGAATGTTTTAACTTGATCCATAACGGTTACTTCTAAATGATCTGGTAAACTATGATTTATTTGATATGTTTTATAATATTATCAAATCTTTTACGATTTGATATTTTAAAAATTTTTTGTTTCTGCAATATTTAAAAATTATTAAGAATATTATAATGATATAAGATTCAATCTCAGAAATGACCCTAGTATTTTTGTTAATTTAAACATTATAAGCAATACTTAAAATTATCAAAAGTTTTATTGTAACATTAAATCTTTCAAGAACAATGTTTAAAAAGTCTTATTTTATATTTCACAGTGAAGTCTATATGTAAAAGTGTTTATGAATATTATATCATTATTATTTATTATATAAAAATGTTGATTTATTTAATTTATCTATTATTTTTGAATATTATTGTCCATTAAACTAAAAAATATGAGATAAGCTCTTAGTTTATAAATATTTAAATAATCCTTTTTGGGAAGTAACAAATGGTTAACAGAAATGCAAAAATATTGTTTCGGGTAAAAAATTTTAAATCGTTAGAAAATGCTGAAATTCAATTAGCTCCACTTACTTTTCTATTTGGTCCTAATGGTTCTGGTAAAAGTTCTATTTTTAAAGCATTAAAATTTTTACATGCAAATTTATTTCCATTTTCATCAGACGAACTAAATTTTAAAATTGACAATACAACTGATTTAAATTCGTTTGAAGATATTGTCATAAATGGAAATGTTTCAAAAAAAATAACTATGGAAATTGAAGTTGAGCCAGGAATATTTAATAAAATTAAATCAGAGGATATATCAGCCTATGAATCTTTATATAAAAACTCAATCAATAATTTTAACTCAGAATTTATTCAAAAAAGCAAATTACCTTATAACAGGCGTTATCCATTTAATGAATTATTTAATTATAAACTAAATGATGAAGAACCAAAATTTGAATTTAATTCAATTTATAGAGATGATGTAGATGATTCAGTTGAGGAAAACTTTATATTTGAATCTGTTAGTGGGGGAAGGGGTTTACCAACAGATTTTGATAATCTAATTTTTCCATTCAAATTCAGAATACAATTTGGTTTACAAGAAGATAAATATGTTATTGAGCTCATAAAAATTGAAAGCTCAATTGAGAAATTTTTCATTGAGTTTTATCCTTCCCTAAGAAAAGATGGTCAAATTAAAAGGACTATATCTGTTTTTAGTAATAACAAAATTGATAAAATATTCCAAGATTTTTATGATAACTTTTGGGGATTGCCATTTATGTATGATATATATTTTGAATATCAAAGTGTTCTAAATAAATTTTTCTATTATAAAGTTCAAAGAACCAATCTTTGGGAAGAAAGTAGTTACAATCAAAGAAAAAACATTTATAATAAATTCCAGTTTTGGTATCATTTAACATTTCAATACATCCCTAGTTTTATTGATAATCTGTTGTCAATTGATCATTTACAACCTGTCAGAGAGGAACCAAAAGATATATATGTTTTAAAAGAGGGTCATTTTGATCATAATGAATATTATGGTCTTCCTTCATTCCTTGAATCAAAGCAAAAAAGTTATTTTATTAGAAAAAAAATGAATGAATTCGGTTTGGCAAAAGGTATAAGAATTAAAAAAGAAAAATCAGTTGGATTTCTTCAATATATGCCTAATGAACGTAATTATTATTCCAGTATTAAAGGGGCTAGTAGCGGTTTATTACAAGTATTACCAGTTATTTTCAGGTCCTATATTAATAATCAAATTTTTATTGAGCAACCTGAACTACACTTACACCCTAATCTTCAATCAAAATTAGCTGAATATTTTGTAGAAGTAATTAAAAACAAAGAGATAGAATTTGCATCGGATTCCGTAATTCAAACTTCAGAGATTAAAGATATACCATTTTTTCTCATTGAAACTCATAGTGAACATTTGATTAGGAAGGTCCAAATATGTATCGCTAAAGGTTTAATTGATAGACAAAACATCTCAGTCCTTTATTTTGATAAAAATCAAAAATCCGGAAAGACAAAATTAAAGAAAATGATTATAGATGAGACAGGCTTTTTTCAAGAACCTTGGCCTGATGGTTTCTTTGATACTTCATATAACCTTACAAAAGAATTATTAAGAGCAAATAAAAACTAATGAATCAACAATTAGTTATTTCTAGAAATATTGTTAATTACTTTTATCAAAATTTACCTGCTTACTCTAAAAATGAAGCTTTAGAAATTATTAATTATATTGAACAAAATCTAATTGTTTCTGATAAAGGGAAATTTCATTTTAATGAACTAATAAATGAAATAGAAAAACTTGAACCCTCTCAAAAAAAAGAAGAAATTTCTAGAATAATTACACACTGGATAACAGAAAAAAGTTGTTTCATCGAATTTGAATATAAGAATAATATCAAATCTGAAATCGACCTCACTCTAAAAACATTAGATAAGATATACTTTCAACCCTTAATTTCACTAGAAGGAATTAAAGAAATAAAAAAGAAACATAAACAAATTGAAGTTCATGATGAAAAATCATTTATTAATCCTCAAATAACTCAAAAGCTTAAACACCTTCCAACAATAATTTTACTTAAACAAAATGTCCGTTATGATTTGTTAAAGATATTTGATCCTTTCTTAAGAGATTCATCTCAAATATTAATCGAAGATCCTTATTTGCCAAATCCTTCAGCGAGTAAAAATGTTTTAAAAATAATTAAGAAATATCCAGAAAAATATTTTAATCTGATTTTTTTAAATAAAAAACTTTATTCCAACTATTTAGCAGAAAAAGAGACAATATATAATAACTTTGTATCTGAATTAGAGAACTTGAATAATAAAGGTTATAATATTCAATTTGCGAAAAAATACAATATTAAAACTCACAAGGAAAGATTTTTATATACGGAAATAATTCAAATATATTTACCTGGAGGTTTTGATTTTCTAAGTGATAAGGGTTATCTAAAAATAAACCCAGAAAACGATATTGTGGAAAAGAAAGAACTTAGAATAGAAAATCGTAGATTTTAACTATTGTATTTTATTCATAATTGTTAAAAAGAAAATAATATATTTCTAAAAAATTTTACTCAAACAAAAAACCCCAAAATATTTATGTTTTGGGGTTTTTTTATGAGCTGGTGAACGGATTCGAACCGCCGACCGGCTGATTACAAAGAATATTCAAATAGTTCTATTCTGTGGGGATTTCTCAATATTTCAATGGATTTGACATATAACTTGAAATAGTTTTGTAAATGCTTTTTTATAGTTGTTAATGGTTATTTATTTGAAATATTGTAAGTTTGCGAGGTACTAAATTGGAGCTACTTTCTGATGAACTACCTTTACCTTGGCGATTGCCATAATGTGCTTAAAAATGAAATTGCGGACGAATCAGTGGACCTTATCTACATTGATCCTCCCTTCAACAGCAAACGAGACTACAACATATTTTTTGACAGCAAAGAGATCCAGACGCAACGGATTGCTTTTGAAGATACCTGGACACTTACGAACATTCAGGATTCACTTGCTGAATTAAACACGCTGCAAACTCATAAACTTTACACTCTGCTTACTACTTATCAGGACGTTGCACCTCACGCTTTCCCTTATCTTGTTATGATGGGACTAAGAATTCTTGAGCTGCATAGAGTGTTAAAAACTACAGGAAGTTTTTATCTCCATTGCGATCCTACGATGAGCCATTATCTGAAAACTGTTTGTGATTTGATCTTCGGACCTAAAAATTTTATTAATGAAATAATTTGGAAGAGAACAAGTGCTGGCAAACCGATTTATCGGAATTTGCCTAAGAATAATGATACAATTTTTTGGTACGTTAAAACTGATAAATACGTTTACATTCCGTTGCGGGAGGATTTGAGTAAAGAAGATAAAGCTACTTTCAATTTAGATGATGGGGATGGAAGAGGAGCATATAATACACAGCCCATAATCAATCCTGGTGATAGACCAAACCTTAAATATATTTATAAGGATATGCATGGTAGGAAATGGAACCCCCCTTCAAGAGGATGGAGATTTAATGAGGAAAGGATGAGGGAACTTGAAAAAGACAATAGGTTATATTTTACAAAAAATACAATTCGTGAAAAGTATTATTTATCAGAGAGATCCCTAAAGGGAAAGCAACTATCAAATATTTGGACTGATATAGGAATCGCAACGATTAACGAATCTCTCGGTTATCCAACTCAAAAACCAAAAGCACTTTTAGAAAGAATTATTAAAGCAAGCAGTAACGAAGGTGATATTGTTCTTGATGCCTTTTGCGGTTGCGGAACTTCTATTGATGCAGCCGAAGGATTGCATAGAAAATGGATTGGTATTGATATTTCACCAATTGCAATTTCACTAATCAAAAGAAGACTGAAAGATTCTTACAAAGATTCATTAAGTAAATTCGAAGTAAGAGGAGTTCCGGAGGATGAGCCATCAGCCATTCGTTTATGGAATGAAAATCCGTTTGCGTTTCAGGACTGGTGGCTCACTGAATTTGAAGTGTTCTCAACAACCGAAGGGACTAAAGGAGCTGATAAAGGTATTGATGGAATAGGACAATATTTAATTGGTGAAGATTCTTTCATCCGCATTGCATTCCAGGTTAAAGGTGGTAAAGTTCAATCAAAAGATATTGATGCCCTGATTGGAGTATTATCTAAACATAAATGTGAGCTTGGAATATTTCTTACAATTGAACCTCCTACAAAACCAATGCTTGATACTGCAGCTCAGCAAGGCTTTGTGGAATTCCCTGGTTTTCAATTTCCAAGAATTCAGATACATACACTAAAAGATTTCTTCGCAAACAAACGACCTAAACTGCCAGCTACAAATATCACTTTCAAAGCTGCACAGTTTAAGGGTAAGAAAAGTAAACAGATAGATTTGGGATTGTAAATGGAAAGAGATATGGATCTTATTAGAAATATTTTATTGAAGATTGAAGAATCTTCTAAACCAACCGGTTGGATTAGTATTACAATTGATGGATATGCTGATTCGGAAATTTCATATCACATTAAATTGTTAGCACAAGCAGGATTAATTGAAGCATTCAACGGTAGTGATTCAGCAGGGTTTGATTGGAAGGCTAAATCACTAACTTGAGAAGGACACGAATTTTTAGATGCGGCAAGAAATAATAAGATTTGGGAGAAAACCAAAGCAGTAATTAAATCAAAAGCCCTGGGAACGTCATTCGAAATTGTAAAAGAAGTGCTTAAAGAGATAACCGTTTCATTTATTAAACAAGGCGTAATATGAGTAAAATAAAAGCAGTTCATATAAAAGACAGAACAGTTGAAAATCTCATAGTAGGTGGGGTTTATTATATTTCCTTCGATGGTAAAAAAGCATATAAAGTTGAATTGTTAGATATTA
>Ga0116185_1002071_pt1 | contig 19155 bp, 17 predicted proteins | sample AD_JPNNA7_MetaG_FD_89754 | JGI IMG/M metagenome (GOLD analysis project Ga0116185, IMG submission 89754) | Active sludge microbial communities of municipal wastewater-treating anaerobic digesters from Japan - AD_JPNNA7_MetaG | ecosystem: Engineered > Bioreactor > Anaerobic > Digestate | place... | reverse complement strand
GTGCAATCACAGCATTAAAATCGCTATTAACTGGATATACTGTTGTGTTTTTTTCAGTTGTGTATAATTCAATTGCATTTGCTAAATTTTTTAAATTGGCTGCTGATGCGTTAACAGCAGCTTTGGCTCTTGCTGTATTATATCTGGGAATGGCTATTGCCAACAGAAATCCTAATATGGCAATGACTACGATTAATTCAATTAATGTGAAACCTTCTTCCCCCTTTTTATTTTGTTTTTTTCTTATAACTGACCACATTTTTGTGCACCTCCAAATATTTCGGTTATAATATTTAATATATTTATCGGTTGAATAAAAGAAAACTTTATACTCAAATTAAAATGTTTATCCTCCGCCCATTCCCTGAGATGCCATTTCGAAGATAGGAAGGAAAAACGCTAAAGCTATAATTAATAGTCCAACACCAATAACTGCAGTGAGAACCGGCTCAATGGTGGTTGAAATACGTCCAACAAAAACGTTAATTTCTTTATCATAGAGCTCAGATAATTTACCCAGGGTCATTTCTAAATTTCCTGATTCCTCTCCTACGTTGATCATTTGAGTAAGAATAGGAGGAAAAAAATCATAATCCTTGACGCTCTGAGAGAGATTTCTCCCTTTACGAATTTTTTCCGCAATCTCCAAGAGGATATCCCGAATGAAGTAATCCCCTACCGCTGAGGAAACGGTTTCCAATGCTTCGACCATGGGCATCCCGCTACGCAATAAACCATTCATGATCCAACAAAAACGAGAGATGACTAGTTTTCTAAACAATTCTCCAAAAAGTGGCAATTGGTGTTTTTTTTGGTCCCACCACCTTTTTCCTTTCTCTGAGTTAGCATACATATAGAAAATAATAAATCCACCTATCAACCCCCCGTAAACGAAATACCAATTGGCATTCATAAATTTAATAACATCTAAAAAGATCTTAGTAATGGTTGGAAGTTCTATGCTGAAGCTTTCAAAAAGAAGAAGAAATTGGGGGAAAACAAAATACACCATAAAAAATGAAGCAGCTATCATGGCTACTATTAAAATTATAGGGTAATACATAGCCGATTGTACTTTGTCTCGAAGGTCCTTCTCCCATTCTAAATAATCGGCTAATCGTCCTAAGGCCCAATCAAGGTTACCTCCAGCTTCACCCGATTGGACCATCCCAACAAAAACTCGGTTAAAAACTTTGGGATATTCATTGATGGCTTGAGAAAATGAATAACCTCGCTCAATCTTTCCGGCTAATTCTTCAATAACAATAGCAAAACCTTTATTCGAAACCTGTTCACCCATACTTTCAAGAGCGGCAATTAAAGGAACGCCAGCTTCTAACATTGTAGCAATACCACGACTAAAAAGAGCTAACTCTTTAAGATTTATTTTCCCTCCCTTACTGGTAGAAAAAAGAGAAATTTCTTTTTTTAGGCCTTTTGGTTTCTCCTCGGTAATGGAAGTAATAAAATAGCCCCGATCACGAAGAGCAATAACTGCATCTCTTTCGCTATTGGCTTCCATTGATCCTTCATGAGTTGCACCCAAGGTATCACGGACTTTATAAATATAATTTGACATTAAGCTCGATTCCTCCAGACTTTAAATTCTTTCTGATCAATGGCATGATCAAAAGCGTCTTCCCAGGTCACCAAGCCTTTACGATAAAGCTCAAAGAGCGATCGATCCATAGTAACCATTCCTTCTGATAAGGAGGTTTGCATTATGGTATAAATTTGATGACTCTTCCCTTCTCGTATCAAATTACGAATGGCATTATTGGCTAACATTACTTCAATTGCTGGTACTCTCCCTTTAGCATTAGCACGGGATAAGAGTTGTTGACTGATAACACCTTGAATAGCTCCCGCTAATTGGATACGAACTTGTTGCTGTTGATGGGGAGGAAAGATGTCGACTATCCGATCAATGGTTGAAGGGGCATTGTTGGTATGGAGGGTAGCAAAAACCAAATGCCCGGTCTCAGCGGCGGTCAAGGCAATCGCAATGGTTTCTAAGTTTCGCATCTCCCCCACCAGAATGACATCAGGGTCTTGACGAAGAGCATGAACTAAGGCATTTTCAAAGGAATGGGTATCAGCGCCCAATTCTCTTTGATTAATAATACTTTTTTTATGGCTATGGAGATATTCAATCGGATCTTCAATGGTTATAATATGACACGCTCGCGTATTGTTAATATAGTCAATCATCGACGCCAATGAAGTGGATTTTCCACTACCGGTTGGTCCGGTTACTAAAATCAAACCACGAGGTAGTGCTACTAATTTGACCAGTGTCTCTTTGGGAAGTTGGAGCTCTTCCATGGAAGGGATGGTATAACTCAAGGCTCGAAGCACCAAACCACAGGATCCGCGCTGTCGGTAAACATTAACGCGAAAACGACCAGTTTGAGGAAGACCAATCGAAAGGTCTAATTCATTATTTTTATGAAATTGTTCCCAGCGCTCATTTCCACCAACAATAAATCGAGCGATATATTCGGTATCTTCTGGCTTCAAAACCGGCAAATCGGTTTTTGTTAATTTTCCATCGATGCGTATAACCGGTGGTAATCCAACCGTAAGGTGTAAATCAGATCCTTTGCTGTCTACAACTTTTTTAAGAAGCTCTGGTACATCCCAATCCATTTTAATCCTACCTTATGTTTCTCCTGAAAACTCATATTCAACCATATTCCTGCTATATTGACCTCTCTCTTTGGATAAAGGGAGAAGGTGCTATCTATTCTTTCTATAGCACAAATATATTATCGGATACTTTTACGAAAAGTTTAGAAAAGATGAGTGTTTTAGAGGAAAATCAAATATCGGCAGTAACTCGGTACATTTCTTCCGGGCTAATTATGCCTGCAAGCACTTTTATTGCAGCATTTTCACGAAGAGTTCTCATGCCTTCTTTTCGAGCTGTTTCAGTTAGATCTCTCTCAGTAGCATGATTTAATATCATTTCTCGAAGATAATCATTCAAATCAAATATGCTGTGGACGGCTATTCTCCCCTTGTATCCCGAGGTACAACGGGAACATCCTTTTCCTTTATAAACCACAACATGATCCTTCTTGCCGTCAGTAAGGTCGAGTGCTGCATCACCATCCAATTCTACGGGATATTTACAATATTCACATACTTTCCTCGCCAATCGCTGGGCAACAACTCCAATAATTGCTGAAGAAATAAGAAAAGAAGCTACGCCCATTTCTTGGAGTCGGGTTACCGCTCCAGGTGCAGTATTGGTATGAAGAGTTGAAAATACTAAATGCCCGGTGAGCGCGGCATGAATGGCAATCTCAGCGGTCTCTCGGTCTCGAATTTCACCGACCATGATAATATCCGGATCTTGTCGCATAATAGAACGGAGCGAGTTAGCAAAAGTAAGGTCAATTTTTGGTTTAACTTGGATCTGGTTGATATCATCTAAAATATACTCAACTGGATCTTCAATGGTAATAATATTTAAATCCGGACTACTAACGTGATTAAGAGCGGAATAAAGAGTGGTGGTCTTTCCGCTGCCGGTGGGCCCGGTGAGAAGAACCATTCCATAAGGCCTTTCAATCATCCTAAAAAAACGTTGCAGGTCATCAGGCTCAAATCCCAACCGCTTGAGATTTAAAAGTAAACTTGATTTATCAAGAATTCGCATGACGATCTTTTCTCCAAAAATAGTAGGGAGAGATGAAACTCGAAAGTCTATGGTTCGATTTTCTACAGTTACCTGAAAACGACCATCTTGGGGAAGACGTCTTTCAGCGATGTTCATACGACAAAGAATTTTAACCCGGGATATTAAAGCAGGATGAATTTTAATGGAGGTACTGGTTGAATCTTGAAGGATTCCATCAATTCGATACCGAATTCTCACCCGGTCTTCATGGGGTTCAATGTGGATATCACTAGCACCCGCTCGAATGGCTTGAAGAATTATCATATTGACTACCCGGATAATTGGTGCTTCTTCACCCATCTCCTTGAGTTGATCGATTTTTAGTTCCTCAGCTTCATCAAGGTAGATCATGCCCTCTTCTTCCTCAGCTTCCTTGAGGATCTCGCTAACCGAAGAACTGCCTCCATAATAAGAATTTATAATACTCTCAATCACATCTGGAGGAGCAATTGCTGGATGAACATCCTTTTTGGTCATTATTCTTGCTCGGTCAATCGTTACAATATCCACTGGATTCACCATGGCCAAAACTATAAAACTGGCTTCTTCATTCACTGTAACACAATGATTTTGCCGACAAAATTTTTCGGGAAGACGAGTCACTGCGTTGGGATCAACGACATAATTATCGAGGTCAATATATAAAGTGCCCATCTGCTCTGCAAGAGCCTGAAAGAGTTCTTTTTCCTTCACGAAGCCTTCTCTTCGTAATATTTCACCTAATTTTTCACCGGTTTTTTTCTGAATTTCTATTGCTTTCATAAGCTGATCAAAGGTAATAAAACGCTTGGCAACCAGTATCTCACCTAATTTTTTTGAATTGAGTGTGCTCATTTCCATAAAGCATTTCTCCTAAATCAATACTTATTGGCAACTTATTTAATCCTGAAAACACCTTAATCAGCGAGGTGTGAACCCTGATTAGAAAAAAAACACTCGATATGTAGTTTAAACTGATTCAAAAACTCACGGACTTGATAAATCAAGCCCTTATAAAAGAATACAAAATTATAGAGGCACAATGTAGTATTGTGCCCGTTCTTTAATTAACGTAGCGACATGCCATGGCATGTCGAATCTTGGATATTATTATCATCTGGTGATACTATGCAGCATGAACGTCTACTCGCAATATATAATTTACCACGAATATCTCAACACTGTCATCCTGAGGATTGGTATTAAGAATCCGTGAGGATTTCTTCTTTTAGGTTTTTTACATTTCAAATACTTTAACCGATGAGATTCTCACGTCGTCCAGAAAAAACACCGGACTCCTCAGAATGACGGAGTAGGTGGATGAGATTCTCACGTCGTCCAGAAAAAAACACCAGACTCCTCAGAATGACGGTGAAGCCGGATGAGATTGCTACGTCATCCGATAGAAACACCGGACTCTTCAGAATGACAGAAAGTCAGCAAGATACTTACCTCAATGCCTCATTCAAGGCTTTTTCCATTACTCCAATGGGGGCTTCAAAGCCAGTAAACAAACGAAAACTCTCCGCTCCCTGAAAAAGTAACATCATCTTTCCATCAAAAGCTTTTTTCCCCTTTTTTCGTGCTTCTCTTACCAGAGGAGTTTCTTCACGATTATAGACTACATCAATTACCAATTCACAGTTATCAATACCGTTCCATGGAACTTCAATGATTTCCTGGCTAAGTCCCAAACTAGTAGCATTAATCAAAACATCAACCTGGCTCAAAAAAGAAGATTGACCATTTATAAAGCTCTCCCAGTTATCAATTTCTATTACCGTGGTGAATGAATTTTTTGCCCACTGCTGAAATTGTAAAGACCTCTCGAACGAACGATTAAACACTATAACCTTACGAACTCCTCTTTCAATGAGCACCGATAAAACAGCTCGAGCAGCTCCTCCAGCTCCCAAAAGAGCAACCTGTTTACCATTAAGGTTAATCTGATTAAAATCCAGAGCTTTAGCGAAACCAATCCCATCAGTATTATAACCAACTAACTCTTCATCTTTTACAACCACAACATTCACTGCTCCCAATAGTAAGGCAGTATCATCCAATCTATCCAACCATTGAATAATTTTTTCCTTGTGTGGAACTGTAACGTTTATTCCCTTCAATCGCCAAGTTCGAAGCGTCCGAACAGCGTCCATAAGGTCCCCAGTGGAAATATCGAAAGCTAAATAGACGTAGTCGAGGTTTAAAGCGTTGAGCGCTGCATTTTGAAATACTGGTGACAGTGAATGATCCACTGGATGTCCAATGAGTCCTAACAAGTTGGTTCGAGCGGTTATTCGGTTTTGTTGAACCATTGAAGAAACCTTTTCATAACAAATTTTTCCACCAATCGTACCAGGCGGGTAAAAAAGAATTCTTTTCGGTTAATGGGATTGACTAAAATAGTATGGAGATTTAATCGATTCCCTCCTAAAACATCGGTAAATATTTGATCACCAATCACAGTAACCTGATTGTAATTCAAGTCCATCGATTCCAGAGCCTTACGAAAGGAACCGCGTCGCGGCTTTTGGGCCATAGATATCCCAGGGATACCCAAGGATTCCATGAAGTAATTGACTCTTGAAGTTGTGGAGTTGGACACCAGAAATATTTTAAATCCATCATTTTTAGCTTTTTTCAGCCACCTTTCTGCCGACTGAGTAACAGTTGGCTGGTCCCATGGTGCGATAGTGTTATCGAGATCGATAATCAAACCCTGTATCCCTCTTTTCTTTAACAAATCCAGTGGGATCTCAGATATTTCATCAACATAAAGTGATGGATAAAATTTCCTTAACAACTGCTTCATTGGATTGTACTCTTCTGTTTGTTTTTTAGGTGTTCATCAAAGGTTTTGGAAAAATTGTGCGATCCATTTTCTCCCAGTACAAAAAAATAATAATCGGTTTGAGGAGGATTTACTACTGCTTCTAAAGAATCAAGACTAGGATTACAAATCGGAGTTGGAGGAAGCCCTTTGTGAAGGTAGGTATTGTAAGGAGATGGTATGGTTAAATCTTCCAAGCTCAATGATGAGAGCTGCACTCCCTTTTCCTGATTCCAGGCATAAATGACCGTTGCACACGACTCTAATTTCATATTCGATTTCAAGCGATTTAAAAAAACTGAAGCAACTATAGGTTTTTCATTAATTAACTGTGCTTCTCTCTCGACTATTGAAGCTAATATTACTTTTTGGCTCATCTCGGTAAAACTTTCCTCCAAGAGACTTCCGGGATAAACTTCCTCAAATCGTTTTAATTGGATTTCAATGACCTGCTTGGGATTGGTGCCTGGTGATAAATAATAAGTATCGGGAAACAAATAACCTTCTAAATTTTTTGCTTCGGATAACCATGGTTTTTGAAAAATTGTCGGTTGTTGAGTATAACTTAAATAATCCTCCTGTCGACAAATTCCAGCTTGATCAAGCCACTCAGCCATTTGTTTAACTGTTGAACCCTCAGGAAAGGTTACTTTGACTTGATAAGAACGACCTTGAGCAATTCTGCTCACAATTTGGGAAATGGTTTCTCCTGATCGAAACTGATAATTCCCAGCAATCAATCGACTTTGATCGCTTAAAAATGTAAAAGCCAAAAAAAGAGCTGGAGAAGATATGAGATCGTTCTTCTTAAAATCTTGGGCAATCACTCGATTGGTCATTCCGGATTGGATAACCATGGTTTGAGAAACACCACTTAATCCTGGAGAATAATAAAATGATATATAAAGAATAAAACAAAATAAATAAGTAACAACGATTAATCCGAAATGATATTTTTTCATATTTGAGTAGAATCAATATAGGTTTGGAGAATTATGGTTGCCGCTAACTGATCGATAACCATTTTCCTTTTTTTCCGACTTACATCAGCTTCCAGCAATCTCTTCTCTGCTTCTTTGGTCGTTAACCTCTCGTCAAAAAGTACCACTTCACCGGGAAAACGCTTAATTAATAACTCACGAAACTCGATAATTTTTTGCGCTTCGCTTTTTACTGAATTATTTAGTCGCAAAGGCAAACCCAAAACAATGACTTCAGCTTGAACTTGTTGGGCCACTTCGATTATATTCTCAACATTTTTTTTTAGGTTCTCACTGGAAATCACCTTCAAAGGTGAAGCAAAGCTTGTCCCACGATTGTAAGAAAACCCGATTCTCTTTTCTCCTAAATCGACCGCTAATATTTTTTTCACCAACAAATTCCTTTGAGTTTTTGATATTGATAAATCAAGTTTTACTGAATTTATAATATAAAAAGCTTATCTTTTCCCTCTTCTTCTTCAATATCAAGAGATTTGATTGGTCATTTTCTTGATTTCTTCTACAAATTTTTCCCAAGAGCCAAAGGGGATACCACCAAATTGAACCAAAGACGGCCTCCCTCCTCCACAACCACCAATTTTCTTGGTTATTTCACGAACCAAACGATTCAAATCGATTGACTGGGGGAGATTTATTTCAGCTAAAACACCAGAAATTGCTTCATCTTTTTTAATCCCCAAGACTACTATTCCCTGGCTCAGGCGAGTACGTAATTCATCAACCATCTCTTTTAAATAGTCTATCTCCGGTGGATTTTCAACAAAAAGATGAGTCAGGTAAATTGGCGGGTTGTTGCTTCCAGCAACTTGGAGAGCATCAAGAATTGCCTGACGTGCATGAGATTGAAAGGTCCGTTGGAGTTCTTCTTTATAATGTTTATTATTCTCGATTAAATTATTAATAGCCGGTAATATCTGATAATGATCCGATCCAAAAATTTTTTTAATATCACGTCCCAGGTGGAAATAGTCCTGAAGATATTTATAAGCAACTGATCCAGCTACTGCTTCTACTCTTCTTAAACCCGATCCTATGCTGGATTCGGTAATAATTTTAAAAAGACCAGCCTCACTGGTTCGCCGTAAATGGGTTCCTCCACAAAGCTCGGCAGTGTAATCACCCACTCGGACAATCCGAACTAGTGATTGATATTTCTCTTCAAACAATGCAATAACACCTGCTCTCTGAGCTTCATCCAGGCTTGAATAACTTATCACCACCGGTAAGTCCTCAAAAATCTTTTGATTTACAATCTCTTCTACAGCGTCGATTTCATCCTCAGACAAAGCAGAAAAATGGGTAAAATCAAAGCGAAGTCCACTTTCTCCTACCCAGGATCCAGCTTGTTTTACTTGTGAACCCAAGATTTCCCGCAGTGCTCGATGAAGCAAGTGAGTGGTCGTGTGATGAATTTCAATGAGTCGGCGACGTTGGGTATCAATTTTTGCCCAAACTCGATCATTTTCTTTGATTTGTCCACTGACTACTGTACCCTCGATTAAAAATTCAGAATAGACCTTCTCGACCTGAACCCTTCCTTGTTCGGATTCTATCCAGCCGGTATCAAACTCTTGCCCTCCTTTTTCCGGATAAAAGGGTGATTCTTTCAAGGCGACGATTACCTTCTGGCCAGTTTCCGCTCGGCTGATACGGTCCTCTCCATCGGACAGAGCTACCATATCGGTATTGACCATAGATTGATTGTATCCTACAAAGCGACTGTAAATACCGGTAAATAGCTCCTCGACTTCCTTTTGGCTCCTTATAAGCCGATCTTTTTCACCGCGTGCTTTACGTGCTCTATTTTTTTGCTGTTCCATTTGATTTTCAAATTCTGTTTTATCAAATTGCAAACCCTCTTCTTGAAGAATATCTTCAGCTACATCTGACGGAAATCCATAAGTATCATAGAGCATGAAAATATCCTTTCCAGAAAGCTGTTGTTTTTTATTTTTTTTGGTTTGTTCAATTAATTGACTTAAAAAGGCTTCTCCACTTTGCAGGGTTCCCTGAAAGCGGGATTCTTCTTGAAATACAATTTTTGAAATAATATCTTTTCGTATGAATAGTTCCGGATAAGCGTTACTCATTCCATCAATGACAGTAAATAGTAACTCATGGAGAAAAGGCTGATGGATTCCTATTTTTCCTCCATATCGATAGGCGCGACGGATCAAGCGCCTTAAAATATAGCCTCTTCCCTCATTTGAAGGATAGATTCCATCGGTAATAAGAAAAACAATGGCACGAATATGATCGGCAATAATCCGGAAAGGGGGTTTTAAGGCTGGTATCAAGTAATCATTTCCTGATATTTTCTCCAAACCTTGAATTATGGGGAAAAAGAGATCGGTTTCATAGTCAGTATCAGTTTCCTGAACAACCGAGGCTAAACGCTCCAATCCCATACCGGTATCAATATTTTTTTTAGGAAGTTCCTCAAGAGTTCCATCGGCTTTTCGATCAAATTCCATAAAAACCAGATTCCATACTTCAAGATATCTATCACAATTACACCCCGGGGTACAGGTGGACTGACCACAACCCCTTGCTTCCCCACGATCATAATAAATTTCTGAGCAATACCCACAGGGACCAATCGGTCCTGAAGCCCAGAAGTTATCTTCATCACCTAAGAAAACAATTCTTTCCGGTGGGACACCAACACAATTCTTCCAAACTTCGAAAGCTTCTTGGTCTTTACGATGAACTGAAACCCACATTCTATCAGGAGAAAAACCGATCGTCTGAGTGAGAAATTCCCATCCCCATAGACAGGCTTCTTTTTTAAAATAATCACCAAAAGAAAAATTTCCTAACATTTCAAAAAAAGTATGATGGCGGGCTGTATGACCAACATTTCCCAGGTCATTAACCCGAACACATTTTTGGACACTGACAACCCGCTTAAAATTAGGCTGGATTTTGTTTAAGAAAATTGGTTTAAAAGGCACCATACCAGCAATGGTTAAAAGCAGAGTTGGATCGTTTGGTATCAACGAAGCACTGGGAAGTATCTTGTGTCCTCTTTTTTCAAAAAAATCCAGGAATTTTTGCCTCAACTCAGAACTGGTCATTGTACGTCACTTCTCTCCTTTTCAATCACCATCATGCTTTTCATTTGATCATAATTATATCCAAAAATCGACAACCTGAAAGGTCCGAAGTCTTCGATTGGTTGATGGCATCCATTGAAATGAAACTGGCTGAACAAAGTCTGGTTGAATTTTACCATTTTCAATCCAATACCGGGAATCGAAATTGCGGTAAAGGCCAGGATTGGCACGTATTACTAAGGTAAGAGGACGATCAACCCAGGTTATGGTATCGATTTCTTCGAAATCGGTCATTCTTTGAGAAATAATCGATTTCAGCTTTGGATTGGGAAACGGTCGAAGATTAATCAGTGCCTGATTCTTCTGTAAAGGTCCGACAATTTTAACATTAGCTATCTCGCTTTTAAATCCCTCTTGATGGAGGGTTTGCAATAAAACCTGGTTGGCTTTTACCACCGCCTGTCCATGAACTTTTGCTGCCAGCGGTTTATAGAGATGTTTTAATACGCAACCTTCTCGGACACTATTTTCGCCTATTCGTCGGACGGGAATATTCATAATCTGGCAAATCTGAAAAATTTCTTGCTTGGAGAAGTCAAAAAGAGGCGAATAGGTATTTCGTATCAGCTTAAGACCGCGGATTCCCCAACTATCACTCTGATTAGCACCACCGATTATCAGTGTTTTTTCCCCAAAATTCTTTTGAAGATTATCTAATTTGGCTTTTCTGGTGCAGAGATTACAAGCAGGTCCACGGCTTACAACCTCTTCAATGATATTTCTTCCAGGAAGATACAAATGCGGGACATGAAAACAGGATATAAGAAAGTCAATATTCTCTCGGGCATGATAGGGAAAATACTCTTCCCAGTCAACGGTACATGCTTGCACTTTTTCTCTCCCCAAAGCATATATCGAAAGAAAAAGTGCAACCGTACTGTCGACTCCTCCAGAAAAGGCCACTACGACTCTTTCAAAACCTTCTGCAATATCTTTTATTTCATTTATGACATTCTGGATCCGCTTCTCAAAAACAACATCAACAACTTCTATCATGAATTATTTTTCATATTATTGAGAAGATTATTAAAAGTATCTCCAAAAACATCGCCCAAAGTAGTTCTACCATTGGTTTGAGTTATTGGTTGTTCTTTTTTGGGTTTTTCCCTTTCTTTTGTTCGTTCTTTTTCTTCATCACGAGGGAGAGTTTGCTTAATGCTCAGACCAATTTTTCTCTCCTGGTCATCCAGTTTAATAATCTTTACATTGACTTCTTGATTCTCTTCGATTACTTCTGAGGGAGAGGAAATTCGTTTATCAGATATCTCTGAAATGTGAACTAAACCATCCCATCCCTTTTCCAATTCAATAAAAGCTCCAAAATCCACAATTCTGACAACTTTGCCGGTATGAATACTTCCTACTGGGTATTTATTTTTTATTTCGAACCAAGGATCAGGAAGGATTGCCTTCCGGCTTACTACAATCCTTTGCTCTTCTGGTTGAAACTCAATAATTTTAACTGGCAGTGTCTGACTTTTTTTAAGTAACTGACCAGGATGTTTAACCGGCTCCCAATCTAATTCCGAAAGAGGAAGGAGGGCTTCAACATCGGGTATCAGTTCAATAAAAGCTCCAAAATTCATTAGCCTTTGAACATTCCCATCAACTGTATCTCCAACCTTCCAAAGGTTTTGGGCCTGCTCCCAAGGATTTTCTTTCATCTGCTTTAGGCTTAAAGTAATTTGACGGTTCTCCGGATCAACGTCGACTATACGGGCATCAATTAACTGATTCCGGCGTAAAATTTCGCTTACTCGATTCACACGTTTCCAGGATAGTTCTTCGATGGGTATCTTTCCTTCAACACCATCTTCAATTTCAACAATGGCACCCTTGGGGTTGATCCGTTCTACCCGCACTCGAGCTACACTATCAACCGGATAATTTTCACCGACTGAAAGCCACGGGTCGGGATGGATTTGTTTTAAACCAAGTGATAAACGTTTTTTTTCTTTATCAATATCGAGAATTCGAGCATCAACCATATCCCCTATTTTAACTGCTTCTTGCGGATGTTTAACATATCCCCAGGATATATCAGAAATATGAACCAGACCCTCAACTCCCTCTTCAGTTTCGACGAATACTCCAAAATCTTTTATGGATATGACTTTGCCTTGGACGACATCTCCGACTTTTATTTTTTCTTCAATGTTTTCCCATGGATCAGGTTTAAGGCGCTTCATGCTTAAGGATATTTCTTCCTTAACCGGGTCCCAGCCTATCACTCGAATATCTATTTCATCACCTTTGTTGAATATATCTTCTAACTTACCGATTCTTCCCCAGGATATCTCTGAAATATGCAACAATCCATCGATGCCACCTAAATCAATAAAAGCTCCAAAACTGGTAATATTTTTAACAATCCCTTTCCTGATTTGACCAATTTCAAGGGTAGCAATGGTTTCTTGCTTCTTTTTTAAATCCTCTTCTTCAAGGATGACCTTATGCGATACTACTACATTCCGAGTTCTTCGATCGGCCTCAATCACTTTTACTGTTAAAGTTTTATCAAGATATTCATCTAAATTTTGAGGAACCTTATCAACACAGGACGCAGGAAGGAAGGCATTCACACCAATATTAACGGTTAACCCCCCTTTTACCTTTTTCAGTACTTTTGCTATTAGGGGTTTCCCGCTATTCATGCTCTCTTCAATGTCAATCCAAGCCCCTCGATATCGGGCTTTTTCACGAGACAACCAAACATAGCCTTGATCATCAAACCGGTTGACGACTACCCAGATTTCTTCTCCTTCTTCGGTGTCGTTAAGGATTTCCCCTTCACCATCAGTGAGCTTTTCTTTAAAAGGAAGAATCCCTTCTGCCTTATAATTAATATTGACAAAATAACCCTCTTCTCCCTTTTTGATAACCTTTCCCTTAATCAGCTCACCGGGTCTGATTGGCCGGATGTTTTCGATGTCCTCGTGCAGCATCTCAAGGTTTTTGTTTTCTTCCACAGTGAAACACTCCTTCCTCCGGGTTTCCTTCTATCACGAATTATAGCCCCACATTGTGGTGTGCCATTTGCTTTGATCCTTGCCCTCAAAAATAGTGGGTGCCCTCTCCAGCAAACCACAATTTGCTGGAAGATTGACTCCCAGGGAAAGGATGTTGGGTCAAAGCCAACTATGGCATCACCTGCATAGCAGGGCTACAAACCCAAATCACCTTTTTGCTAAATAATAACATAACCTGTATAGCATTTCAAATTGAATTCCGTATTATGAATCTTCCTTTATTGCCTTAGACTCTTTCTTTTCCCTCAATTGTATTCCTAATACCATAAGCTGGTCATTGGAAACCGGCGATGGAGCACCCGACATAAGACAGGTCCCCTTCTGGGTTTTGGGAAACGCCATAGTTTCACGAATGGAACTTTCACCACTCATGAGCATCATTATACGATCCAATCCCAAAGCTATGCCTCCATGAGGGGGACAACCATATTGGAGGGCTTCAATAAAATAACCGAATTTCTGCTGAATTTCTCCCTCACTTAAGTTGAGCAATTGAAATATTTTCTCCTGCAAATCGGACCGGTGGATTCTGATACTTCCTCCACCTATTTCAAAACCATTGAGAACAATATCATAGGCTTGAGCTTTTACCTGGCTGGGATCGATATTTAATTGATCTAACTGGTCCAAACGAGGAGCTGTAAAAGGATGATGCATCGAATCCCATCGGTTTTCTTCAGCATTCCATTCAAAAAGCGGAAAATCAAGGATCCAACAAAACTTAAATTGATTTTGTATGAGGTTGAGTTCTTCACCCAAATTTATTCGCAGGTTGCCCAAAAAAGTAAGAACCTTTGGTCGTTCACCCCAGGCCATGAGCAAAAGCGAGTCTTCTTGAAATGGATATTTCTCAATAATTTTGCTCCAGGCTTGCTCAGAAATTTTATTTTTTAAAGGTGAGGTCCCTTCTTCTTTAGCGAACTTTATATAGGAGAGAGAAACTCCGGCGTTTTTAGCCATTTGAGAGAGAAGGTCAGCTTTTTTTCTAGAGAAACCTTTCCATTCCTGAAGAAACAATCCATTCCAGGAATCACTTTTTGATCCAACTTCAATTTTATCTTCCAACAGCAACGAAAGATCATCAATGGTACAGGAAATCCTAAGGTCTGGTTTATCGCAACCATAACAATTCATCGCTTCATCATAGCTCATTCGGGGAAAGGGGGTTTCTAATTGTATTCCTAACACTTCATAAAATAGCTTTTTCATCATGGTTTCAATTAACTCAAAAATATCTTCCCGCTCAACGAAGGACATTTCTATGTCCACCTGAGAAAACTCTGGCTGCCGATCAGCACGAAGGTCTTCATCGCGGAAGCATTTAGCAATTTGAAAATACCGATCATAACCAGCTATCATTAAAATTTGTTTAAAAAGTTGCGGTGATTGGGGAAGCGCATAAAAGTTTCCTTCACTCAAACGACTGGGTACCAAAAAATCACGAGCTCCCTCAGGAGTGCTCTTGGTTAAGAATGGGGTCTCGACTTCAATAAACTGCCGTTCAGAAAGATAGCGGCGGACTGATTGACAAACCTGATGGCGAAGGATCAGATTTTTTTGCATTCTTGTCCTACGAAGATCTAAATATCGATAGTGCAGCCTTAAACTTTCATCGGTTTCATTTTTCTCTTCAATTTCAAAAGGAAGAGGTTTCGATTCGGAAAGAATTTTAACTTCAGAAACGGCTACTTCAATTTCTCCGGTGGGTAACTTCAGATTTGCCAAACCTTCAGGCCGAGCTCGAACTATTCCTTTTACTTGGAGAACAAACTCACTTTTTACAGCATTGGCACTTTGGTAAATCTCTGGTTGATTGGAATTAATAACCAGTTGAGTCAAACCCCACCGGTCCCGAAGGTCTATAAAGATAACCCCACCGTGGTCCCGACGGCGGTTAACCCATCCAGCCAGAAGAACTTCTTCCCCAATATCTTCCTTACGTAATGCCCCACAATTATGTGTTCTTAACATTTTGGTATGCCTCCAGCAAATCACCAATTAGAGTCTTTTGAGAAACTACTTTTTGTTCCCCAGATAGCAAATTTTTTAAGGTATAAGTCTTCGTCTGGTGCTCATTCTCTCCAGCAATAATAATAAAAGAAGCATCCATTCGCTGAGCATTTTTAAAATGGTATTTAAGAGATTTATCTGAAAAATCTAAATAAAAGGGAATTGATTTCTCGTCAAGAACGATCGAAAGCTTTAATAAAACATTTTCTCCCTGTTGATCAAGAGGAGATAAATAAATAAATGGCTTCTGGAAAAATGCTTTTGACTCGCTCTGTTTTTGCAAAAGGAGAATAATTCGTTCCATCCCAGCAGCAAAACCGACCCCAGGGATGCCTTTTACTCCTAAAGCATCGGATAAGTTATCGTATCGGCCTCCGCCTCCAATAGCATTTTGGGCTCCCAATTCTTCGGTCTTCATTTCAAAGGTGGTTTTTATATAATAATCAAGACCTCTTACCAAATAAGGATTAATAACCGGGTGGATTTGAGCGCTCTCGAGAATTCCGATCAAGTGGTTTTGATGAGTGCGACACTCATCACAGAGAAAATTTTGTATAATCGGGAAACTTTCATTATGAAGTATATTCTGACAAGATTCATTTTTACAATCCAGCACTCGGAGGGGATTGGTCTCAATCCGATTGGAACAATTTTTGCAGAATTGAGCTGCTTGATTTCGCAAATAATTTTTTAAAGCTTCGAGATATTGCGGCTTACATTTTCTACATCCCAAACTATTGATTTCTAATCGGATATTTTTTAATCCAATTTTTTTATATATCCGATCGGCCAAAAGAATAATCTCCGCATCGGCTGCTGGACTTTGAAATCCGATCGCCTCAAAGCCAAATTGGTGGAACTGCCGCATTCGACCGGCTTGGGGTCGTTCATAACGGAACATAGGTCCCATATAAAAATATTTCATCCGAGGATTGTGAATATGGAAGCTCTGTTCGAGATAGGACCTCATTACCGGTGCCGTTCCTTCCGGTCGGAGGGTTACACTGCGGCCTCCTTTATCAAGAAAGGTGTACATCTCTTTTTGAACAATGTCGGTTTCCTCTCCAACTCCTCGAGCAAAAAGCTCAGTATGTTCAAAAAGAGGTGTTCTTAACTCGATATAATGGTAATGGGCGGCCTCTTGCCTGACAATATTTTCGACATGATACCAAATAAAAATTTCGGGATCTCCGATATCTTTTGTTCCTTTAGGTAAAGTAATTTTTTCCATTTTTTCTTTAATTTTCCTTCTTGTTCCTCAGTTTATCTTTATTTCAATAAAAAACTTTAATCAACTTCAACTTCTTGAACGGTATCTAATTCCTGAAGCATGCTTAAAACCATCGTTAAGGAAAGATGGGCGGGGAGGTCTAACCAGAGGTAGCATCGCATCAAACTTTTTCCTTCTCGAAGCATTTTTATATTTTTTATATTCACTTCCATTTCTCCTAATTTTTCCCCAATTTTTCCAATTGTCCCCGGAATATCTGATATCAGAACTTGGATCAAATGGACTCCCCTGGTCCTTAATCGCTGTTCAAAGAGTTCTAATAAAGCCAATACTGCCATAATAAATAAAACTGATAATAGAGCAGCAAAATAAAGGCCAACTCCAATAGCAATACCAACTCCACAGATCGCCCATAAGCTGGCAGCAGTTGTTAACCCTTTTACCGAAGTTCCAAAACGGAAAATCGTCCCTGCTCCAAGAAATCCAATTCCACTGACAATTTGTGCCACGATGCGGGAAGGATCTGAACCCATTTTCCCAAAGCCATAAATCGATACTAAAGTTATTAACGCTGAACCGATACAAACCAATATATGAGTACGTAAACCGGCTGGTTTTTCAGCTTTTTCACGCTGATAACCAATAAGGCCACCAGCCAAAAAAGCCAGAATCAATCGTATAAAAATTTGAATATTTTCATCAAAGGTTAAATTAAACATCGAAGTATCGAATTTCACCAGTGCCCTGAGTCGAATAGAAACTATCTATATCCCGTAAATAAGGGAGAGCGCTCTGAGCACCAATTCGGGTACAGGCAATAGCACCGGCATTATTTGCCAGTTGAAGAGTCGTTATCCAATCCATTCCTTTGGATAATCCATAAGCCAAACCAGCATTAAAAGCATCACCGGCGGCGGTGGTATCCTGAACGTCAATTTTTCTGGGAACCAGATGGATGCATCGGTTTCCAGAATCACTGGCCAATGCTCCTTTTTCTCCTAAAGTAATTACCTTACGAGACGGACATCGTTGATCCAAAGCCTTCAAGGCTTGGACGGCATCTTCTATGCTTCGTATCTTTACTCCGCTCAATACTTCAGCTTCATATTGATTGGGGGTGATAACATCATTTTCGGTCAGGATTTCAATCGGAAAAGGCTGAGCCGGTGCTGGATTGAGAATAACTTTTACATTGTTTTCGTGAGCTTTTTGAATCGCACTCTTTACCACGCTATGGGGAACTTCCAGTTGAAGTATGAGATAATCACAAGTTTTAAAAAGTTGGGAGGCATTTTCTAAATCATCAACCGAAAGCTTCATGTTTGCTCCGGGCGCAACTAAAATTCGGTTTTCTCCCTTAGTATCGATAAAAATAAAAGCCAACCCTGTATGAGTTAAAGCTTGTTTGGTGACAAAATTAAAATCAACATTTTCCTGCTCCAAATTTAAGCGAAGGCGTGCTCCAAAATCATCATCTCCGACTTTACCAACCATATACACCATGAGCCCCAAGCGTGCACAAGCGATAGCCTGGTTATTTCCTTTTCCTCCGGGTAGCATGGTAAATTGACGGGCAAAGAGATTTTCCCCAGTCTCAGGCATTCGATCAATTTTCAGAATCATATCGATATTTAAGCTACCAACAATTAAAATACGAGAACTCATCATTTTTCCCTCACACCTCATTCCAAAACCGGTTGTAAAATATATATAATATTACTCAAGATAACCCTGAACGTCCAGTTTTTCAAAGAAATTCATGGTTTTAATTTGAAAAACAACCTCCTTAGAAAGATAACTTACTAAAATACCTATCTAATCCGTCATTATGAGGAGTCTAACCGTTCTTTTGGTTGGAGGATGCGGCAATCTCTTAAGTTTACTCATTTTCGCCCCCTCTCCTTCCTCGTTTTTTGCTTCTTCACCTATTCGTCAATCTGAGGAGTCTGGTGTCTTTTACTGGACGAGGTGAGAATTTCATCCTTTAAAATATTTACGAAGAGAAAGCCAAAACACGACATGCCATGGCATGTCGCTACATTAAAAGGGCACAATAAAGACCGAGGGGGAGAAGAGGCGAGGGAAAAAAATTAATAAAAGAATTAAATGGTTCTTTTCCCTTGATGGGAGAAGGTGAGGATGAGGGTGAATACTTAAGATTCAACATACCATGGCATATCGCTACTTTAATTAAAGAATGGGCACAATACATTGTGCCCCTACAATTTTTATATTCTTTTGTAGGAGCTTGATTTATCATGCCTGAGGTTAAGC
>Ga0116185_1002063_pt1 | contig 19204 bp, 13 predicted proteins | sample AD_JPNNA7_MetaG_FD_89754 | JGI IMG/M metagenome (GOLD analysis project Ga0116185, IMG submission 89754) | Active sludge microbial communities of municipal wastewater-treating anaerobic digesters from Japan - AD_JPNNA7_MetaG | ecosystem: Engineered > Bioreactor > Anaerobic > Digestate | place... | reverse complement strand
GTTTTTTGAAATCGCAACATATGCATACGCATCGGTTTGTACTGTTAATGTAGTTTGTCCTGTTAATAATTGATTGTAAGTTGCCGTAAGTGCTGTAGGTACGCCAAAATAAATCATTAACGAAGGGTCGCCCATTAAACAATATATTTCCCAATAATATTGTTCACTTGAAGTTCCAGATTGACTAACAGCTAAATTTCCGGCAAATATCATTTGGTCCATTGTTGCATACCAATTGCTTATTGTTTCGCCATGATCGTGAAAAACACGATCGTATGCCCCTAATGAGGTCGATTTATAAGTAGGATTAACGACTACCGTTTTATATCCTACGGCAAACCAAAAATCTTCATCCCAATAAGAACTGTTTGAAGCACCAATATACCCTAAAGCTCCTTTTCCACTGGCTCTAAGTAATGCTTCCCCAAAACAGGAGGAATCATCGTATTTGCTAGATAAACAACAATTTCCTACCATTAAAGGATATTTATGATTATTGGTCATAGCAGAAACATGAGAAGTTGTAAATGAAGGATCGTACCAACCGGAAGAAGAACCATGAGCCGTATAGTTAGCAAAGCAAACCCCATCGCTTACTTTTTGTCTTATTGTGGTTGCACTGCTACCGGAAACAGCATAAAGATAAGTGAAAGAAGTAAGGTTGTGAGCAGTGTTAAAATAAGTACTCGTGCCGTAATTTATCTGTCCGTCGCCGTTTTTTGGAGCCCAGTCAGCATCCTGACCAGATATCATCACACATTTTCCTAAAAAAGAAGGATCGGGCATGGTATATTGTTCGTATTCCAGTGTTTTATCTATTTGTGGTTGTAGTTGCGTTGTGCTGGTAGCCGAAAATCTTCCATAATATATTTCAGGAATATAATCGTTGGTGTATTCGCAATAATATAAATCGGTAACATGTCCACCTCCGTCACCGGTACCGTTAAAAGCAGGTACTTGTGCAATGTCGCCTACAAATAAAACAAAAGAAGGAGCAGGGTCCGAAGGAGTTCCGGCATCGTACAAGCCTTTTAAATAAGCTTTAATTTTAGTCGTAGTAGTCCCAACTGCCGAATTATCGGTATATGCTTCAATTACATTAAATCCTTTTTTCTTTTTCCATGCAATAAAAGGTTGTAGCGTAGATTTAAACATAGGATCCGATACAATAACATATTTCACCGGGTATTTAGTCATGCTATCACGCAATACAGGTGGTTTCTGGTAATTGAGAAGTTGGATACTAAACATGTCTTCAAAATAAACAGATTGGGTGTTTTGTTTTATTTCAATGGTTTTCGAAATATCAGCTCCATCAAAACGGATTTTAAATTCAATATTATAATATACTTGTATGGTATTGGTAACCGGATTATATCTAACGGGAGCTATTTCTAATCGGGCTAATCGAACACTTCTCATAATACCTATCGGAATAACCGATACCAATTCATCTGTATTATATTGATTTAAGAAATACGTGTTTTCATTGTATTTAAATGTTGGTTTTGCACGAGAGGTATCTTTAGAAACAGAAGGTTGTGCAGGAATTATTTTGTTTAAAATACCATATTCGGATAAAGAATACTCTTTCATGGTATAATGAATTATATCCACCTGAGGAACTGCATCGATTGGGATTTCAATCAATCTTTTTAATACCGGAAGCTGAGGTTCCCCTATTTTATTAGAGAGTCCGTAGTCCGGTATATATAATTCCGTAAAGGAACCGGCTCGGTTTTGTACATTTTGATAGGTTAATTCCGTAAATGTATTCGAAACAATAATTTCGGAATATGTGTTTTGTTTAATCTTTAAATCGGAAGCTCCAGTGGTAACTCTTATATCGCCGGCATAAGCAGTAAAGATACATGCGAAAAAAATAAACGAAAAAATAAATTTGTAAATATGAGTCATACTTTTTTAGTTTAAAAATTATATAAATGTAAGAAATAAAATTTAAATTTAAAAATATATATATGTTATATTTTTAAATAATATAACTGAAAAATTGTATATTTAACTGATTTACAAGCTAATAAAATATAAACTATTATTAATCAATAAAATTATCTTGAAAACTTAATTTTTATTTAAAAAAAAATAAAATTAATATTGCATTTTTAAAAATGATGATAAAGAAATACATTATATTTATTAGCTTGATATTGTGCGGAATAAAGATACTAGCACAAGATACTATTTCTTTGCAAGGGAATTATTACGGAAAAAACATATACGTTTTAAATCCTTCATTAGAGAATGATACTTTATTTTGTGTAAAAAAAGTGATTGTAAATGGGGCGCAAAGCAACGATGAGATACGTTCTAACGCATTTGAAATAGATTTCTCTTTATTAAATATGGAAGAGGGGCGTTCTGTGAAAATACAAATTATTCATCATTCCAAATGTACTCCTCAAATTGTCAACCCGGAAGTTATAGAGACTCAAAATAATTTTTTATTTAGTAATGTTAAAATAGATAAAACAGGCAAAATAATTTGGGATGTAAAAGGGAATTTATATGGACCGTTTACAATTGAACAATATAAATGGAAAAAGTGGCTAACTGCAAAAACAGTTGAAATAGCCGATAGTTTAAATTCTGGTTGGTATGAAATAACAATAAAGCCTCATTCCGGGTATAACCAGTTTCGTATCTCCCATACCGATGAAAAAGGGAATCAGGTATATTCAAAACTTATTAAATACAGACCTTCCACAGTGAAAGAAGTTTTTATTACCTCTTTAAAAGTAAAAGATGAAATTCTATTTACAGAAGAAACGGCATACGAAATTTATGATGATATCGGAAATTTTATAAAAGACGGATATAGCCTTAAAGTAACGGTATCGGATTTACCTAAAGGAAAATATTACATAAATTACGATAACAAAACGGAATTAATTTCTAAGAAATAAAACAGATTATTACTATGTTTTTTGAGTAATGGTATTTTTTGAAATTTGTCGCACCGGATACCATGAAGTAGCAAATCCAATGATTAGGTCGATAAATAAAACGTAAACAAAATCCATTATTTTAATTTTAATAGGATAAGCAGTAACTACAAAAGAGCCACTCTCGGGCATGGTAATAAAACCATACGTTTGTTGGAGCCAACAAATTAATCCGCCTAAAAAAAGTCCCATTAAGGCTCCTATAAGAGTTATCAACATTCCTTCGGTAAAAAAAATACTTCTAATTAAACGAGCACTAGCACCCATACTCCATAAAATAGATATGTCTTTTTGCTTTTCTAGCACCAGCATAGTAAGCGTTCCAATTATATTAAAAGTAGCAATAAGCAACACAAACGAAAGGATTAAAATAATAGCCCATTTTTCCGATTTCATAATTTTATAAAGAAGTTCTTGTTGTTGAAATCGATTTTTAACATAATAGTCTTCTCCAACAATTGCTTGAATTTGTTTCTGAATTTGTTCGGGCTTGGTGTTTTCTGCTAAGCCTATTTCTACCGAAGTAGCTTCTTGTTTATAATTAAGCAGTTTTTCGACAAAACGGAAAGGGAGCAATATGTATTTCATATCAAATTCTTGTTGCACAGAAAAAAAACCAGAAGGGTAAACTACCTCGTTATTAAACGATTCTAGCGGGTTCAATAAATTTTTACTTTCTCTTCGGGGTACATAAATTTCAAGCGGATTAAAATAATCATTCATATCCAAACCTAAACTATAAGCAACACCTTGTCCAACTACGGCAAAATTAACACTGTCTTTTTCCAAAATAAAATCACCTTGAACAATCATAGAGTCTATGCCGTTTAATTGATTATAATCTTTAGGGACCCCTTTAATAGTAGCGATAAATTGATTATCTTTAAATTTTACCAATGCATTTTCTTCAATGGAATACGAAAAATAATAAACACCGGGTATTTTTTTTATGGCTTCTTGCGGGAATGTAGTCGTTAAAAATGTTTTTCCTTCTTTCGGAGTAATCTGTATTTCCGGATTAAAGGTGTTAAATAATTTCATAACAACATCTTCAAATCCATTAAAAACCGACATCACAATAATTAATGCCATGGTTCCTACTGTAAAACCAGCGACAGAAATTCCCGAAATAATATTAATAATATGATGTGTTTTTTTTGAAAAAAGATATCGTTTGGCTATGTAAAATGGAGTGTTCAAATGATAATAATATAAATTGATTAACGCTTATCTTTTATGGCTTTAACAATTAATCCTGTTCCTTTACTATGTTTTCCGATTACATCAAAATAATTTAAAATTAAGCAAAAGGGAAATAGGATTAAATAATAAAAAGGTAAAATAACAAAAAACAATTTACTTATACCCAGCAATTGGATAGGATATTTCATAGATAAACGCCAGGAAATACTTCCAGGTACCCCATAAACATAGGATGTATTTATTTGTGAAAATCCCGATTTATTTAATTTTTCTTCTATCTCTTTTATAGCATACCCGTCTCTTACGTGTTCCCCAATAAAAGAATCGTGTTCTTCCTGTGCATCAGAACCTCCTTGGTCGGAAGGAGTAGAAATGAGCAACATTCCGTGAGGTTTTAACGAATGAAAAAAATTATTAAAAACAATTTGATCGTCTAATATGTGCTCCATTACATCAACGCAAAGAATTAAATCGTATTTTTCTTTTTCTTGATACGTAGTAAGATCGCCTATTTTAAATGTAGTGTTTGTTCTATTAATTTTTTTAAAAAAAGCATTGCAATCATTTATTTGCTCTACTTTAACATCAATACCGGTAAGCTGTTTCACGTTTGGGAGTCCCGATAAAAAATAAGAATATTGTCCAAATCCTGAGCCGGCATCGAGTATTTCCAAGCTTTTATGGGTATTTTGATTCCATGTTCGAATGGCTTTCTTTATATGCCAAGTTCGTAATAAGAGGATATCGAGTAAACGATAGAATAATTTTCTTAAAAATGGAGTTTTATTAAAGATGTTTCCTAAGCTACGTTTAATTGGGTCGTACTGCATAAAATAGAACGTATTAAATAGTTATTTCTTTAATAAATTTTCAATATTTTCGATATAATCAAGAGAGTCGTCTAAAAAAAACTCCAATTCAGGAATAACCCTTAACTGATTTTTAACTCTATTTCCTAAATTTCTGCGAAAATCTTTGGTATGCAGATTAATTGTTTTCACTATTTCTTTTTTGTCGATTGGGGCACCAGAGAATATGCTTAAATAAACTTTAGCAACAGATAAATCGGGCGCCGGTTTAACTTTGGTAATAGTGATCATAACAGTATTTCCTAACAAGTTACGTATTTCTTGTTGAAAAATTTCACTCAGGTCTTTTTGTATTAAACGACCTACTTTATTTTGTCGAGTTGAGTCCATATATAAACAAAGGTAATATTAAAATAGTTATGAAATAAATCAGGCAGGAAAAAATATTTTTTAATAAAAACACACAAACACTTCACCAAAATAAAACTATATCTTTGTAACATGAAACAACTTTCAAAAATAGGCAGTTACATTTTATTTATATTCTTGATATTATTTTCTTTATTGCCCTTTTGGATATTATATTTGAAAGCAGATTTGTTCGCTTTTATTTTAAATAAAATTATTAAATATCGTAAAAAAGTTATTTTAAAGAATCTAAATAATAGCTTAAATCAAAAGGCAAACCTCGATCTGCTGGTAAATCAATTTTATTCTTTTTTAGCCGATACATTTTTAGAATCGGTTAAATGTTTTACCATCCGAAAAAAAAATTTATTAAAACGAATTACGTGCGATAACCCGGAGATAATGGAGCAATATGCCAAAGAAAACCGTAGTGTTATTTTTATGTCGGCTCACTATGGAAATTGGGAATATTTAATATACGCTATGAATTTGCTTTTTCCGCATAAAGCGATAGGCGTTGGCAAACCTCTTTCGAATCAAATAATGAATAAGCTTACGAATAAAAGAAGAAGTCGTTTTGGAATGAAAATTATTAGTGCTATTAATATAAAAGAAGAATTTGCAAAAGATAAAAACACCCTTACTGCTAGTTTATTTCTTTCCGATCAATATCCAGGGGGAAAAGGAAAAGGGTATGCTTCTCTTTTTTTAAATAAGCAAACGGAATTTCTGTATGGTGCTGAAAAGTATGCTAAAGAATACAATTATGCGGTAGTATATGCCGACATAGAAAAAATTAAAAGAGGATATTATAAAATACATTTAATTAAAATAAGCGACCATCCTCAAGAAGAGCCCCAAGGGAACATAATAAAAACGTATATTACCCTTTTAGAAAAAACAATTCAGCGAGCTCCTGCATATTGGTTATGGTCGCATAAACGGTGGAAACACCTACCCGGATTTTATTCGTAAAATACGTTATAAACAATAAATAATTGAAATTGGAGTTATACCAATTGTAAATTTAAAATAGTCCAACGGATATTTTAAATTATACAATGGTAATACCGATGACATATATGTTATAGTACAATTTATTGGACTATTACATATATGCTTTCGGTATTATTGCTCATTCCATGTTAAATATCTATATTTGCACTCATGAAAAATATACTACGCATATTCGCTCATGTTAAGTCATATTGGGGATTTGCAACATTAAATATAATTTTTAATATATTATCGGTTTTATTCTCTTTGTTTTCTCTTGCCATGGTAGTCCCTATTCTACGATTGCTTTTTGGCATTCAAGAGTTAGTGATTATTAAACCGGAGTTTCATCTTAATACCGCTGCGGTGCTTAATTCGTTTAACTATTATGTAAGCAAAGTAGTTATTGAATTTGGGAAACAAGAGGCGTTACTGTTTATATGTTTCCTTGTAATTGTATTGTTTTTTCTTAAAAATTTGTTTCGTTATTTAGCCATGTATTATATTGCTGTAATTCGCAATGGTGTAGTAAAAGACATACGAAACGAAATATACAAAAAAGTACTAATTCTACCGTTGTCATATTATTCAGAACAGCGAAAAGGAGATATCATGGCACGCATGACCAATGATGTGCAAGAGGTGGAATGGTCTATTATGAGCTCCTTGGAAATGATTTTTCGAGATCCGTTAAATGTCGTTATCTTCCTAACAACCCTTATGATTATGAGTCCGCAGTTGACCCTTTTTGTTATCATATTATTGCCTTTAACAGCCATTATAATAAGCAAAATTGGAAAAAGCTTAAAACGTAGCTCCGATAAAGTGCAAAATAAAATGGGAGTATTGCTTTCTATAATGGAAGAAACATTGTCGGGACTTCGCATTATTAAAGCGTTTAATGCGATTGATTATTCGGAAAATAAATTCAAAAAGACCAACGAATATTATACCCGAGTTATGACGAGAGTTTACAGAAAGCGAGATTTGGCGAACCCATTAAGTGAATTCTTAGGAATTCTCGTAGGGGTAATAATAATCTGGTTTGGAGGAAAAATGGTATTGGGGAAAGAAACCAGCATATCGGCAGAAGTATTTATTACCTATATTATCATATTTTCACAAATTATTCCTCCTATAAAATCGTTCGTAACCGCTTTTTATAATATTCAAAAAGGAGCAGCCAGTGCCGAACGAATTAAACAAATAATGGATGCAGAAGAAGTTATTGTAGAGAAAGAAAATGCAATTAATAAAAATGATTTCAAGCAACAAATTGTTTATAAAAATGTTTCTTTTACTTACGAAAAAGAAGAAGTGTTGAAAAACGTAACTCTTGAAATTCAGAAAGGAAAAACAATCGCATTAGTTGGACCAAGCGGTGGAGGGAAATCGACGATGGTTGATTTACTTCCAAGGTTTTACGATTGTTCAAAAGGAGAAATAACAATTGATCAGATTCCTATTAAAGATATGATTATCTCTGATTTGCGAAAACTGATGGGGATTGTTACCCAGGAATCCATTTTATTTAATGATACCGTTTTTAATAATATTGCTTTTGGACTCAATAATACAACCAAAGAGGATGTGGTTGATGCTGCTAAAATAGCGAATGCACACGATTTTATTATGGAATTAGAAAACGGCTATGAAACCAATATTGGAGATAGAGGGACGAAACTATCGGGAGGACAACGACAACGACTTAATATTGCCAGAGCCATATTAAAAAACCCGCCTATCCTTATTCTTGATGAAGCAACGTCTTCGTTAGATACCGAATCGGAACGACTGGTGCAGGAAGCCCTCGATAAACTGATGAAAAACAGAACCTCGATTATTATTGCTCATCGATTATCTACCATACAACATGCCGACGAAATTATTGTTTTGCAAAAAGGAGAAATTGTAGAACGAGGTACCCATGCTGATTTATTAAAAATAAATGGGATTTATAAAAAGTTGTGCGAAATGCAATCATTTTCTTAACCTTTTAATAATATGACATTGAGTGCACAGCATGTTTATATAAAAGAGTTAACGCCTGCTATTAAAGAATTTATTGCAAAACACCATATACTTACGTTAGCTACATCTTATAATAATATACCTTATTGTTGTACCTGTTTTTATATTTATAATAAAACACAAAATTATTTTATAATTACCTCCGATAAAAAAACTCGTCATATTCAAGAAATAATGATGCAGCCAATCGTTTCCTGGGCTATTGCGCTGGAAACATCTATGGTTGGCAAATTACAAGGACTTCAATTTACCGGAGTCATAAAAGAAGTAGATAAAGCCGAACTTAATAAAGAAAAATACAGCTATATAAAACGTTTTCCGATCGCATCACTTGCTGAACTACAGTTATGGCGCATGGATCCGGACTTTATGAAATTTACCGACAACCAATTAGGTTTTGGGAAAAAAATGATTTGGGAAAAAGAAAAACTAACAGGTATTTGAATACTTAATAAACATCTTCTTTTTTTTCAAACACTTACCTTTTGTAGATGTAAAAAGTGAATTAATTGTTAATAAAAAGCTATTGAAAGGACAAGTAATCTTGATTATCTTGCAACTTCTTTTAAAAAAACCAAATATTTATTTAAACTGTTTAAAATGATTTAATTAATAATTTTAATTATTAAAAAGGAATTCGAATCGATGGAAAATAATTTTACGCCGAACACAACAAACGACCTCGAAAACAAGACAAAACCGAATTTTTACAACACTGTTTTAGAGAAAAGAAAAAAACCGAATTTATTTGATGAAATAGAAAATATAGAAAAAGATAATAATGTGAATACATCTCAAGAACCCGTAAAACGAAGCATTTATTCATACGAAGAAGCACTCCAAAAAACTACTTTATATTTTAAAGGAGATGTGCTTGCAGCGAATGTATGGATTAATAAATATGCGCTAAAAGATTCAGCCGGCAATATATACGAATGTACTCCCGATGATATGCATCGAAGAATTGCCCGCGAAATTGCCCGTATCGAAAAACGATATGCAAATGCGATGAGCGAAGAAGAAGTTTTCGATTTGTTGAAAAACTTCAAATATATTATTCCTCAAGGAAGTCCGATGGCAGGTATTGGAAACGATTTTCAAATTGGGTCGCTATCAAATTGCTTTGTAATAGGCAATCAAGGAAACTCCGATTCGTATGGCGGTATTATGAAAATTGACGAAGAGCAAGTTCAGCTCATGAAACGCAGAGGAGGAGTAGGTCACGATCTTTCTCATATTCGTCCACAAGGAAGCCCAGTTAAAAATAGTGCCCTTACATCAACCGGAATCGTTCCTTTTATGGAACGTTATTCTAATAGTACACGTGAAGTAGCACAGGATGGTCGTCGAGGTGCATTAATGCTAAGCATTTCTATAAAACATCCCGATTCGGAAAAATTTATTGATGCAAAATTAGAAGAAGGAAAAGTCACCGGAGCCAATGTATCGGTAAAAATTACCGACGATTTTATGCAGTCGATTATAAATAATGAACCCTATGTTCAGCAATATCCGGTTGATTCGAAAAATCCAACTGTAAAAAAAGAAATCAATTCGCAACATCTTTGGAAAAAAATTGTTCATAATGCATGGAAATCAGCAGAACCAGGTATCCTTTTTTGGGATACGGTTATTCGTGAATCGGTTCCCGACTGTTATCAAGATTTAGGATTTAAAACGGTTTCTACTAATCCGTGTGGTGAAATTCCTTTATGTCCTTATGATAGCTGTCGTTTAATTGCAATAAATTTATATAGTTATGTTGAACATCCATTTACTGACAAAGCCGATTTTGATTCAGAATTGTTTATAAAACATATAGGCTACGCACAACGAATAATGGATGATATTATTGATTTGGAACTAGAAAAAATTGATAAAATTTTAGAAAAAATTAATACCGATCCCGAAGGTGCAGATGTTAAAAAAACAGAAATAAATTTGTGGAATAATATTCGAAAAAAATGCATTGAAGGAAGAAGAACCGGTGTTGGTATAACTGCCGAAGGGGATATGCTAGCTGCATTAGGTTGTCGTTATGGAACAGAAGAAGCAACTAATTTTTCGATAGAAGTACATAAATTACTTGCATTGGAAGCATATCGTTCTTCCGTAACCTTAGCCAAAGAAAGAGGACCATTCCCTATATATAATGCGAATAGAGAAAAGGAAAACCCTTTTATAAATCGATTAAAGGAAGCAGATAATTCCTTGTACGATGAAATGATAAAATACGGAAGGAGAAATATTGCAATACTTACCATTGCTCCTACCGGAAGTGTTTCTCTTATGACTCAAACTACATCGGGAATTGAACCGGTATTTTTAATCTCGTATAAAAGAAGAAGAAAAGTAAATCCGGGCGATAAAAATGCACGTATCGATTTTGTTGATGAAGTAGGCGATTCATGGGAAGAATACAATGTATTTCATAATAAATTTTTGAAATGGTTGAAAATAAACAACTATGATGTGGATAAAGTTAAATTAATGAAAGATGAAGAACTAAATGCGATTATTAAAAAATCACCATATTATAAAGCTACTGCAAATGATGTAGACTGGGTTGCTAAAGTAAAAATGCAAGGGGCTATTCAAAAATGGGTAGATCATTCTATTAGTGTTACCATAAATATTCCGTTTGATGTAAAAGAAGAATTGGTGGGTACCATTTATAAAACAGCTTGGGAAAGCGGATGTAAAGGCGTAACCGTTTACCGCGAAGGTTCACGTTCTGGTGTTTTAATATCCGATAAGAAAAAAGAAGACATCGCTGAAATTAAAGAAACATCTGCCCCTCAACGACCTAAAAGACTAGAAGCGGAAATTGTTCGTTTTCAAAATGATTATGAAAAATGGATTGCTGTTGTAGGACTTCTTAATGGCAGACCTTACGAAGTATTTACCGGAAAAGCAGAAGATTTTTATTTACCTCCTTCGGTTCAAAAAGGATGGGTTATTAAAAATAAAAACGAAAAAGAAAAAAGTCAGTACGATTTTCAATTCGAAGATAAACAAGGATATAAAATTACGATTGAAGGTTTATCGCGTATGTTTAATAAAGAATATTGGAATTACGCTAAATTAATTTCTGGAATCTTACGCCATGGAATGCCATTACCTTTTGTAGTAGAATTAATCTCTAAACTGAATTTAGATTCCGATTCAATTAATACATGGAAAGTAGGAGTTGAACGGGCTCTTAAAAAGTTTATTCCCGATGGAACAAAAGTAGCCGATAAAGTTTGTTCAAACTGTGGAGATACAGAAGGATTGATATATGAAGAAGGTTGCTTAAAATGCAAAAGTTGTGGATATTCAAAATGTGGATAAAATAAAATAGCATGTATATTAAAAAAACCGATAGCTTAATCTGTCGGTTTTTTTGTACGTTAAAAAATAAGGATTGTATTAATTATTGCTGATGGAAAATAACGAATTTAAAATCGCTTTCGACTTAATAGAACATACTGCAAATAATGTATTTCTAACAGGGAAAGCAGGGACTGGAAAAACAACATTTTTAAAATATTTAGTCGCCCATTCCGTAAAAAATTTGGTTGTTGCTGCTCCAACAGGAGTTGCTGCTATTAATGCCGGAGGGGTAACACTTCATTCTTTGTTCGGACTGCCTCTTTTAGGGTTTATTCCATCAAACGACTACGTAGATCCTAATATTGCATTAAACCGAAATGAACTTTCAAAACATTTTCGCTACCATAAAAACAAACGCGAACTTTTCCTTCAGCTTGAATTACTTATAATAGATGAAATAAGCATGGTAAGGGCAGATTTACTCGATGCAATTGATTTTGCCTTGCAATATGCCCGTAAAAACTCAAACCCGTTTGGCGGTGTTCAAACCCTATTTATTGGCGATATGTATCAACTACCCCCTATTTTAAAAGAGGAAATGAGTGGGGTTTTAAAAAAATATTATACAGGACCTTATTTTTTTGAAAGTAAAACAATTCAACAAAATACACCGGTATGTGTTGAATTCAACAAAATACACCGACAAGATGATGATGAGTTTATAGAAATATTAAATAAAATACGATTTCAGAAATTAGATAAAGAATGCTTTCAAAAATTAAATACCCGTTATTTCCCCAATTACGAAATAAAAGAAAATTCGTCGGCCGGATATATTTATTTAACAACACATAATGCAACAGTCGATCAAATAAACCAAAAACAATTACAAACGCTTCGCGGAACTTCCTTTTATTATAGAGCCGAAATAGAAGGAGAGTTTAAAGAAAGTGCGTATCCCAACAATTTGCTAATTGAATTAAAAGTAGGCGCACAAATTATGTTTATTCGGAATGATATTAGCGAGAACAAAAAATATTTTAACGGGAAAATAGCAACAGTTAGTAATTTATCGGAAGATAGCATTAAAATTTTGTTTGAAGGAGATAAAGAAGAGTATGAATTGACAAGGGAAGTATGGGAAAATAAACAATATTATGTTGATACGGAAACAAACGAAATAAAAGAAAATATAATAGGGCAATTTATGCAATTTCCTATTCGATTAGCTTGGGCTGTAACCATTCATAAAAGCCAGGGACTTACCTTTGATAAAGCGATTATAGATGCCGGACGTTCTTTTGCTCCCGGCCAGGTGTATGTTGCTTTAAGTCGTTGTAGAACACTCGAAGGAATAATCTTAAAATCGGAAATAAGCGAACATTGTATTTTCTCTGATAAAACGATTAATGAGTTTCAGCGTAATATTCGCACGCTATCGGAAATAGAAAAAATAGTTGAAAAAGAAAAATTTCCATATAGCTTGAAACGTATATCACACGCATTAAAGCAAGACACCTTGATTTCTTCTTTTTTGTTATGGAAAGAATTTATTATGGAAAAGAAAATTCCTAAAAAAGAAGAAACCGCTTTATTAGCAGATATGCTCATGAAACAATTGCATGAAATGGAAAATATAGAGAAAAAATTTTCGAAGCAATTGCAAGGAATGTATAACGACTTAATAGAAAATAAAATCACCTACGAACAAATAGAAGAGCGAAGCAGTAAGGGAGTCATTTATTTTGCAAAGGAAGCAACCGAAAAAATATTATTTCCGCTACAAATACATAAATTCCAAATAGACAAAGCGAAAAAAGTAAAAGGATATACTAAGTTTTTAAATGAACTAGTAGCAAAAGTATCAACGAAAATTAAACAATGGAAAGAACTCCATTTATTGGAAAAGAAATTATATACATTATTACCTGAGGAAGAGCCCATGCAGCTAATTAATAGCATTCCTATAGATTCGGAGAAAAAACAAAAATTAACAACGTATGAAATAACCGAAGCTATCTTAAAAGAAGGGAAAAGCATTGAAGAAACTGCCAAAGAAAGAAATTTTTCCATAACCACTATTTATTCTCATATTGCAAAAATGATTGAAAAAGGACGTATAGATGCTGTTAAATATATAGAACCGCCACGAATGGAATTGATAATAAACATAATTAAAAAAATAGAAAATGCCTCCCTTACCAGTATAAAAAACGAATTAGATAATTCCTATACATTCGAAGAAATTAAGATAGCATTATCGGAATACAATCGCAGAAAAACCCTCGTTGAATAAATAATACCGATAACATATATGTTATCGGCATTACCATTGTATAATTTAAAATATCCGTTGGACTATTTTAAATTTACAATCTATCTAACTCGCCCCTATCACGCTGATAGTTAATTGATTGGAATACCATATTTTGCATAAATTTTTTAGAAATTTTATTTATTCCTTTTTTTAGAAAAAAGGAATCAAAAAATCGGAAAATTTAAAAGCCCTGCGATGGTCGTTTTCTCGCACAATGCCAACGTACAAAGCCACGACCATCACGTCCGTCATCGCACAAAAAGCTGCCGCTCAAAATTTTCCATTGCCAACGCTAAACCTGTGATGGCTACCGCAGGTAGGCAGTTTATGAATCAATACTACAGCTGTTAAGAGTCTAATATTCGATAAATGAGCGTAAGCCAGGCAAAATAGCGAGGAAAGGGCAAGCGTGAATGGAATTTTAATTAGAATTTCAGCAAAGCAGGCCACTATTTCAGGTGGGCTGTTACTTTGCTAAAAAAATCTATTAAAATTTCAGAGTGGGAGGAAGCTTTATTTTGCCTAGATTTTTTTGTTACTTTTTGTATCATGACAAAAAGTAAATAAAAAAACAATGAATCCGTTGCGCGTCGAAGTCTGAACAAGAATAAATTTACAATCAATCTAACTCATTCCTAACTCGCGGATAATTCATTGATTAGAATACCGTATTTTTGCATATTTTTTTTAGAAAATTAATTTTTCGGCATTACTGCTCTGTTAAGTTAGATATTTATTTCTAATTAATGAAATACTGGCAATTGGTATAAAATGATAATAAATAAAGATTTTAAATTAAAGCATATTATATAAATTTTATATTTGCATACATAAAGTTTTTTTCATGGAAAATAAAGAGTTTAGAATTCTTCTGGTTGATGATGAACCCGATATTTTGGAATTTCTAGGTTATAATCTAACTAAAGAAGGATATACAATATATAAAGCATCTAACGGAAAAGAAGCGATACAAACGGCATTAAATGTAAAACCCCATTTAATCATACTAGATGTGATGATGCCTGAAATGGATGGGATAGAGACTTGTCGTGAAATGAAACAAATACCATCTTTAAATAAATCGATTATTATCTTTTTAACAGCACGTGCCGAAGATTATTCTCAAATAGCCGGTTTTGATGCAGGAGCCGATGATTATATTGCAAAGCCAATAAAACCGCGTGTATTTATAAGTCGAGTAAAAGCAATATTAAGAAGATTTATTGTTCCGGAAGAAAAAAATACACAAATTGTTCTGGATGAAATTACCATTAATCGCGATCAATATATGGTTACGAAAAATAATGAAAAAATAATTCTGCCTAAAAAGGAATTCGAACTATTATGGCTACTTGCTTCTAAACCCAACAAAGTATTTACTAGAGAAGAAATATATGCATCCATTTGGGGTAATGTAATTGTAGGCGACCGAACGATTGATGTGCATGTAAGGAAAATTCGTGAAAAATTAGATATGGATCATATTAAAACAATAAAAGGAATAGGATATAAATTTGAATCTAAATAGATATGAATACCAATAAAACCGGAAATATTGCTTTTATTATCTCTTTAATAATAACCGGATTATTTATCATTCTGTTTATTTTATTTAATTTATTTTTTATTAATTCTTTCCGACTATATTTCATATTATTAATGGTCGTGGCACTTTTTTCTGCCTCTTTTTTTATTATTAAGTTTTTTCTAGAAAAATTTATTTACGAAAAAATTAAACCTATTTATAAAACCATTTTTAATCTTAAAAATCAAAAAAACAAAGACCAGAATCAAGATGAATTTAATAAAGATATCATATCTTCTGTTAATCAACAAGTTATAAATTGGGCAAAAGATAAAAAAGATGAAATTGAAGAATTAAAAAAAATGGAAACATACCGAAGGGAGTTTTTAGGAAATGTATCGCATGAATTAAAAACACCTATTTTTAATATTCAAGGATATATACTTACGCTGCTCGACGGGGGATTGGAAGACCCGAATATAAACAGAGAATATTTATTAAGAACCGAAAAAAGTATAGACAGAATGATTCATATTGTACAGGATTTGGAAACCATTTCTAAATTTGAATCAGGAGAGTTAATCATTCAAAAGCAAACTTTCGATATTATTTCCTTGGTTAAAGAAGTTTTCGAGTTTTTAGAACTAAATGCCCAAAAGAAAAATATACACCTTATATTCAATCAGGTTTATGAAAAGCCAATTATGGTGAAAGCCGATAAAGAAAAAATACGACAAGTTTTAATAAATCTGATAGATAATTCTATAAAATATGGCAATTCCGATGGAAAAACAAAAATTAGTTTTTTCGATATGGATGAAAATATGTTAATTGAAATTACCGATAGTGGTATTGGAGTTGTGCAACAAGATATTCCGCGATTATTCGAACGATTCTATCGTACCGATAAAGGCAGGTCTAGAGAACAAGGAGGTACCGGATTAGGACTGGCTATTGTAAAACATATTATTGAAGCACATCGACAAACCATTAATGTAAGAAGTAAGATTGGGGTAGGCACTACATTTGCCTTTACATTAAAAAAAGGATAGCAATATGTTCGCTCTATTAACACAAGCAGAAATCACCGCTTTTATAATTCTTAGTATTATAATTATAATTTTATCGCGACGTGTTATTTTTAAATTTAGCAGTCATGGATTTTATCGATTGCTCGGATGGGAATGTTTAGCATGGATAGGTATAAATAATTACCGATATTGGTTTGTAAATCCTTTTTCCATAAATCAGCTTATTTCTTGGATTTTTTTGATTTATGCTGGCATCATTGTTCTTTCGGGTATTTATTCATTATTTACTAAAGGAAAAATGGATTCATTAAGAGAAGATAAAACATTGTATCATTTTGAAAAAACAACTCAATTAGTTGAAACGGGAATATATAAATATATACGTCATCCGCTTTACGGCTCATTGATTTTTCTAGCATGGGGAATCTTTTTCAAAAACATGAACTTTGTCCTATTTATGTTTTCATTTCATGCAACTATTTTTTTCTTTTTTACTATTCGCAAAGAAGAAAAAGAAAATATAGCTTATTTTGGCGATAACTATAAAAGTTATATTAAAAGAAGCAAAATGATAATCCCTTTTATTTTTTAAAAATCAAATTATTTACATATAAAAATTAGTTTATATGTAAAATAGTATATATTTGTATAAACATTTCAAAATAAAAAAGATATGAAAAAGAAATACATTTTATCCTTAATTTTAATTTTCTTTTTAAAATTAGGTATTTCGCAGAATATCGCTTTATATAATACAACTGCCGTAGGCGATTCTATTATAAAATATAAAACCGAAATGAAGTCGGTAAATTTAAATTCATATACGCAAGACTTAGTTAATTTTAAAACACGTTATGCGACTGCATCAAACCACCGACAAGTTGCCGTATATTTATTAAATAAATTTAAATCATTTGGATATCAAAATGCATATCTGGATTCATTTACCTATAGTTCTACATGGCAATACAATGTAATTGCTACATTACAAGGAACTACGACACCTGATAGCATGTATATATTAGGAGCACATTATGATTCCAATAGTAGTTCAAACGCAACTGTTACAGCCCCCGGCGCCGATGATAACGCTTCCGGAGCAGCGGGCGTATTAGAAGTAGCTCGAGCATATAAAGCAGGCGGATTTAAACCAAAATCAACAATTGTATTTGTGGAATTTGCAGCAGAAGACGTAGGCTTATTAGGAAGCAAACATTATGTAAATGATGCCAAAACAAGCGGACTAAAAATAGCAATGATGGTTAATTTCGATATGATTTCGAATGAAACAAGTTCTTCCAATTGGACCATGAAAATTGAGAAATACACGGGTTCTGAAAAAGTGACCGCTCTTACAAAATATATAACCAATAATTATAGTTCACTTACTCCTCTTGAAGATTTAGAACATATTACATGTAGTGATAGCTATTCTTTTAATCAGGGTGGTTATAAAGCAGTACAATTAATGGAAAATACGTATAGCCCATATTATCATTCAGCAAACGATATTGTATCAAATACCAATTCTAATTATGCTACTGAAATTTGTAGAGTTGCTTGTGGAATGTTAACTTACAGAAATACATATCCATTAAATACTTCTATGAATGATATAGCAGATAATATTTCATTTAGTGTTTATCCTAATCCGGCAAATTCCTATTTTAATTTTTCCATTAATCACGAAAAAGCAGAAGAAACAATCCTACATATTTATGATATAAATGGAAGTATTGTCCTATCAAAAAACCTTGGAATTATAAGTACTTTAGACCAAAAAGTGGATTTATCAAATATTTCCAAAGGATTTTATTTTGTTAAAATAAGTACTAAAAATAAAAGCTTAATTCAGAAACTAATCGTTAAATAATATTTTTTCTTGTAGCGTATATTATTTATAATTTTTATTTTTTCTTGGTTTCGGTCGTTTTTGGTTTTGGAAATTCACTTTTCTTTACTCCTTTTTTATAGCTTACACTATAAATTACTTCTCCTTTATCATTCCAATAAATCCATTTCCCTTCTTTATATCCATTAATATTAGTCCCTTCGGCCGATTTTTTTCCATTTGCATAATACGTTGCCCATTTCCCGTTTGGTTTTCCAATGGCAAACTGTTGTTCTTTTGCAATTACACCATATCCATCATAAAATACCCACGACCCATTTTTCTTACCATCAATGTAGCTTCCGGCTTCTTGAGTTAGTCCTGTTTCATACCACTGGGTCCATGCTCCATGCATTTCGTCGTTCTTATAGAATCCGGTATACATTAAATTACTATTTTCATACCAATATTTTGCGGATCCGTTTCGAATGTTGTTTGCATAATAAATTTCATATCTTTTTACTCCGTTTTCGTACCAGCCTGTCCATAATCCTTCCATGAGTCCTTCTTTAAATGTTCCCTTGGTTCTTTCTTGTCCGTTTTTGTACCAATTAATCCATTCTCCGGTTTCTTTACCTTTTAGAAAAGCACCTTCATGTTCTTTCATACCACTTTCATACCAGGTAGTCCACACGCCTTCTTTTATTCCCTGAACAAATAAACCTTGTTTCCATTTTTCTCCGGTTTCGTACCAGTAAGTCCAAATACTATCGAG
>Ga0116185_1002062_pt1 | contig 19205 bp, 19 predicted proteins | sample AD_JPNNA7_MetaG_FD_89754 | JGI IMG/M metagenome (GOLD analysis project Ga0116185, IMG submission 89754) | Active sludge microbial communities of municipal wastewater-treating anaerobic digesters from Japan - AD_JPNNA7_MetaG | ecosystem: Engineered > Bioreactor > Anaerobic > Digestate | place... | reverse complement strand
TATATAATCTTCTGAAGCTTCAGCCAGTTATAACCATCAATTGTTTTAAAAAATTTTTCACGTTGAATCGATTCTTTTCGAGTTTGATAAACTTCAAAGTAATGAACCTTATATGGCATATAACCTTTCGTATATCTTACCTTACCTGAATTATGGTTCCTTAATCGTTGTTCAATATCCTGAGTAGAACCATAATAGTAACTGCCATTCTTTTCACTTTTTAGAATATATGTATAAAACATATCTATTGAATTTATTTCCGTACGGGATTCTTCCGAAGGAATCCCTTTGGGAGAACCCGTGATCCCCGCCTTGAGAGGGCGGTGTCCTAAGCCACTAGACGAACGCGCCAGTATATATCTAAAACAAGAAAAAAAAATTAACGGATAAATCCATACCCGTTAATTTCTAATTATTCATCGTTAAATTTAGAGTTGTCCCGTCAGGGGTCGAACCTGAACTCTTCTGATCCAGAGTCAGACGTGTTGCCAATTACACCACGGGACAATGAGATTTTTCATCGTTTTTGTGAGAACAAATATATCTATTCAAGCCTATTAATGCAATCTAAATTGATCAACGAAAAGGAAGAAATAATAACTAAAAAGAGTGTAATATCATAAGACCCTATAATTAGCAATGTTTCTTTAGGTATTCTTATAATAAGTATATTTTATTTTTGTATGAATAAAATGTTCAATTACAAATTTAATACAATCCTTTTTTTAAGGTTGATTGTTTTTAATAAACATAAATCATTCGTTATATTCTTTAGGAGAAAATCTAAAAGATATTAAGTGCCTGCCTGTTCGGTCTTTATAATTATAAACAAAAGTCACTTTTTTTTCTCTTAAATACTTCATCTCAGGGCTGGTTTTTATACTATTCAATATAAATGGTTTGATTTTAGATCCAAAATAATTTAAATCAATTTCATCAATAGTATATTTAATCATTGTATAATTATAGAATATGGTTTTATTTGCATAACCTGTATTATCAAGCCTCGTTCCCGAATCAACCATCAATGGGCAACTTTCATTAATTTCACTAGCAATTTTTAAAAGTTGTTTATCAATAGCAGATCCGGAAATAACTTCAGAAGATTTAAATAAATTACTTGTGAATTGTTTGACTATTAAACTAATAATAGTTATAACAATCATTGAGACTACAATGGAAACAATTTTTGAGCTTTTTTTTATCTTCTGTGGATTGGTAATGCCAACTTCTTCAATATATTTTTTATAACAATTATCATCGTTACAATAATAATTTTCATTATGTTTGTTCAAGCAATCGTTACAAAAGTAATTGCCACAGCTATGACAAATGTTTGTTGCTGCTTTATGAGGATGATTTTTGCAAAATTTTTGCATTAATTCTTCCTATAAATAATATTTCTATTCTATAAAAAATATTCTGTAATTAAGTAATTAAAAGATATATTACGATAATTATAAATATGATGCCTAATATATAATATAATTTTCTTTTTCTCCTTCGTATACGGATAATAAAATCTTTATCAATACTAATAGGATTAGGAGCAACAATTGATTTGGTTGGTTTAATTTTATTTGCTTTTATGACTAGATATCTGAAAACATAAAATACAAGTAGAAAGAAAACTGCTGTCATAAATATTGAAAACCGATTATTACTTTCAAATTTTGACCAGAAATTTAGATCTAGCGAAGTATGCAACATTATACTCCTAGATATAATGACAATGAACCATAGAAATAGAATTACATAATAAATTGCAAAATGAGATGAAGATGAAGGTTTCTTTTTCCAAAGACGGTGTACTGAAGAAATCAACCATGGGAAAAACATTAAAACAATAAATCCTGCTAATGCTGCCCACAATGCTCCCGATGTATTAGCCATCTTGATGCCTGTATCGTTTAAAGGATCAAGATAAGCATACCAAAAAAAAGCGAATAAAAAATTGATAGAATGAAGAATAACCCATTTACTAAATACTTTTGTTTTTTTCGTTTCTTTAGTTGTAAAATCATTATCTATTTATGTTTCCCTATCCAAGATTATTTATCAATGAATTAATATGATATGCAAAACTTAATTACTTATTTTTAATGTATCTTTGAATATTTCATCTAAATTGTCTCTGAATTTTATTGAATCAATTATTAAAGCAGATTTCTCTTGCATCTTTTGTTTCCTTATCATAAACTCACGAGAATCAGGTTCGATACTATTATAAGTTTTTAAATCATTATTGATAGAGGCAATCTTGTAACCTTTCTCCAGAATTTCATTCAACAAATTATTTACTTTATCATTAAAAATGAACTTTGCTACACTGACTTTATTTACAAAATCAATACAATCAGAAATTTCAACACTCCCGAAAAGTAGCTTTTTTAAGAACTCATTAGTGTCTTTATAAACATTAAATTTTTTATCATATAAATTAAATCTGGACATAAATTTATTAAATTTATATTGAAGCCAACTAATCCACAATAAGAGAAATCCTGATAAATAACTGAAAATATCTTTAACTGATAATCCAGTATCAGTCCCATTTATCTCCTTGATTGAATTTACTTTATTATTTAAGGGTTTTTCGAAATCATATATTTCTGAAATCTCAAAACTTAATCTATCAGTATTATTCTTTATAAACTTTAAAAAAATTTTTTCTTTGTAATTATTAATATTAATTCGAGTTTGAGTCTTTTCAGATATTGTGAAGGAAGTATTTTGTCTAGAGAAAGTAATAGAAATAATTAAAAAGCAAATAAATAAAATTTTAGTAATCATTATTTTCATTTTAATTAACTTACTCTCAAAATTAAACCAACTAAACGGTATTCGCAATAATTATTTGATTTTATAACTATATAATTTATTTCAGGTACTTCTTTATAGATTTTAATCAGAGCCTAACAAATAGTTTGTATATCAAATTGACCAGCAAGAATCAAAGCTTTTTTCCTTGAGAATGACTGAAATGTTACTTTAATTTGTATCTGTTAATCAATAATATTATTGAAATGATAAAAATATTTATATCACTATTTTTTATTAGCTCTTTTGCATTAGCTCAAAAGTTTGAGTTTGTTGATTCTTATGGTGATTTTAATAACGCAGTTTCTTTTTATATAACTGCCAATGGATTGATTTATGTCTGCGATAAAGGTGATGATGAAATTATTCTGCTCGATACTTTAGGTAATATCTTAAAAACATTAGGCGGATATGGCTGGACTGATGATTCATTTGACGATCCGGCTGATGTGTTTGCAGATCCTTTATCTGTTTATGTCGCCGATAAGAATAATAATTCAATTAAAAGATTAGATAAGAATTTAAATTATCTTTCATCTTTTAATAAGAAAGAAAGCAGCAACTCAGAAGAACAATTTGGTTACCCATCAAGTGTTGCGGTTTCAAATCAAGGGGATTTATATCTTATTGACACTGATAACAGAAGAGTGATTAAATTTGATATCTACGGAAATTTTTTCCAGAATTTTGGAGGAATCGATGCCGGGAAATATCAATTATCAGATCCGCTTCAATTAGCAATAAGCTCAGCAAATCTTATTTATGTAATTGATAACAACGAAGTAGTAATCTTTGATAATTTTGGTAATGGCATTACCAGATTACAATTTGATAAAAAGCTGCAATCAATTAGAATTATATTCAATGAATTAGTAATAACAGATTTTGATAACAATGTTTTTTATTCCAGCTTAAAACAACGGGATGGGAAAATAATAACACTTAATCTGGATTATTCTGTTAAAGACTTAAACATCAGTTCAGCATTAATCTTAAACGGTAAGCTCTATATACTAACTGATAAAAATATATTGGTTTTCTCCAAAGTTGATTAACACATATTGAAGTCATCTATTCAAATAAAATTAATATTACTTAAATTATTTTTATTTGTATCATCTGTTATTTGGTTAACCGGAATTGTTTCCCCCTGTTTTGATTATGATATATTTAAAGCAGTATATCCATTTCAAAAACAATTCTATTCAGTAGTTTGTCATCAGGATATAAATAAATCTTTTTCTTGCAGCAATATTTTTTTCTTGGTTTGTGCAAGATGCAGCGGAATATATTTGGGGACAGCCTTAACTTCATTTATCGTTATTTTTATTAATCGCCCTTTGAAGATTAAAACAAAATTACTTGTTTTATTTACATTACCTTTAATGGCAGATGTTTTATTTACAACGATTAACATTTATAATTACAATAAAATAATCTCGTCAATTACGGGCTTGTTTTTCGGTTCAATCGTATTTCTATATATTTTAAGTGCAATTGAAAATTTACTTTTACAAAAAAAGAATCAATGAATTTTAAAAAATATTTACCGGCAATTGTCTCCGGATTTGGTGCTGCAGTTCTTTCAACTATTCCGGGAATAAAAAATTTCAGTTGTTGTTTACTTGTACCTGGTGCAGCAGCATTCAGCATTTTACTCGATCAAAAGATTTCTAAATCAAATGAAAGAATTTTACTCAACAAATCTCTCGGATTTGGCTTTCTTACCGGACTTACTGCAACAATTTTTATAACAATTTTTGAGATTCTAATAACTTATATAACCAGATCCAACGATTTTGTTCAAACATTACCTCAATCAGAGATTATTATGCGGCAATGGAATCTGGGACCGTTGTTTGATGATTCTTTGGAAATGCTTAAAAATGCTGCTAACGATATTGAAAAAACAGGATTTTCTTCAATCTATTTATTTATGATATTATCTAGTTATTTTATTATAAATACAATTTTTGGATTAATCGGCGGTGTTTTTGGTATGAGTCTGGCTAACAGAAAATTCAGAGAGGAATAATAGCTTATATGATAACTGCATTTATTTTCTTCTGCCATCTTATTTTTGCTCTTGTAATCTTCACTAAAAAATGGCAGGATGATAATCTCACATCCGGTTTTCAAAATCTGGCTTTTATCGGAATTTTCTTTGCTGTTGGCTGGTCAATAACAGGAATGATAGCAAAATTAATTATGGAGCAGAAAGGATTGGGTATCCAATTTGACAGAGACACTTTTTCTCTGACATTACTTACATTAATCGAATTTTTCTTTTATAAATTTTATTACAAAGAAGAACCTACTGCAAGCGATAAGGGAAAACAATAATTGCTGTCTGATCGACCTGTGCTTGATTCGGTGATAGTTCTTCAAATCTCCATTGCCATAAAGAATTAATAGCAGCATTCTCAAGTCTGGTATCTGCTTTTGTTAATAAAAATATCGAACCCACAGTTCCATCAGGTTTAATTGTAAACTTTAATCTGATATCAATTTCTTTATTAACACCTTCGGGATATGTTGGAATAACATAACTATAAATTTTTCGTGTTCCTAAACCACCGCCTTCAAAATGGAAACCAAAATCACCTGTCCCCTGATTTAAATTTCCCTTTTTATCTCCGGGCGGATTATTGCTTGTTCTTTCTTCTGTTTGGCTGGTGGTCTCTTTCTTAACCTCTTTATCTTTTTTTGCAGGGCTTACATCAGAAACATCAGTATTCTTCGCTTTAGGAAGTTCCACTTCCTTTACTTCAAGATTTTTATCTTTGGTAGTTTCTTGTTTCTGTAATTCGGCTTTTTCAAGTCTATCATCAAATGCAACGCCTTCAGTTCCGGATGATCCTGTTCCGCCTGTAATACCAAAAGATAACTCAACATAATCTTTCGGCTGATATTCAAATGAAACGTTAACCAGCAATAAAATCAGAAAAAGGATTATGTGAAATCCTATCGAAGCAGAATAGGAAAACCTGTTAATATTTCTAATTGATATTTCCATTTTTATAGATTCTCTTTTTCAGTTTCTATTGTAAACTTTTCTATATTAGAGATTTTTGCCGCATCAATAACTTTAATAACAAGATCGATTGATACAGTTTTATCCGCACGAATAACCAGATTATCTTCATTTGTTTTTGCTTTTAACTCATTCAGCTTAGCAGATAACTGATCAATATTAATTTCCTCTTCGCCTGCAAACACTGCACCAGCAGCGGTTAATGTAACAATCATCTGAGATGGCTGAGATCTTTCATTCATCTTTGAACCGGGCAATTTAACTTTAACTCCGGTTTGTATAACAAAATGTGATGTTAATAAGAAAAATATCAGCAGCAGCATCACAATATCTGTTAAAGATGAATAAGCAAAAATGCTTAACGGTTCTTTAGATAATTTAAATTTCATCTTATTACCTATAATTCCATTTCTACATCATCATCAATATCAGCATCGCTTCTTCCGTCATCCTGAATAACATCTATAACATCGTTTGCAACTGTTTCCATTTCTCCAACAAGTTTCTTTACTGCACCTAAAAAATAATTGTAAAGTGCAAGTGCTGGAATTCCTATTATCAATCCAAAAGCAGTTGTAATCAGTGCTTCCCAAATTCCTCCTGCTAGATCACTTGGATTTGCTGCACCGGCTAATTCTTCAATTGTCATAAAAGCCTGAATCATTCCTGTAACAGTTCCCAAAAATCCTAACAATGGAGCAATACCGGCAACTGATGCGAGAACAGAAAGTCCTTTTTCTAATTTACTGATTTCCTGACTGCCTGCATTTTCTATTGCATCTTTTACCCTATCGTGTCCGTATCTGTATTTGTTTAAACCTTTTCGTACAATATTTGCAACCGGCGATTTTTCTTCGATACAATAACTGATTGCGCCTGATATATCTTTCTTCTTGATAAATCCGCGAATCCTTACCATAAAAGCCGGTACATTAATTTTAGCTTTTCTCAACATTAAAAAGCGATCGATTGAAACTGCCAGACCGATGATTGAACTAAGAAGAATCGGCCACATTATTATTCCGCCTTTTAGAAAAATATCAAATAGGTTCATATTATTCCTTCAATAAATTTATGGTCTTATATTTTTGTTAATAAAATTCTGAGCTTCCTCTTTTGTAGCAAAATTTCCAATTCTAACTCTGTACCAGGTACCACGTTCCGGAATTTCAGCTGTTTCTACAAAAGCATTGTAACCTTTGTTCCTGTATTTACCTGCTTCATTTTCAGAAATTGAACTTGACCTGAAAGACGCAACCTGAACTACATAATGGTCTCCATATTTAAATATATTGTTTCCAACATTTAAAGCTTTAGTATTGGTTAAAGCAGTAGTTGGTGTAAATGGTTTTGTTTCCGGAATTTTTACAGGTGGTTCCGACTTAATTTCTTTCTTTTCAATTTTTGTTTCAGGCTGTTTTTCAACCTTTTCATTTACAACCACATCTTCTTTTTTAACCTCTTCCTTTTTTATTTCTTCAGGTGCAACTGTGCTTTCACTTAAAACATTTCCTTCAGTTTGCACAGAATAAGGAATTGTTACAGGAACATCATAATCTCTTTTTATAACGGTAGTATTAGCTGTGTTAAGACTTATATTTACATTTTTTACCGGCATTTCTTTCTTTTGAAAATATTCAAGATACCAATAAAGAGCTAATGACAACACTATTACAATCAAAGGGAAAATGATAAACGGAAGATAGTTTTTCTTTTCTATCGGTTCATAAATTTCAGCACTTTGTTCTGTTTGTTCCAGAACGATTTCTTTCTTTTTATTTTCTGCCTCAACATCTGATAAAACTGCTTCATCAGTTTCAGGCTGTGCCTCATTAACTCTCTCATCTTCTGTTTCAGTAAACTTTGAATAATTGTCTTCAGTAATTTCTCCAGAATAATCATTGGTTACAGCCATTGGTCCTGTATCAGGTGAAATTATTGTTTCTTCATTTTCTTCTTCACCCAATTCTTTACTGGGTTTATAAGTCTCAAAATATTTTGAAGTGCTTTCCCAGAATTGTTTATCTTCATCAGTATCCTGAGTTTCAATTATTTCTATTGTTTGTTCAGGCGCTTCATCTATTTGTATTTCATCAATGTGTAATTCATCATCATTTTCTGAAATATCTGATTGAATTAATTCGATTTCTGATGATCCATGGAAAATAATATCCTGTTCTGCATTTTTAATTTCTTCACTGCTATCTTCAAAATTCAATAACTCATCCAGTTTTTGAGATGAATCAGTGCTTATGCTATCTGATAAAGATATTTCAACGGGTTCTGTAAGCTCAGCTTCATCAATTTCAACAAAGTTTTCTTCTAAAATCGTTTCCGTTTTCTCTTCAGTAAACTCTTCTTGTTTTATTTCGTCAGAAGTAATTTCATTCTTCTTTTGATTCAAATCGAAATTAATTTTTTCATCAGCAATATCAAGTATGGATTCAGCTTCAATCTGCTGCGACAGGTCTTCGCCAAAATCCCAGGCGATGTTTCTGATTTCCTGAGTTTGTTTTTCATATTCACTTAACTCAGTTTTCTGTTCAGGTAATTCTTCTGATAATTTTTCATCAGATATTTCAGTATCAATACTTTCAGTCCACTTTAGCTGAACCTGATTTGAGTTATAAGATCTTGCATCAATTACAAGCACCGGAAAGTTCTCTTCCAATTCACTGATAGCTGCAGTAGACATAATCTTATCAACTTTTGATTCAATAAGTCTTCTGTATTCATATCCTGAAGTAGGAATATAAATATCATCAAAAGGAACACCCCTTAAAGGTATTAAAGGCTTACCAATGCTAAGACTAAAGGCTGCATCAATCGGATGGAAGTCATCGTCATCAGCTAAAGGAATACTAAAGACCAATCCCTTTGTATCGGAATTTTTAAGATCACTTTCTTCAGAAAATAATATAAGATCAATTTCCTCTTCGGCTGCTTCGTTTTCTTCATAAGTGAATACAGGTTTTTTTATACTTCCTTTAATTAAATTGAAGTATCCATAGCCATTCAAGAATAATGACTGACCGATCTTTGTGGCAGAAGAAATTCTCTTCAATAAAAGTTCAAAAAATATCTTCGCATCCTGATCAGGGATACCGGAACTTTTTGAAAATTTTCTTATTAACTCTGCTTTAGTCATTTTAAGATTTTTTATAACCGATAATTGATTCCAAAAATAATATTTAACGGAATTTCGCGATAGCCATTCCAAAAATAGTTTTTTTGATTTAGAAGATTATTAATATCTAAAGTTAAATCAAGATTCGGCTGAAAAGAATATATAAACGATAAACCCAAATCAACATAATCGCCAAGAGAGATTTCATTCTTCAAATCCGAATATCTTTTTGATTGATAATCTAATTTAATACTCGAACTTAATCCATTAGAAAAATTGTAACTGTAAAGTGCATTTATTTTCAACGCAGACTGATAAGGAATCTGATTTCCCTCAGTATCTCTGATATCCGATAATTCAACTGAACTGTAGAATTCGCCGTAAGGTCCGAGATAAAACAAAAAGTCTGCAAACGGACTTATGCTTTTCATATCAGCATATTTCAAATCAAATTTACCCGAATCAGTCGAAGGAGTGAAATAAGGAAAATTTTCAGAAGTAAAATATTTTAATCCGCCATCTATCTGAAAATACTTGTCAAACTCATATTTAACAGACGCTGTAAGAGCATTGCTTTTTTTCCAGTAAATACTTCCGATGCTGTCAACCCGGAAATAATGATTCCTTCTTAAATAATCTCCCGGACTCTCAAATTGAGCAGATGGAGCATACTCACCAAACAGTGTAATATCTTTGTTTATCTTCATTGCCACCGAAGCATAAATTGCATTATAAATATTTCCTGCTGTTGTTGAAAAAGTCCAGCCTATACTGCCTTTAATCAGTTTAGTAAAATTCAATCCTGCAGCCGGTCTGATCTGGAAAAAATTATCTCCTGAACTATTACTTACGTTATTTTTGATTATATGGTTCTGATAATCAAGTGTTGTTTCCAGATTAAACGCTGAAAATTTAGCTAATGCTTCTGCTTTTAATTTCAGGTTTTGTTCGCTGAATACTTCCTGAGTAATATTTGTAACATTATCATTAAACTTAACACCGAATAAAAAGTACTTTCCGAAGTCATTCTTAACTGATGCTTCTACCTTACCGTAATTCAAACTCCTTCTTTCTTCAGGACTATCAGAAGCGAAGAACTTAAAGCTCGTTGTCCCATAGTTACCGTTAAGAGAAAACTGAGTTCCAGGAAAAACTTCACCATTTATATCCGACCAATATGTAAGATTAAAACCAAATCTTGTTTTATATCTGTCAGTATTATCTTCGTATGCTCTAGTATAATTACCGTTAAACATCCCTTCAATAATTCCGTTTTTAAAAGGATATGCATAATTACCTGCAACAGTTGGAATAGTATAAATTCCAATACCAGCGGACAGATTACCTCTGTAGAAAGATACATCATCCAGGAAGCTCATATCGCTTTTAAGAGGATTGGAAAAACTACCTATCTCTAATTCTTCGGGTGAATAAGAAGGTCTTATAAATTCTTCATTAACTGAAGAAATGAAATCCGGTTTAATCTTATCAATTTTTTTAATATTAAGCTGACTTCTGCCTGTTATTACAAAATCAGGAAGCTCAACTTCAGGATTTTTAGTTTTATCATCCTGAGGAAATGAAACAATAGCTGCAAAAGATATTATCAGAGATATTAATAATTTCATTGTACCTTCCTTAACTTTTGTGCTGCTTCATCACCGATAGGTGTGCCGCGGTATTTTGATAAAACTGCTCTGTACATTTCAGCAGCGTTTCGTTTATCATTAAGTTTTACATAACAATCACCGCTCAATAAATATGAGCGCATTAACCACTCTTCATATCTAGAGAAAACTGTTCTTACTCTTACCAAAGCAGTTATAGCATCATTATATTTTTTCTGATCATAAAGTGACTGACCAAGATAGTATTGAGATTTTGCACCTAATTCATCAGTTCTGTTTTCTGCCAGTGCAATAAGATATCCATCTGCGTTACTAAATCTGCCGCCGGCAATATCAATCAATGCCAGTTCAAATTTTGATTTATCTCCGAAAACAGTTTCCGGATAATACATCACAACTTCTTCAAAAACTGAATAAGCTTCCTGATATTTAGACATCTCTAAATACGTCATCCCTTTATTATATTGAAATTCTGGGACCTTATTTGATTTTTTAAGCTGATTAATACCTTTATCATAAATGTTGATTGCTGATTGATAATTTTTTGCAGCTCGATAAATATTTCCAATCTCAAGAATGGAAGCAGATGCTAATTCAGATGATTGATAACTGTTTACAACTTTATCAAAATTAAAAATTGCTTCTTCCCCTTGTCCTAAATTCCGTGCGCTTTTACCAATCCAATAATATGCATCAGGAATAAGATTACTATTCGGATATGCAGAAGTAAAATTTTTGTACTCTGATTTTGCTTTATCATATTGTCTTAAGCTGTAATAAATTTCACCTTTCTTAAACAACAACTGATCTGAATAAGACAATCCGGGATTTTTAGAAACAAATTCGCCAAGGAATGATATTGCTTTTTCCGGATTTCCTTTTGCAACATAACTGTATTGAATACCATTTACTGCATCAAACACATACTGAGATGACGGATATTGTGCTAATACTTTTTCGTAATTAACAATTGCAGAATCATATTTCCCTTGATTGAATTGTGCATCGCCGATTGAGTAATAAATAACCGGTTTCAGCTTAGTATCCGGATATTTTAAAATAACATTATTGTATTGTGCAATTGATTGAGAATAATTCCTTTGTTGAAAATAAATCCAGCCAATAGTAAATAATGAAACTTCAGCATATTCGGAATCCGGAAATTTTTCCTGGATATTTTTAAACTCATTTATTGCATCCATAGTTTTACCGGATTTATACAAAGCCTGAGCATATTGATATCTTACATAAGGATTAATATTCAAAAGTGCATCGGAGCTGAAAAGATCTTCATATATTTTACTGGCAGCCGAATAATTTTTGCTTCCGAAATAACTATCAGCCAATCTTAATCTTGCATCAGAATATCTTTTATCATCTTTATATTTTTTTGTAAAATCCAAAAACTGAATTGCTGCATTTTCATAGTCGCCGCTGTTAAAATAACAATATGCTTTTCCGTAGATTGTTTCCAAATTAATTTCAGGATCATTACCCATTGAATAATTATATCTATTTAAAGCTTCTCTATAGTTATTTAAAGTGAAGTAATTTTCTGCAAGAAAGAAATTTAACTTTTGCGTCTCGAAAGAAGGATCAGATTTATCTAATTGAGTCAGATGCTTTAATGAACCTTTATTATCGTTTAGATGATACTCTGCTATACCAATGCCAAGTAATGCACGGTTATAAACCGATTTTTCGTTATTCACATTATCTAATACTAACTGAAAATAATTCTTAGCTGCCTTATAATCTCTTTTACTTAATTCAATTTCACCAAGCATTGCAAATGATTTTGCTTTAATTAAATCATTATCAGATGAATTAGCTGAAATTAAATAGCGTATAGCCAGATCAGTATTGTTGGTATTAAAATAAACTACACCAAGCTGATATTTTGCTTCTTCAGCAAGTTTATCATTTGGATATATTTCTAAAAATTCTTTATAAATACTATTCGCTTCGTTTAACTTATTTAAATATCTCTTACACTCGCCTTTCCAAAAGAAAGATTTAATTCCAATAGTATCTGATTCAGCAGAAAGTTCATCAAACTGTATGAAAGCATCTTCATATTTTTTTTGCTGAAAATATGACCAAGCAAGTCCATACTTTGAAGGTCGGTAATATTCAGAAGACGGAAATTTTTCCATTACTTCTTGATAACTTTGCTCAGCTTCGGGATATTCATTAACTCTATAATGAGCTGTTGCTAAAAGATAAATACTTTCTGAATACATATCATCAGAAAGATTTGTAAGTCTTGGACTTTTTAATTCAACAATAGAGCTTTGATAATCTTTTAATTTAAAATAACAAATACCGATTCTTATTTGTGCTGAAGTAGCTAAAGATGAATTTTTATGATATGTTAATAACTGATCATAATATTTAACAGCATTATCATAATCGCCGATTTGTTCATAAGCGTTAGCTAATGCATATAAAGAATAATCAGCAAATTTTTTATTCCGTTTATCAGCAACAGCTTCTTCAAGAAATTGAATTGCCTCTTTGGTTTTGTTTTCAACCGAATATGACTCACCGATCCAATATAATCCGTTGCCGTAATAATCACTTTCAGGATATTCGTTAAGAAGTTTTTTTAATCTCTGCCGTGATAAATCATATTTGCCAGTACTAAAATAAATTAGTCCTAAATTGTATAAAGCTTTATCTCGGTAATTTGACCAATAAAATGTATTTACAATATATTCAAAACCAATAGCGGCTTCATCTTTTCTGCCGAGCTTTAGTAAAGACTCAGCGGAATAATATTTTGCTGTTGCGTATAATTCATCAACGATTTTATAATCATTAAAAAATTCATCAAAAAGCCTGTTTGCCTGTGCATATTGCTGATTTTGAAAAGCATTCATTGCAAAATCAAACTTTTCTGATATTTGCGGATATATCTGAAAAAAAGCGGAAATGAGAGTAATTAACAGGAATTTCTGCATACTTAATCCTTCGCCTTGAAATTTTGTGTAAACTGAGCTTTAGACTAACCTAATAAGATTTAAGTTTTTCCGTAAAATAATATTAAAACTCAGAGCAAATATAAACCTCAATATTTCATAAAAGCAAGCCACTAAATGAAATATGGCAATCTTCTAAAGAAAAGTCTTAAAAAGTCTTTAATAAAGTTTGGAGTTATTATCAGAACTATTATTTTTTCTTTTGACGGGAACTATAAAGATTAAAAACTGATTCCCCGAATCTGGCAGATGATTTGGCGTTAATTAAGGATAAATTTCCAATGGATTTCAATATTAGTTTTTTTTCAACTTTGACATTTATTGCACCTATTATGTGGGAATAAAGCTGTTCTTCAAATTTCATTGCTGATAGAATTGATACAATACATAATTCTCTTTCTTTAAGCGAAAGCCCTTTTCGCCCTAAAACTTTTCCATAACCTTCAATAATAAGCCATTCCGCCATTTCAGGTGAAAATGATCTTATATTTTTAAGTAGTTTTTCATATTTATCTGCATAAATAAGTTTACAATTCTTTTTACCACGATTTAAATATTTATTCAGGTCAAAACCTTTATAAACTTTTTCTTTACTAACTGTATTATGAAAAATTTTAAGCGAAACGAGAGCGGAAGGAAATCCGGCAAAAAGATAGGTTTGCAGTAATGCTTCGTAAATCTTTTTTGAAGAAGTTTTATTTTCTAATAATTGTTCAAGTATAATTTTGAAATAATTTTTCTTTCTCAGAACTGAACTAGCGGAAAGTAAAGCTAACAACTCAATTTCATTAAGTTCTTTTATCTGTATTGTTTCTTTCATAAATCTTTAAAATAAAAAAACCCTCACTAGGAGGGTTTAAAAAATATTTCAAGACTACTTAATATTACCAAGTTCGTAATCAGCAGTCTTCTTATAAGTTGGATCAGCGGAAGCAAGTTTGAAATTTTCTTTAGCTTTATTCATATCGCCTTTACCTTTATAAGAAATGCCCATATAGTAATAAGGTCCGCCTTTGGTAATTTTTGAACGATATTTAAGCGCATTCAATGCAGCTTCAATTGATTCATCATACTTACCTAACTCAGAATAAACTTTTGCAAGTGAAAGATATGCAGCATCATAATTATCATTATCAACAGCCTTTTTCAGAAATTCTATTCCTTTATTAACATCGCCGCTAGCCAAATAATCGTTACCTAATTTTGCATAAGCAAGTGATATATTCTTCTTAACTTTTTGTTTAACAGCATTACTGGCATTAGAGTTTAAAATCTTTTCAAAATTTTCAATTGCAGCAGAATAATTACCCATAGAAAAATAAACACCGCCAAGTGCATTTAATCCGCCTTCAAAATTACTGTTCAGCTTCAATGCTTCTTCAAAAGCTGTTTTTGCCTCTTCTAATCTGTTAGCTTTTTTTAGTGCAACGCCTTTCTGATAATAAATTCTATAATCTTTTTCAATCTGTAATGCAGCGTTATACTTTTCAATGGCACCATTAACATTTTCATTTTTCAATAAAGCATTACCTTCATTATAAAGTTTGCCTGCTTCCGGTTTCATTTCCTGAGCTATACCAACTAAAGAAAAACCCAATGTTAACAGAACTATAAATATTAAGCTGTTTTTCTTCATAATGTCCTTCCTGTTTTGTTAATAATTACTTAAGATTTGTGCGGAAGGCGGGACTTGAACCCGCAAGCCAAACGAGGCACTACCCCCTCAAGATAGCGTGTCTACCAATTTCACCACTTCCGCTTAAATTTGCGAGCACAAATTATAGGTATCAGTCAAGAAAATCAACCCTAAATATATGGAAGCATTTAATTTTTCTGTTGTTCTCTGTCAATAATTCTATAACAGAGAAATATTCCCCTCTAAAGTTCATTATTGTTTTATGAATAACTTTGTTTGAATTAGGATCGAAGTATGATGATTGAGTAGTACAATAACTTACCAAATGCAGCATACTTTAAAGCAGACGCTTGATTTACTGGATATATTGAGTTTTATAATTCTATTGCATCTATCAGAATAATGATATAATTTTGACACGAACTTAAAAAAGGATTTTATCAATGCCTATTATCAGACCAATATCTGATTTGAGAAATAAATCAAACCAAATTTCAGAACTTGCTAACAACTCAAACGAACCAATTTTTATTACTAAAAATGGTGAAGGAGATTTGGTTGTTATGTCTATGGCACACTATTCTAAACTGCAATTAAAACTTGATTTACTCAGCAAATTGTCCGTTGCACAAAATCAAAAAGCCGAAGGAGACAAAGGTCGAACACTCAAGCAAGTTATGAATGATATTAGGAATTCTATTAATGCCAACAGATAAATATCAGATTCGATTACTTAGAATTGCCGAAGAAGATTTAGCTGAGATAATATCATTCATTGCAGCCGAAAACCCGATTGCAGCAAATTCAATCGCCGACAAAATTGAAAAGAACATTGAACTATTATCCGAGAATCCGATGCTTGGAAGAATACCGAAAGACGAAGACATTAAAAATTTCGGCTATAGATACATAATAGTTCAAAATTATATCGTATTCTATAGCATCGAAGAAAGAACAATTTTTATTCACCGCATCCTTCACGGCGCAAGAAATTATAAAACTTTACTATGAACATTTAGCAGTATAACGACGTTGCTGCTAAACCCAACCCAGAATAACAATGCCGCTCAATTAACAACATCCGATAATTACATAAATGCCAAATGCGAAAACAGTTTACCCGTCTCCAGCAGAGCGTCCGCTTTATTAGCGGGTTATACTCACAAGCTTTAATTAAAAGGGCAAGCATTTCTACTTGCCCCATATTTTTCGCAACAGTTTTTACTTCAACAATGTCATTTTGTTGTTTTGAACAAAATTATTTACCCTTAAAGAGTATATATAAACACCCGAAGGTAAAATACTTGCATCAAAACTAACTTCATATGATCCTACTGATTTTACCTCGTTTACTAGGATAGCCACTTCACTGCCAAGAAGGTCGAAAACTTTCAACTGAACTAATCCACTCTTTGAAAGTTGATATATAATATTTGTAACAGAGTTGAATGGGTTAGGATAATTCTGATATAAAATGTAAGAACTTAATTGAGAATTTTCTTCTTCCTTTTCCACAGAAACAGCTATAGTACTTCTGTAAATTCCATAATTATGCACACTGCAATATGCATATCCATCCTTATCAAAATATACGCTGTTTATAAATGAGGTGTATGGCAAACTACCTGGGAGGCCTGAATTTACTATCTGCCAGCTATCGCCATAATCAGTAGACATTATTAAGCCTTCCTGTTCAGCCCCTGCCATTATATATCCGCCTGATTTTGTTGTAACATATCGTATCCAGCCATGCCTTATATATTCCCAGTTATCTCCCCAATCATTAGTTCTGTAGATACCTGACCTTCTTGTTCCCAAATAAATATAGCCTTCTTCTGATAGAGTTAGATTCATAAAGAAGTCAGTAGAAGGAGGAATACCATTAGTAATAAGCTGCCAAGATGAACCATTATCAACTGATCTAAATATTTCAGAAAAAGTAGCAGCAAATAATTTCCCGTCTTCGGACCTTACTATATCTACTATTTCATTCCCAGGATCAGGACTAGAACCTAATTTTAACCAACTTTCTCCTTCATCATCTGATAAATAGACTGCATCATAGATGCTTGCAAAAATACTATCAGAGTTTTTCAGAATTTTAGTACAGGTGTTAATTGATGCACCTGTATTTTTTTGCTCCCAGGTTTTTGAGCCATCGGTAGATTTATAAATACACCCGCTTTCAGTATTACCCCAACCTGAAATGAGGATATCATTATTATCCAGAATCAATATGCTGCTAACATTAACATAGTAGTTGTCATCTATCTCACCATAAGAGTCCCAGGTTTTCCCAAGATCATCAGAAAAAAAAACAGAATCACCAAAACCCTGCCATTCCGTTGAATAAAGTCTGCTTGAATTGTCTTGGGTAATATTTGCTATAAAAAATCCATCTAGACCAATATATTCCCAGAATTCCTGAGCGAATGTTGTACGAGCGAATACTATGATAACAAAAATTAAAATATTTGACTTCATATTTTTAATGAATTTTTTTCAGACGCAATAATTTTCATTGATATTAGAAGTAACATAAACAACAAATTAAATTTCACTTTTTATCTCCATTTTATATTGTCTAACGGCGTTGCCGCTAACCCGCCGCCCTGAACAGCAGCGACAAGTAAAACGCATTGCCAAATATTTAGCCGAAGGTGCTTATTTTGTTTTCGTAAGAACCGAAGGCAGAATTAATTAATTATTCATCTAGAACACTTAACACAAAATTCAAAACCCTAAAAAACCCCAGCCTTAACTGTGTCGAACCGGAGCACTATTAATTTTGTCTGCCCATTGACTTTTACTTATTAAAGAGGTTAGAACGCATATTTAGAAATACTTGTCATTTTATTGCATTAAGGCATCCATAAAACCAATCATAAAACCAGCCATTAAACCAATGAGTTCTATAAATATCCAAATACAAAGAATAATCCAACCATTTGTTTTAGATGTTTTATTTTTAGTATTAATTAGAACTATAGACATTATGAAAGTTCCAAGTTCAACAATAATCGATAATCCTCTAACGCTTTCTGGTTGAGTTAAAAAGAAAATTATTTGATTTGCGGATAAAAACCAACCAACAAGTATAAGTACTTCGTAAGTTGTATTTCGAGAAGATTCTTCATCTTTTCTCTCGATATTGGAATGGAGATCTGAGCCACAGTTTATACAATAATTTGATTCATTTGGGTTCTCTTTACCACAGTTCCAACAAAACATAATGTGATTCTCCTTTAATTATATTTTGGCATAAAAGCAGAATGTTGTTTGTACGTTCTAACGGCATTGTTTTTAACTCGCCGCCCATAACAACAATGCAGCTTTGTAAAACGAACGCCAATAATTTTTAATTTTATTTTCTTTTGTAAACTACTTCAAAGAGCAAATAAATTTAGACAACCAACCATTATTTTAGTTCAAACGACCGTATCGAAGACGCGGTCGGCTTGAAGAACAGGTTAGCCAGTGTTTTACAATAATCCTTCTGCTTCCAAGTGTTGAGTATCCCAGTGGACATCAAAATCAACACGGTATTCTATTCTTTGGCTAATTGTATTCTGTATTTCTAAATATCTTTCAATATCAATCGCGTTCAGACTGAGATTATTTATCTCAAGAACAGCAAGTATTTTAGAATCAATTGGGCAATGCAATGCACGCTTTATTTCATTATTATTTATTCTAGTTAAATGGTAATGATATTTCAAAATAACATTGATAGCTTTTTGGGATTGACCAATCGAAATTGAAAAATAATTTGCCAACTCCGTAATATGGTTAATCAGTTCAGTTTCGTTGAACGCACTTGTATCAATTAGGTCAGTCAAACTTTCTATTTTGTTGAATAGTTGGATTTTAAAATCTCGAATAGTAAGAACTGCGTTATTGCGATGAAGTGTTAGTCCAATAGATCTTAAAATCATTGTTGCATTTAGAATTATTAGATATACACTTCCTGACTTCTGAC
>Ga0116185_1002059_pt1 | contig 19218 bp, 16 predicted proteins | sample AD_JPNNA7_MetaG_FD_89754 | JGI IMG/M metagenome (GOLD analysis project Ga0116185, IMG submission 89754) | Active sludge microbial communities of municipal wastewater-treating anaerobic digesters from Japan - AD_JPNNA7_MetaG | ecosystem: Engineered > Bioreactor > Anaerobic > Digestate | place... | reverse complement strand
GAAGCGGAGCTTGTAGGCGTAATCGGGGTGGTCCAGGGCCTTCCCCTGGGGAACGTAGCTGTTGATGATCTTCATCCCCCCCACGGTGCACCGCACCATCCGGGGCTCGTCCCCCGGAGACTCCCCATCGCCGAAGCCGAAGGCCACCTCCGTCATCGGCAGACGGCTCGCCACCGCCACGCCGTTATAGGCCTTTTGCCCCCGAAAGATTACCTCGTAGCCCCGGTCGCGGAAAAAATCCTCGGGAAAGCTCCGGTCTTCCACCTTGGTCTCCTGAAGGCCCAGCACGTCCACTTCTCCCTGGAGGAGCCACCTCTCCAGGATCGGCAGCCGGGAGCGCAGGGAATTAACGTTAAAAGTGGCGACACGCAAACGCTCCAAAGGATCTCATCTCCTCTCCCTCTCCCCATTATGACCCCTGTCTCGAAATGGCCCAACCCCTTCGTCCCACCCTCCGCACGGAAGGGTAACGTTCACTGATAAATTGTATCACAGCCCCGCCGGACCGTCCCCTCCCGGGGGAAGTGGGGCGCGACCCTCGATCTCCTGGAAAAAATGGTCCGGACCGGGACTTTTTGAAGCGACCACCCCGGTCCGGAATTCTTGCCTGTCCTGGTATGTTAAAAAGCCCCTAGGCCACGGTGATGGGACAGGAACTCTCCCACAGGCCGTGGATATTGCAGTAGGCCGACGCAAGAAACGTGCCAGATTGGTGAAGCTTCACCCGCACCGTGGCCCCGGGTTCGGCGAAGACCGGCCCCTTGTTGGCCCCTTCCGCAGATTCCCCGTGGACGTTGAACTCGCAGGAGGCCACCTCGAAGACCTTACCATTTTCGGGCTTGAAGTAGAGCCTGATCCAACGGATGTGGTGCTCCGTGGTGTTAGGGTGGGCAATTTCTTTTCCCACGGAAAGGGCCACAGTGAACCCCTCCCCCGGGGCCACCCGGTCCGGGGCCTCGATGACGGGGACGTGCTTTTCGCCCTTCCAGTCGCCGCTTGCCATCACATCTGTAAATTTCATCTTTTAATCCCTCCCCCAGCGTAATAGACTGGCCACACCCCTTTCGCCCCCCCCCGGGGCCAGTGCCGGGGGAACGCCCCCCGGGATTACCGAGGGGAAGACCTATCCGCGCCGAAAAAGGCGTCAAAGATCTCCGGCACCGTTTCCATGCGATGGCACCGGGTCACGTTGCTGCCGCAGAAGAAAAGCCCCTCCTCCCAACGCCCTTCGTAGGCGTCGATGAGGGCCTGGGCGATGCAAAAGGCCTTGCGCTCCTTCTTGTAGGAGCAAAAGGTGAGACAGTTGGCGATGCAGGGCTTACTCTCCACGTTCCCCGCCAAGTAGCGCTCCACGAAGGGGTTGCGCAGGGCCCTCCCGGGGATCCCCACGGGGCTCATGATCACCACCACGTCCTCTTCCTTGGCGTCAATATAGGCCTGCTTGAAGCGGTCGCTGGCGTCCCCCTCCTGGGTACAGGCAAAGCGGGTGCCCACCTGGATGCCCCGGGCCCCCAGGTTGAACGCGGCCTCCATGTCCTCGGCGCTCCAGATCCCTCCGGCGGCGATAATGGGGATATCCGCCCGGAACTCCTTTTCCACCACGGTCACCAGCTCGGGGATCACCGCCTCCAGGGAAAAGGCCCGATCGGTGACGTGCTCCATCTTGGTGGCCCCCAGGTGCCCCCCGGCGTAGAGGGGCGTTTCCACCACGAAGGCATCCGGAAGCCTCCCGTAGGACTTCTCCCACTTGCGCACGATGAGCTGGGCCGCCCGCACGGAGCTCACGATGGGCACCAGGGCCACGTCGGGGAAGTCCTTTGTCAGCTCGGGGAGCTTCAGGGGAAGCCCCGCCCCCGTGATAAGCACGTCGATGCCGCTCTCGCACGCCGTGGTAATGTGCAGATCGTAATCCGTCAGGGCCACCATGGCGTTCACCGCCAGCACCCCTTGGGGCACATTGGCCCGGGCCTCCCGGATGGCGTCTCCTAGGGCAATTTTATTGGCCTGAAAGTAATTTTTCCCCTGGAGATACGAAGAAGAGCGGCACGCCACCCCCACGCTGGCGATGGTGCCCACCCCCCCCTCCTGGGCCACGGCGGCCGCCAGACGGGGCCCCGAGATGAGCACCCCCATACCCCCCTGAATGAGGGGGTAGCGAGGACTATGTTTTCCCAAGCGCAATTCAGGCCATTTCACGTAAGACACACTCCCTCTCCGCTCTCGGATTCCCCGCCCTCTGCCTGCGGGAATCCCGTTTTTTTGTCTCTCCTTCCGGAACACCGGAGGCCGGGTGGGATCCTCCTCTTCCGCCCATTATACATCATTTCATTCCCTTATCGGGATACCTTCGCCGGTAGGCGGCCCACATCCGGGCCAAAGATTCCGCCACCGCTTCGTCGTCCACCAGGGGGCGGATCTCCCGCCTCACCGGCGCCACCGCCTCCTCCTCCGGAGGGGTGTACTCCCGGGGAGGAGGACTTTCCGGCCTCGGCCGGAGCGGACGAAGGGGTCCCACCCGCACCGTGAGATCCTCCAGATCCAATCCCCACCGCTCCCGGAGGGCCTTGAGCACCGCGCTGCGGCGCATCAAAAGCTCCTGGGCCCCCATGGGGCTCTCCGCCACCACCACCCCTCGGTTTCCCTCCAGGTCCACCAAGGAGCTCCGCCGTCCCAGAAGGGGCCCCACGATGCTCTCCCAGTGCCGGGCCGCATCCTCGAAGCGCATACGCCGTCGGATCCCCTCGGAGAGGGAGCGCCAGAGAAGATCGTGGACCGGCTTATAGGGAACTTTTTTCATCGATCGTTTCGATGCCCCGGCCTCGCCAGGGCCACCCACAGGAGCTGGAGGTCCGCCGGGGTCACCCCCGCCACCCTCCCTGCCTGACCCAGGGTGTGGGGACGGCAGCGGGAGAGCTTTTCCGCGCTCTCCGCCAAGAGCCCCCGGACCCCTTGAAAGTCGAAGCCCTCGGGAAAACGCATTTCCTCCATGCGGGACAGCCGGGCCACCGAGGCCTCCTGGCGCTCGATGTACCCCGCGTACTTCACCTCGGCCTCTACCCGGGCCCTTACCCCCCCCTCGGGGGGATCCTCTCGGGGGGCGAGGCGCTCCAGCAGGTCGAAGGTCACCTCCGGCCGGCGCAAGAGCTCCTCCCCGCTCACGGCCCCCTCCAGGGGGGTCGTCCCTGCGGCCCGGAGGAGGTCATTGACCCCCGGAGAGGGAAGGATACGCCACTCCCTCAGGCGACGACGCTCCTCCTCGCAGGACCTTTCCCGGCGGAGAAAGCCCTCCCAGGCCCCATCTCCCACGAGGCCCAGGGAACGCCCCAGGGGCGTCAGACGACGGTCCGCGTTGTCGTGCCGGAGCAACAGGCGATGTTCGCATCGACTGGTAAGCATGCGGTAGGGCTCCCGGGGGGCCCGGGTCACCAGGTCATCCACCAACACCCCGATGTATCCCTCGTGGCGCCCCAACACCACGGGCTCCTCTCCCCGGAGGGTGCGCACCGCGTTGATCCCCGCCAGAAGCCCCTGGGCCGCCGCCTCCTCGTACCCCGACGTGCCGTTGATCTGCCCTGCGCAGAAAAGCCCCTTTAGAAGCTTGGTCTCGAGCCACGGCAAAAGCTGGTTCGCCGGGAGGTAGTCGTATTCTATGGCGTAGGCCGGACGGAGGATCCGGGCCCTCTCGCACCCCGGAAGGGAGTGGAGCATGCGCCGCTGAACCTCCAGGGGGAGGCCCGTGGAGAAGTTCTGCATGTAGATTTCCTTACTGCCCTCCGCCACGGGCTCCAGGAAGATCTGATGCCCCTCCCGGTCGGGAAAGCGCACCACCCGGTCCTCGATGAAGGGGCAATAGCGGGGGCCGGGGCCCTCGATGAGGCCGAAAAACCGGGAATTTTCCTCCATGTAAGATTGTACCGCCGCATGGGTCTCGGCGTTGGTTCGGGTGAGGTAACAGGCGTACCCATCGTAAACCCTCCCCGGGTTGTTAAAGGAAAAAGAAAGTGGTTCCCGGGCGCTCTCCTGGGCGACCAAAGACCCCCAGTCCACCGAATCGCCGTGGATCCGGGGGGGCGTGCCGGTCTTCAGCCTCCCCACCTCAAAACCCTTACGCCGCAGGTCATCTCCCAGCTCGGGGGCGCTCACCTGCCCCAGGGGGCCGGAAGAAAAAGAAGTCATCCCCAGAAAGACCTTTCCCCCCAGGTAGGTTCCCGGAGCCAGAACCACCCGGGAAGAGACGATGACCTCACCGGTGCGCAGCCTCACCCCTCGCACCCCTTGGCCGTCGCTTTCCAGGGCCTCCACGTGCCCTTGAAAGGTCTCCAACGAAGGACAGGACTCCAGGACGTTTTTCATATGGGCGTGATAGCGCCTCAGGTCACACTGGGCCCGAAGGGTGCGCACCGCCGCCCCCTTGGAGGTGTTGAGCCACCTGAGATGGAGCGTAGAGGCATCTGCGGCCCGGGCCTGCTCCCCCCCCAGGGCGTCCACCTCCCGAACCAGATGACCCTTGGCGGGCCCCCCCACGGCGGGGTTACAGGCCATGAGGGCTACATTATCGGGATTTAAATTAATAAGTAAAGTAAAGGCTCCCATGCGAGCCGCCGCCAGGGCTGCCTCACACCCCGCATGTCCCCCTCCCACCACGATGACATCGTATTTTTCCACCGCGAACGCTCCTCACCAAGGCCCCGGGGCACAAAAACCTCAGCTCTCCCGAGGGGAAAAGGCCCCATCGGAGAGCCTCAAAGTCCTCCCCGGCCAACCATCAAAACCCTCTTCCGCCGTGGTGGCCACCACCTGCCAAGAGGTCTCCTCCAAGGACGAAAAGAGCAACCCCTTTCCCGGGGGGTCCAACTCCGCCGCCACCTCATCCAGAAGCAACAGCGGCGAACGCCCCAGGTGCTCCTGCACCGCGTACCCCGAAGCCACCACCAGGGCCACCGCCAGACGGCGCCTCTGCCCCCGGCTGAGCCTCCGGGCGGCGGCCAACCCATCCACCTCGATGGAGATATCGTCCCTGTGGGGCCCCACAGAGGGATAACCCATACGCCTCTCTTCGTCTCTATAATTATTTAACTTCTCTAGAAAACTCCCCTGGAAATCCTCCCCCGGAGAGACCCCGCCCCGCCGCAGCACCACGGAGAGTTCCCCGGGAAGGAGGGGGCTCAGAAGCCTTAGATTTTTTAAAAGCATTTCCACCGTACGCCCCCTCAAGGACCAGATCCAATTTCCCAAGGGAGCCAAGACCTTTTCCGTCACCGCCGGGGACCTCCCCTGGCGAATCAGGGCCGCCCGGTGCCGGAGTCCCCGGCCGTAATCGTGCAATCGGCGGGCATAGAGGGGGAAAAGAAGGGCCGCCATCCGGTCCACGAAGCGCCGTCTCACCGAAGGGGAGCCCTCCACCAGGGCCAGATCGTCGGGGAGAAAGAGCAAAGAGGGAATCCGCCCCCGCAGGTCGGGGGCCCGACACCGGGCCTTTCCCAGAGCCAGGGCGGTGGTGCGCCCCAGGGAGGCGGCGCACTCCACCTCCTCTTCCCCCATGAATCGGGCTGACAGGAAGGCCCGATCCCCCTGATCCCAGGAAGGGGCGTCGGAGACCCTCCTTCCCGGCAGGGGACCCCATCCCCCAATATAGTGAAACATCTCCAAAAAATTCGTCTTCCCCGCCCCGTTGGCCCCCGACAGGAGCCACAGGCCTGGAGATAGTTCCACCCGGCCATGCTTCAAATTACGAAAGTTCTTCCAGGCCAATATATGACAGTACATACTCCTATTTTATGAATAAACGATTTTAGTTAGATCTTTATGATTGATGAAATTAAAACTATTCATCTTTTTTTGATGGAAAACTTTCTTTATTCTTAATATCATTTACTACCTGATAGTTTTCGTCAGAGGGAGCGCCCCGATCCTCATCGGGCAAGGTAACAGGCATTACAATATAACAATAACCAGAATCCTCTGGGTTGGAAATTAATAAATGTTCCCCAGGACTGTTAAAAGTCATTCGAACTAAAGATCCATCGATAATTTTAATACCATCTAAAAGTAATCTTGAATTGAAAGCAATTCTTATATTGGGTCCCGTCATGGGGGCTTCCAAGGCCTCTGTGGCGATCCCCACGTCCGGAGATTGGCCCGTCATGATACACCCTTGGGATTCGGAAAAATCTAAGATGACCACCCGGTTATGCCCTCGAACCACCACGTCTAATCGCTCTAAAGCATCCACCATGGCGTTTTTTTGCACCACGACATCGATAGATCTAGGTGAATTAATAAGATTTTCATAAGATGGAAAATTGGTGGCGATGCGGCGGATGGAAAACTCTCCGCTGGAAAGACCAAAATAGGCTTGGGCATCGTCCATGGAAAAGGAAATGGCTTCGTCCAAGTCACATCCCGCGATGGTCTTTTGGAGCTCCCGCAAACCCCGAAGGGGGACGATGATCTGCTTGCGATCTTCTTCCTCCCGGGAGATGGTCCCTCGATCCAGGGCGAGGCGACGGGTGTCCGTGGTGACCACGGCGACGCTGCTCCCATTTATGTCAAAACAAGCCCCCGCGACAAATTGGGGAAATTCTTCGTTTGGAGACCCCGCAAAGGTACCCTTTTCCAGGAGACGACGAAGTTCTTCGGCGGAAAAAATGCCCAAAGGGGTGGCTCCTTGGGAGTTTGGTAACCGGGGAAAAGAATCCGGAGGAAAGGTCGTAAGCCGGTAACGACTCCGCTCTGATTGAATTATAATTTTATCATCTTTTACTTCTAAATCAAAATAATTCCCTGGTATTTTTCTCAAAAGCTCTCCCATGGCCTTGGCTGGAACAAGAATTTGAAATTTTTCCATCGATTCCAAGGAAGACACGGGAATCTTCCATCGCACCGATGTTTTAAGATCGGTGGACTCCATGGTGATATACTCTGAATTAAAATTACATAATATAGCTGTTAGCGTGGGAAGAGTGTCGGAGGTGGCGACACAGCGTTCCGCTACGAGCCATCCTTTAAGAAAAGAATCCTTTTGGACGCGAACCTTCACGGCGTAAAACCTCCTTGTCCCGGTATACTGCTGTTTCTTCTATGAATTTAAAAAATAGAAGTAATAGTAGTAGGGGGGTGAAAATGGTGGATAACGTAAAAAAATCTAGGAATGATAGTTCTTTTCCCTGTGGATAACTCCCCTGGCGAACCGAGGTACCTTATCCACCCTGTCCACAAAAGCTTCACGGAGGGCTCTATTTTTCCCCTTTATCCACAGGGCGTCCCCGGGGTATTCACAGCTTTTTCCTGATATTATCCACAATACTTTGTATCCTAAGATCAGATTTTTTTAATTCTTCAATTTTCTTACAGGCATGTAACACCGTGGTGTGGTCTTTTTTCCTGAAGGCAAAACCAATCTGTTGCAAGCTGGCCTCGGTGTGGGAGCGGCAGAGGAACATGGCCACCTGACGAGCCAGGGCCACTTCGGCGGTCCGTCGAGTGCCCGAAAGGTCTTCCACGCTAAGATTAAAGGTCTCCGCCACGTATTGTTGGATTAAATCAATAGTCACCGGCCCTCGGGCCACGTTGCGCAGGATGTCTTTAAGCCACAAGGCCACTCGGTCAATAGTAATACTCTCCATATTAAGTTGAGAACAAGCCATTACTCTATTTAATGCTCCCTCTAGCTCCCGGATATTACTAGGAATATTTTGGGCAAGAAAATGAAGAACATCCTCAGGAACTTTATAGTCTCTCATTTCAGCTTTTTTACCTAAGATAGCCATGCGTGTTTCTAGGTCAGGTGGCTGAATATCGCTTACCAACCCCCAGGCAAAACGGCTTACGAGACGTTCTTCTATGCGTTGAATTTCTGTGGGAGGTCGATCCGAGCTAATAACAATTTGTTTTTTTGCGTCATAAAGGCTATTAAAAGTATGAAAAAATTCTTCTTGAGTCTGAGTACTTTCTCGGTTAGCTAAAAATTGTATATCGTCAATAAGTAGGAGATCAACATTACGGTATTTATTTTTAAAATCTTGTGTGCGGTTATTTTGTATAGCAGAGATGAGTTCATTCATAAACTTTTCTGCGCTCACGTATACCACCCGGGAGGCGGGGGTTTTGTCCATGACGTGGTGAGCGATGGCGTGCATGAGGTGGGTTTTTCCCAACCCCGATCCACCCCATATGAAAAGGGGGTTGTAAGCTCCTCCGGGAGATTCAGCCACCGCCAGACTGGAGGCGTGGGCCAGTCGGTTGGATTTTCCCACCACGAAGGTATCAAAGATGTATTGATTATTAATCCCAGCTTTAGATTTTTGAGATGGTTGAGCCGCCCGCTCGGCCCTTTTTTGTTCGTCTCCACGAACTTCTGCGGCGACGTGAAAGACCACGTGTTCGGCGATGCGCTCTTTTCGGGCGGCACTTTCCAGGGCGGGAAGAAACCTTGATTGAATTTGTTCCTTTACGAAGACGTTGGGGACGTCCACGGAAAAAGTTCCGTCCTCCAAAGACAGGGGAAGACAGGTTGAAAGCCACACGTCCACCGTGCCTTCGGGAAATTCTTCCCGGGCCCGGCGAAGGAGGGAGTTCCATAGGATGTCCACGCTTTCCTGCATGTTTTAGTTCACCTCGGGATGGGGGAGGTCGGAAAGCCCATTGTAGCACATCGGCCTGGGGAAAAACTTATCCACAAAATTTTTCTCCCGAGGATAGTTCTGTGGATAACGCCTTTCTCCTCGTTCCAAGGAAAAGAAGGGGAAGGCCCCGGAAGAACGCTTTCAAAAAAACGTCCTCCGAAGGGATTCTCCAATGGCGGAAAGTTATCCACAGCCTTGTCCACAGATGTGGATAAGAACCCTCAGAAAAGTTTTCCTATCCACAAAAGGAAAAGAATCCTATACTGGGGGGGAAAGGACGGTGCTCTCCCATGGAAAAAAAAGTTCTCCACATCATTAGCCACACCGACCTCGATGGCGTAACGGCGGCGGCGGTGGCGTGGCACGCATCGTTTCCCGAAGAAGCGCCGTTACGGGTGAGCCTTGTGGGATACGGAGACGTGGATGCTCTGGTGCTCGAGACCCTTCGTACGGGGCTCCGCCCCCGCGTCATCGACCTCTTTTGCCAGCGCCAAGAGACCGTCGACCATCTGGACAAGTTCTTCGAAGAAGGGGCGGAACCGTTCTTTTTCGATCATCACAAGACCACGGAGGAGCGTTTCGGCAACCGTCCCTGGGCCCTGGTGGACCCTTCGTGCTGCGCCGCCATGGTATACCACCGGTGGGCCCTGGAACGGGCCACAGATCCTGCCGTGAAAAAGCGTCTTAGGGCCCTGACGGAGATGGTGGCCGTGGCCAACGACCGAGACCTTTGGCTGGGACAAGACGAAAGGAGCCGCCTATGGCAAGCCCTGGTGACCCTCTGCGGTCCCTGGGGGGTGCTCATGCGCCTGGGGGCCAACCCCTCCCCCGATCTCTCCTCGGGGGAACGCCAAGCGGCGGAGTCCTTCGTGGAACGACAAGAGATCCGTTTTTCCTCCGCCCTGGAGAAGGTGACACGCTTTGGCTCCGACCTCACGTGGGTGGGACCCGATCTCCTGGAGTTCGGGGACGTGTCCGACTTTTGCGGCCTGGTCCTGGACCGGATGGATAACCCTCCCCGCCTGGTGGCGGTGGCCCATCGTCGTCCCGGGGGGGACTGGGCGGTGTCCCTCCGGAGCCGGGATTCCTTCGCCGCTCGACTGGTGGGACTGCTGAAAGACGGAAAAAAGATCCGAGGAGGGGGGCACGACGACGCGGCGGCGGTCTATTTCCCCGCCTCCTACCGGGAGATCCAGGTCCAAGACGCGGTTTTAGCCGCCCTGCGCATGGCGGAGGAACGGGAAAAACCCCTAGAAATGACCCTGGGAGACCTCTTTCGCCCAGGGGTTTCTTCAGAAAAACGGTAATCTGTCATAAAAAATATAAAAAAGAAGGGAACTTTTGGCGAAGGTATCGCGGATCCATCGTCCACCGGGTTCCTCACACCTTTTGCCCGGGGATGGCGGTTTACCGGTGGAGTTTTCCGCCACGGTGGCGCCCAGGATTTTATGGCGGTGCCATTAAGGAAAGAGTCCTTCCAACACCTGGGCCACTCCGTCGTCGTCGTTGGATTCCGCCACAAAATCAGCCAGGAGCTTCAGCTCCTCCTGGGCATTTTTCATGGCGATGCCATATCCGGCGGCGGAAAAGAGGGTGTGGTCGTTTTCCGAATCCCCCATGGCCATGGTCCTTTCCCGGGGGATCTGGTAGAACTCCCCGATCCTTTCCAAGGCGTACCCCTTGGAGGCCTGGGGGTGACCCACGTCGAGAAAAAGCGCCGTGGAAAGCACCGCAGAAATCGCCTCGCCGAAACGCTCCTTGGTGGCGCGGCGCATTTCCCGGGCCTCCTCGGGGGTGTCCGCCATGGCGAGGAGCTTGAAAGGGTCTTCGGTGGGGGAAAAGAGGGCCTCCCCCAGGGGCACGGGAGGGAGGCCCGCCAGCTTCTCGTAGGACCGGGCCCGGGAGTCCAACCGCTCCACGCAGAAGTCCTCCCCCAGATAGCTTTGGATGTACCATCCGTTATCCCGAAAGAACCTCATGATTTCTCCCGCCAGGAGGCGGGGAAGGGGGAAAGACACCAGGGGTTCCTTTCGGGAGGGCACGGTGGCCAGGGCGCCGTTATACGCCACGATGGGCAAGGGCACGCCGAAACGTTCCGCCACGTCCCGGGCGGAGGCGTACATGCGCCCCGTGGCGACGGCCACCACCGCCCCCGCCTTCACGGCCCGCCGCACGGCGTCGATGGTGCGGGGGCTCAGGGTGTTGTCCGACCGGAGCAGGGTGCCGTCCAGGTCCAGGGCGATTAGCTGATATTTCATGGTATCTTTCCTTTCCTTCGAGTCCTTCGAGTCCTTCGAGTCCTTCGATGATCTCGGATCCTCTTCCCGGGCGCTTCGGGGCCTCGGGCTATTCGGTGGGCTTGGGGGCATCTCCGGGGATAACTTGTTTTAGTAGCATTTCCAGAAGTTGTTGCTGGAGTTGCCCCTCCACGTCGTCGCTCACGGCGGAACCCTTTCCCGTGGGGAAGGAGAGGGTGAGGGAGATATCACTTCCGCTTTGGCCCTTGGGCCCCGATCCATTGGTGGGCCCCGTCACTTCTCCCGGCACCAGGGGGGGATTGAGCCCCGTCTTTATCTTCCCTGAGACCGACAGGTCGGAGATCACGGGGTCTTCCAGAGGACCTTTCACCTTGAAGGAAACCTGGCGAAAGTCCCGCCGGGCCGTTCCTCCCACCAGTCCCCCCAAAATCACGTCTTGGACCAGGTGTTCCGTGTTCTGGGCCGCATCCATGAGCCCCTTTAGGGCCCCCAGGAAGGTGTTGAGGCTACGGGCGTTGATCTCCCCCAGGCAGCTCAGGTTCATGGGCTTTCCCGTGAGGGGCAGGGATCCATCCACCATGAGGTATCGGTAGGAGGAATCTCCCGGAGGGGCGGCCATGCGGCTCCCGGGGAGGATGTAGAGCACCCGGCCGTTCACCGTCATGGTGCTTCGGATGGAAGAAAAGGCCACGGATTTTCCCCCGTCGGTGGCGGAAGCCATGGCCTGGGCGGCGGAAAACCCCGAGATGCGTCCCTCCACCACCTCCGCCGCCAGCTGGGCCTCGGTGGCGTAGAGATTTCCCAGGCGGCCCGAGAGGATGGCCTTGAGGTTCCCCCGACCGGACACGTCACCGCTCAAGGGGGCCACGTCCTTGAGCAGGGGAGAGACGTCCGCGCTGGAGATCTGGACCGAGGCATTCCACCCCCCCTGGAAGGCCAGGCGCCCCGAGGCCTCCATCGTTCCCCCGTAGACCTGGGCCCGGGCCTTTTCCACGGAGATCCCTTTTCCATCGAAGCGCAGGGGCACCGTGAGGTCGTTGACGGTAAAGCCGTGGAGGGCCAAGGAGGAACTTCCCAGGGATCCTTCTCCTTTTAGGGAAGACCCCGAAAGGCGCCCCTGGATCCGAGCAAAAAACCGCCCTTGGAGCCCCGATGGGGCCGATTTTCCCGCGTTTTGAAGCAAAGACTCCACTTCCAGATCCTGTCCCCGGGCGGTGAAATCCACGCGCCACCCCTCTTTTTCCCCCTCGGGGGAGGCGTCCACGCTGGCGGTGACCCACCCCGGGCCCACGGCGCCCCGGAGGGGGGCGAGGTGGATGGTCTTCCCGTCGGTGCCCAGCGTGCCGGTGACGTCGGAGAAAGAAAGGCCGTTGACGATGAGCCGGGGCACCGCCCCCCGGAAGCGCAGGACGACGCTCTGTCCCCTTTGATCCACGGAGAGGGTGCCCGAGAGCTTGCCCCGGAGGAAGAGCCCCGCCCGGTCCCCCAGGAAGGAGTGGGTGTTCTGGAGGGGGATGTCCTGGAGGGTGCCGTGGATGAAGTACGTCGGGTCGCCCCCCAGAAGGACGTGTCCCGAAAGGGCCGCCGTGCCCCCGTCGGCTCCGGAGGCCGTCAGACGCCGCACCGTGAGGCGCCCCGAAGTCAGGGAGAGCTCGCCCTTTATCCCCGTGAGGTCCACGGGGAGCCCCTTGATCCGCTCCGCCGCAAAGGTCGCCTCGGCCTCGGGGCGGGAGAGGGGCCCCCGGAAGGCAAACTCCCCCAGGAGACGGGCGTCCGCCGAAAGTTCCCCGGGAAAAAGGGGCTTCAGGTCGCGGAAGTATAACCCCTTGAAGGATCCCCGCAGATCGACCTCGGGGTTTTTCCCCAGGGAAAGGCTTCCTTTCATCGACAGGGATCTCTCCGCCGTCTCCGCCTGGCAGCGCCGGAGGGTGAAGCGGTCGCCCTCCCATGACCCCTCCATCACCAGGGAGCCCAGGGGAACCTGGCGCAGCGAGGCCTGGGGACTGCGGAGCGTCACCTCTCCCCGGGGGCGAGAAAGGGGCCCTTCCACCTTCCACTGGACGGAATTCGTCCCCCCGGGGGCCAGGTCGGCCAGGGCGGGGATGAGCTCGACCAGCGCCCGGGAGGGGAGGTTTTCCGCCGTGCCCCGGAGGTCGCACCGCGTCGCTTCCACCACCCCCGAGGCGGTCAGGGGGCTTTTGCGCCACGTCCCTTCTCCCCGGGAGAGTTCCAGACGGCCATTTTTAATTAAAAAATCTCCTCTAACGTTTTCCAGCCCCATCCCCCGGACCTCCAGGGCGCTGGCGCCGAGCCGTCCCTGAAGTTCGGGGGCTTCCAGGCTTCCCCGGAGCGTGGCGTTCAGGGAGGCCCTCCCCTTCAGTCCTTCGGGCCGAAGGGTGGGAAAGGGCTCCCCCAGGCGATCCAGGGGTAAGTCGACGAGGGCGATGGAGGCGCTGATCCGGGGGGCCCCCAAGGGGTCCATCACGTCTCCGCTCACCTTCACCGGCGATCCCAGCCACCGCCCCGACCCTTGGAAGGTCACTCCCTGGGGGGAAAGGGAGCCCAGGCACCGCCCCTCGGCGATCTCCCAGGCTCCGAGGGATGCCTCGAGGCCCCGGAAAAATATTCGCCCCGTGGCGCCGTCGTCCCGGAGCTGGAAGAAGAGGTCCACCCGCTCCAAGCCCCCCTGGAGCCCCGGGGGCAGGATCCCCAAGGGCCCCCAGGGGGCCAGGTCCACGCTCTGTCCCCATCCTCGCCCCTCCACCCAGCCCCTTCCGGGGGAGAGGTCCGCCGACATCTCTCCCCTCCAGGGGGCCCCCTGGATCGACCCCCGTAGCTCCTTCACCCGGAGCAGGGGAGGGGTCAGGACCCCCGAGGCGAAGCCCCCGTCCAAGGAGATCCCCCGGAGGCGCCCCTCTTCCAGGGATAGCTCCCCCGAGATCAGGGGGTCTTGGTACGTCCCCCGAACTTCGACCCTCCCGGCGATCTTTCCGCAGTCGTCGCTTCGTGCCCCGGGGAGGGCGAAGGCCAGCTCCTCCAGGCGCACCCCCTCCCAGGATCCCTCCAGGGCGATCTCGGGCCCCAGGACTCCCTGGAGGGTGCCATGCCCCGCGCCTATTTTAACAGTGCTTTCTTCCAAGAGGACCCTTTCCCCTTGGATGTCCCAGGTTCCCCGGAGCTCCAGGGGGAGGAGATCCCATGTCATGGAGGCCCGGAGGTCGAAGGATTCCCCCCGTCGGCTCAGGTCGAGGCGATCCACGAGGAGCCGGTGGCGGTCCAGGGAGAGGGCGAGCTGGAAGAGGTGGAGGGAAGGAAGGGGCATGGAAGAGGGGGCGGCGTCCAGGGATCGCACCAGGGGCAGGGCTCGGGGGCCATCCACCGCCAGGGGGCCCACCTCGATGAGCCCCGGGGCGGGAGATCCCCTCACCAGGGAGCGGAGGTCGAGGAAGATCTCCATCTCCCCCGCCCACAGGAAGGGGACCCCATCTCGGGATAGGGTGAGGTTCTTCAGGGTAAAGCCCCCCAGGGGGTTGCCCGAGACCTTTTCCGCCTCCACCGCGCACCCCGTGGTTTCCCACACCGCCCCCTGCAGCTGGGCCAAGACGTATTTCCCGCCGAAATCCGCCGTAAAGAGCGCCCCCCCCAGGCCCAAGCCCAGGATAGCCGCCCCCACGAGAAGCCCCACCGTGCGGGACGGAGGCCTTTTTTCTTCGCGGACCGCCATACGCCCATCCTCCCGATCTTCGCCATATCTCGAGATCTTTTTCCAAAAGCTCCCATCCACGATTCCTCAGAAAGGGGCGTCGCCGTGACAAAACCCCGCCCCCGCCGCGTCTTCCGGTTCCTTCGTCGACACCTTCCGAAAGGAACTCCCGGGGTTGTCGTCGCCATTTTATCACCCTTCGACGAACTTTTTCTCGCCCCGGGCCTTTTATCCACCACTCCTCTTGTGTATATGTGGACAACTATTGTGGATAAGATGGGGGTCCTTGGCTTTCAAGGCCAGACCTCCGGAAAAAACTCCGGGGAGGGCGGAGCGTTGTCCACAACTTCGATCTGGAGCGGATCGGCGACGGGCATTTCGCCGCCGGAGAAGGAGGGGACGGCCTTTCCCCACGCCCGAAGGGTGCGCCCCAAAAGGCTCCGGGGCGAAGGAAAAAAATCCCGGGGAAGGATGACGGGAATGCGAGATCCCCTTTCCCGAAGAATCCACCGCGTGGGGCGTTCTTCCACCTCGTCCACCCGCAGCGTGAGCACGCAAAAAGACCCCGCCACCAGGGAAAACTCCGCCCAGAGCTGGGCGCAGGAGAAAATCCGCCCCCGGGCCCGGCCCCACCACCCCCGCCCTTCCCGCCGGGCTTCCTCCAGGGCCCGGTGGATATCTTCCCGCCCCCCGGAGTTGGGAGGAATGAAAAGGGGGAGCGCCAACCCCCGCCGCACCAGCTCGGTGCCCACATCCACGGGGCCCCGGGGGGTATCCACCACCACCCGGGCCAGCAGGCGCCCGTAGCGGTCCCGGGGCACGGCGTCGGTGATCAGGCGCACCCCGCGTCCCTCCACCAGATCTCGGTTTGCCTCCCGGGCCTCGGGGCCCAGCTCCTCCTCCCGCCGCCGGGGGTGGTGGAGCTCCGGCGTGTCGATGTACAGATAGCGCACCGTCTCCTCCTTGCCGTCTTCACCCCGCACCACCACCGTGTCCCCGTCCAGCACCGCCAGCACGGTGCCCCGCCAGTCCCCGGCGGCGCAGCGTGGCACAAAAAGCAGCAGCAGGAGGAGGATGCGGCGAAAAAACTTTTTTGTCAGCACGACGACTCCTCGGGAAAAAAGAGCACCGAAGGATCGTGGTGCAGCGAAAAGCACCGCCATTCGAGGGCGGCGCAGTGCCAGGGATTTCCTCCGGCGGAAATATGTGTGAGAATGGCAGGGAAGTTTTCTCCGGTCCAGGTGGGGAGCACCAGATGGCTGAACCCCAGCTCCCGAAGCAGGGGGGGGTGCCAGGGCACCCCGGGCCCCTGGAGCACCGCCCCCCGATGTTCCCGGAGCAGGGGGGCCAGGGCGAGCATGCGCCGGTCCCGGAGGGCGTCGAAGGCCACCCACACCCAGGGGGTCCCCCGGAGCAGAGGGGCCTCGGTCCAGGATGGGAGCACATCGACCCCCGGACGGAGGTCATCGAAGATGATCAGATGCCATCCCCAGCGCCGCAGCCGGGGCACCAGCTCGTGGTCGTACCCCAGAAGGGCCACCTGGTCCCCTTCGGGAAGAGGCGCCAGGGTCTCCAGGGACTCCCCCGGCTCTTCCGGAGGCAGGAGGGCCGAAGCCACCGCCGACGCGGCGGCGAACTCCTGGGGATAGGGGGAAACCAGAAGCTGGAGCACCTCGTGGGCGGTGCCCTCCACCAGGTGCCGGGGAAAGCGGGGGGTGCTCCGGAGCACCTCCTGACCCGGAAGGGGCACGGCGCCGAGGCCGCACCGCCCGTCTTCCAGCACCACGGCGCTGGCGTGCCATCCCAACATGAGCGTTTGCAGCGGGCTGTCCGGCTGCCGCAGCCCCTCGGAAAGAATACGTTCAAAAAGACGCACGAAAATTCCACCTCCCCAGACCCGGCGGAGCCGGGCTTCCCTCCAAGGGGGCAAAAAAAGGCTCCTTTGGAGAAGATGATACCCATACTAGCGCAAAAGGTCGCGCCGGAGGACGTTTCAGGGGGGAGATTCCTCCGTGGAGGGGCTCTCTCCTGCGTGGGGTCCCCGATCCCCGAAGGAACGGCCCGGCCAGGGTCGGAAAAGAAGGCCGTTGTCGGAGGGCAGAGAGCCCGGAAAAACGCCCCTCCGCCGGAAGGGCGGGGGGGGCGGGGGGCGAGCGAGGGAACTCCCCTCCGCCCCGGAGAGGATCATAGAGGTCGCAAGGAGGATGCCATGACGGAAGAAAAAAGCGCCACGGTGAACCGGGAGGAAGCCCGGGAGCTCCTGGCGGTGGGGGAAAGTCTCCTGCGGGAGTACGTGCGCCTCCTCCTGGAAGAAAACGCCCGGGCCCGCCTCGTGGGCCCCACGGACCCCGACGTGATCTGGCGGAGCCACGTCCTCGACTGCGCCGCCACCCTCCCCCTGGTGCGATCCGCCCCCACCCTTCTGGATCTGGGGAGCGGCGGAGGGCTTCCCGGCATGGTGTGGGCCGCCTGTCTGCCCAAAAGCGCCGTGGTGCTCTGCGACAGTGTCCGCAAGAAGACCCTCGCCCTGGAGCGCATGGCCCGGGCCCTGGGCCTGGCCAACGTGCGGGTGGTCCCCGACCGGTCGGAAGACCTCGCCCTCCGGGAGCGGGGGAGCTTTGGCGGCGTGGGCACCCGGGCCGTGGCGGCCCTGGGGGTGGTGGCGGAATACGCCGCCCCCCTGGTGGCTTCCGGGGGCTTTGCCCTGGCCATGAAGGGCCCCGCCTGGCGGGAAGAGGCGGCGGAAGTGGGCCCCCGGTGGAGGCGTCTGGGCTTCGGCGCTCCGGAAATCTGGACCTACGATCTGGGAGAGGGGCTCCGCACCGTGGTGCGCTGGTGGCGCACCGGTACCCCGCCGGCGTTTTTGCCCCGCCGTCCCGGCATGGCGGAAAAACAACCGTGGTGGAGGTGAAGGTCGTTGATCGTGATAGCGGTGGCAAATCAAAAGGGCGGCGTGGGAAAGACCACCTGTTGTGTTAACCTGGGGGCGGCCCTGGGGCAGATGGGATTTCGGATCCTGGTGGTGGACATGGATCCCCAGGGAAACTGTACCAGCGGCCTGGGAATGGAGCGGGGGGCCGTGGAGCGTAGCATTTACCACGTCCTCGTGGAGGGCGTTCCCCTGGAGGACGTGGTGCGCCCCACCCCCTGGCAGGGGGTGTCTTTAGCCCCCGCCACCATCGACCTGGCGGGGGCCGAGGTGGAACTCGTGGGGGCCCTGAGCCGGGAGACCCGCCTCGCCCGCCCCCTGGAAAAACTCTCCGGGTACGACGTGGTCCTCATCGACTGCCCCCCCTCCCTGGGGCTTCTCACCGTGAACGCCCTGGTGGGGGCCCACCAGGTGCTTGTGCCCCTTCAGTGCGAGTACTACGCCCTGGAGGGCATCGGCCAGCTCCTGCGCACTCTGGAGCTCGTCCGGGGGTATCTCAACGAAAAACTCACCCTGGGGGGCATCGTCCTCACCATGTTCGACCCCCGGACCCGGCTGGCCCGGGAGGTGGTGGAAGAAGCCCGGAAGTCCTTTAAGGAGCAGGTCTTTTCCACCGTGATTCCCCGGAACGTGCGCCTCTCCGAGGCCCCCAGTTTCGGCGAACCCATCCTGTACTACGACGCCGCCAGCTCCGGCGCGGAGGCCTATCGGGAGTTGGGAAAGGAAGTGGCGGAAAAATGGCTCGAAAAGCGCTAGGCAAAGGGCTGGGGGCCCTCCTGCCCGGAGGGGGCGAGGTGCTTCGGGAAGGGGAGGGGGTGCTCCGGCAGCTGCCGGTGGACGCCCTGGGGCCCAACATCTTTCAGCCCCGTCAGAGCTTCGACGCCGAAGCCCTGCGGCAGCTGGGGGAATCCCTGCGGGAGCACGGCGTTCTCCAGCCCCTGCTGGTGCGCCGGAAAACCGCCGACGACGGAGGAGAGCGGTACGAGATCGTGGCGGGGGAACGGCGCTGGCGGGCGGCCCGGGCGGTGGGCATGTCTCTGGTGCCGGTGCGGGTGCTGGAGCTCGACGACACCCAGGCGGCGGAGATCGCCCTGGTGGAGAACATCCAGCGGGAAGACCTCTCCCCCCTGGAAGTGGCGGAGGCCCTGGAGGAGCTGGTGGACAAACACGGCCTGACCCAGGAAGAAACCGCCACCCGCATCGGGTGGAGCCGGGCCGCCGTGGCCAACAAGCTGCGCCTGCTTCAGCTCTCCCCTCCGCTCCGGGCCCACCTTCAGGAAAAGCGCCTCTCCGAGGGGCATCTCCGGGCCCTGCTGGGAGCCCCCGAGGAACTGCGCGAGGCCCTGGCGTAACGGGCGGCCCAGCGCGCCCTCTCCGTGCGCGATCTGGAAAACCTCGTGCGGCGGGCGGAACAGGAAGGGCAAAAGTCCCCCCGTCCTGCCCCGGCCCTTTCCTGGGCGGGGGCGGACCGGCTCCGGGAGCGCTTCGGCTGGGAATGCCACGTCACCGCCCAGGGAAGGCACCGCACCCTCACCCTGAAAAAGCTCACCGAGGAGCAGCTTGCGGAGATCCTGACCCTGCTGGAACGCCACGGCGCGGAGGAAGCCCCCTAGGGGGTCATCCGGTGGCGCACGGAGGGAGAGAAGCCAGAGACTCCAGCGTGCGGAAGAGTTCTTCGAGGACATGGGGTTTCTTTGCGAAAAG
>Ga0116185_1002055_pt1 | contig 19234 bp, 19 predicted proteins | sample AD_JPNNA7_MetaG_FD_89754 | JGI IMG/M metagenome (GOLD analysis project Ga0116185, IMG submission 89754) | Active sludge microbial communities of municipal wastewater-treating anaerobic digesters from Japan - AD_JPNNA7_MetaG | ecosystem: Engineered > Bioreactor > Anaerobic > Digestate | place... | reverse complement strand
ATTAACTGAATTTACAAAAACAGTATGTTTATAAAATCATAACTTATTTATTCATAACAAGTTAAGCAATATTTTTTCTAATGGCAGTCATTAGAAAAATTTACCTATTGACAAATTTGGGTTTAACCTGTTCTTCACTTTGTTTCCACGGTTCATCTTCATTTTGTGCAGATGTAGCATAACCGGGACCGACTTTTATTACATAGCCGCTTTGAATTCTTTCCTTCTCAGCTACGCCTGCAGGAAGATATAATCCACTGCTGGTTTTATTCGAATCTTCTTGCGGTCTTATTAAGACTCTGTCACCAACTACGATAAATTTCTGAAGGTTTTTAAAATTTAAACTCATCACATCCTCAACAAGGTTTTTAGATAATTCATCTATTATTAGTTAATCTTCATTACAAAAATAATAAACCTTTAAGTAATGAATCATTTTCTTATTGAATGTATAAATCAATAAATTTGAAATGAATATACAGAATATTTAGCTCAGTAAATTTTAATCAATATAATGAAGAAAGTTCTGTTCATAACATACTTTTGGCCTCCCTCTGGAAAGGCTTCGCTTCATTGGCCATTGGATATTATAAGGCACCTTCCAAAAGATGAAATTGAACCGATTATTTTAACAGTTAAGGAAGAATCATTTACTCAAAAAGATGAAAGCTTATTAAAAAAAGTTGATCCTGCCTGGGTTACAATTAAATCCAATGCTTTGGAGCCTTTCAATATTTACAGAAAGTTTATTGGGAAAAAGAAAAATGAAAAGCTGATTGCTTCTGAAACAATATCTACTGAGAATAAAAGTTTAACTCATAAAATTTCACTTTGGATACGATTAAATTTATTCATTCCGGATGCCCGGGTTGGTTGGAATTTTACTGCTTACAGAACAGCAAAGAAGTTTTATACTAAAGCAAAGTTCGATGTTATAGTTTCAATCGGACCGCCGCACAGTTCACATTTAATCGGAATGAAATTAAGCAGAAAGTTTAACTTACCCCACATACCTGTTTTAATCGATCCCTGGGTTGATATTGTTTATTACAAAAATCTGAAAAGAAGTTTTATTACAAAAAAGATTGATAACCATTTTGAAAAATCCGTTTTACTAAATGCTAAGCAAGTAGTGTTTGTTACTAAATCAAATGAAGAAGATTATCTGAATAAATATGATTTTTTAAAAAACAAAACCAATGTATTGTATTGGGGATATGACGAAGATGATTTTAAAAGTCTGCCTTTAGATCTTCGTTTTAAGAAAGAAGAATATCAGAAAAATGAAAAAATAATTGTACACGCCGGAAATTTATTTTCATATCAGAATCCAAAATATTTATGGAAACAAATAAAAGCTGAGAATGATAATGGTAATAATTTTACAATAAGATTTATAGGAACTGTTGATCCAATTGTTTTAGATTATATTAAAGAAATTGGTTTGCTGGATAAAGTTGAAATTTTGGGTTTTCTTCCCTATCCGGGAATGATAAAACAAATTTCAAAAGCAGATATACTTTTAGTTTGTGCGTCCGAACCACGCCACGTGCCGGGAAAATTATTCGAAGCTTTACGGACTGGAAATCCTATAATTGCTTTTGGAGATGACAATACAGAAGTAAAGCAAATTATTGAATCTACAAATTCAGGAATGTTGTTTGGTTATAATGATTCCTGCCAGGAATTTTTTAATAATTATAAAAATATAAAACCCGATCAAACTTTAATAAAAAGTTTTGACCGGGCTTTAATAAGCAAAAAGTTTTTTGAAATTATAAAAACACTTTAATAATAAAATTACTTACACAATCCTGCCTGAATAAAACATTTTTTGATCCTCTTAAATGTCCGTTTGATATCATTATCCAAACCGATTGATATCCGGACAAGTCCATCACTTAAACCCATTGCCTTTCTTTCTTCTTCAGGAATTTCTGAAGATGTGCTATGACCGGGAGATGAAAATAATGTTTTAAAGTAACCAAGACTAACAGCAAGATATCCGACTTTTTCGTGCTGCATATTTTCCATTACTTTATTTGCTTGTTCTGTTGTTCCGGCATCAATTGCAAGCATACCGCCATAACCAAATCCTTTATTCATAATTTTCTTAAGCAGCTTATGCCCTTTATGCGATTTTAGACCCGGATAAAAAACTTTACATCCGAGTTTGTGAAAATTTTCTGCCAAGTATAAAGCGTTCTCACTATGTTTTTTTATTCTGATATGAAGTGAATGTAAATTTTTCATAATTGATGCAGCACGGAAGCTATCCAACACTGGCCCAAGAAGCATCGATGCGCCGGAATTTATATCTGTTAATTGTGAAATGAATTCCTTAGTACTGCAAACACAACCAGCAACACAATCACTTGTTCCGTTTATAAACTTTGTTAGACTATGAACAACAATATGAGCGCCCAAACGAATCGGTGAAATGATAATCGGACTGAAAGTATTATCAACTACTAGTTTAATTCCGTTAGAATTTGCAATCTCAGATAGTCTGGGAATATCAGCCACTTCTAACAATGGATTGCTAACAGATTCACAATAAATCAATTTAGTTTTTTTTGTAATTGCTTTTTTAACTGCGGATAAATCCTGAGTGTTAACAAATTTTACTTTAATTCCGAACTTTGGTAAAAAGTTTTTAAAGAGCGCATAAGTGCCTCCGTAAATTGTTCTGCTTGAAACAATTTCATCACCGCTATTACAAAGCTGCAAAACAACACAGGATATTGCACCCATTCCTGATGAGGTTACAATCGCCGCTTCTGAATCTTCAAGTTTAGAAAGAGCATCCGCAAGATATTTATTTGTTGGATTCCAGTGGCGTGAATATAAAAAACACCCCTCAATTTCCTGCTCAAACAATTCATTCATTGTTTGCGGATTCAGAAAAGTATAAGTAGATGAATCAGTTATTGATGGATTAACATCCCCATATTCGCCAAAAACCAAATAATCCTGTATTTCACTGCTCGGATCATAATGATGCATAACTCCTCCTTTATTTTTAACGAATCAATTATGTATTAGAACTTTTAATTTTTCTATTACTAAATTACGATTGTTAAAGATTTAATTCATTACAAATCAAAATATTATGAACGAAAAACAGCTCGCCGCAGAAAAATCAATTGAATTTATCAAAAATGGAATGATAATCGGATTAGGTACAGGCTCAACTGTTTATTTTTTAGTAAATAAACTTGCTGAATTAATAAATAACGGACTTAGTGTTAAATGTGTTTCAACTTCGGTACAAACTACCAAACTTGCAAATAGCTTAAGCATAGAAATTTTTGATTTTAATGAATTAGACTACATAGATTTAACTATTGATGGCGCAGATGAAGTTGATAGTAATCTAAATGGAATTAAAGGCGGAGGAGGCGCTCTTTTGTTTGAAAAAATTGTTGCTTCAAATTCTAAACAAATTATTTGGATAGTTGATGCATCAAAAGTTGTTAAAACATTAGGAAAATTTCCTTTGCCGGTTGAGATTGTTCCGTATGGTTACAAATCATTATTTAAAAAATTTACTGACTTCGGCTATAAGCCAATATTAAGAAAGAAAGATAATGGTGTTTATTTAACTGACTCAGAAAATTATATAATTGATTTACATTTAGAAGAGATACAAAATTCAATTGAGTTAGAAATGAAAATAAAAATGCTGCCCGGTGTTGTAGAAGTAGGGCTGTTTAACAACATCGCTGATGTGGTAATTATTGGTAAGGGTGAATCAACCCAAATAATTAAGCGGAAATAAATCGACGCAGATAATTATTTATCTACGCCTAATTTCTTTAATTCTTCAGATACTTTTCTTGAATTAACAAATCCAAAAGCTAAAAGCGCAACTAAAAATAGAATAACTCCGATTTCAGTGAAACCCATTATAATCCTTCCTTTCGACAAAATTTTACTGGTTAAAAATCACAAGCTTAGTGCCATCCGGATTATCAGAAAATGCTCTGAATTTGTTTAGTTGGATATTTATATGAAGTGATTTATTTCTACAGAGGTAAATATTACATGCACATTTTTTCCTGCAAAATTTGTCAGCGCCTCAACACTTGTAATCAATCAGTTCTGATGTTGTTTGCGTAAAAGATCATTTATTTCTTTTACAGGATTAAATGTTGAAATCTGAACTTCAATAAAAACTGTAATCCAATCAGCCATAGCTCCATTCCATAAACCCGGCAATTCTAAAGCTTTTAATTGGATTCCATCCTTGGATTTTTGAGTTATAATTCCGCTTTGATGATCGATAAAGTTGTGAAGATTGAAATTCTTTCCTTTATAGTCCCGTAATCCGCAGACTAGATCAACTGGATTAAAATGAGTTGATCCTTTGAAGATCTTTTTTTGCTGTTCATCATTTAAGTTAATCTGAGCTTGCTCAATAATTTGTAAAGATAATGTTCCATCATCTTCTTTGACCCAAAATGGTCCGCCTCCCGGTTCTCCTTCATTTTTAACCATCCCGCAAACTCTTATTGGGCGGTTTAATTTCTTATAAAGAAAATTAACTTTTTCTGATCCGGAATAACTGTTAAATTCAGCAGGAGTATTTATAAATATTTTATCTTTACAAAAATTAATTATCTCTTCAAGATCAACTGTCTCGGGATTACAATTATCAAGTGTTCTTAAATACTTAAATACCTGATTTTGAATCTGAATTAAATATCCGGTTAATAATTTTTTGTAAAAAACTGTCTCTTCTGCAAGTGGTTCAACCGATAAATTATCAATATTCTTTATAATTACAATATCCGCATTAAGATCATTTAAGTTTTCAATTAATGCACCGTGCCCGCCGGGACGCATTATAATATTTCCTGTTTTATCAAAAAGAATTTCATTGTCTTCATTTACTGCAACAGTATCTGTAGATTTTTTCTGAAATGAATGACTGTGAATTAATTTTAAATCTTTCTTCAACTTCTTTTTAAATTCATCAATAATGTTTGTAAAAAGACCTTGATGCTCTTCTGAAATTGTGAAGTGTATTTTTATTTGCTTACTATTATCTAAAAGATAGTTGATTGATTCATAAATATGTTCTTCAAATGCAGTTCTGTTTTCATTTTCATATTTATGAAACTTAATTGCGCCTTTTGGCTTTGAAGCATAATTAAGTCCGTGTTCAAAAAGTAAAACTTTAAGAACCTTAAACGGCTGATTTGAAATAATTTCATTTAATTTTGAATCATTTACTTTTAAGACTGCTTTTATATCATCATAAAATGCAAACTGATTAATATTTGTCAGGAGATCATAAGCAGCTTTATAGTTTTTATCTTCTTCTGCCAGTTTTTTTAATGCAATCAAATCAAGTTCATCGTTTTCACTTAATACTGATAATAATTTCTGAAACATTCTGGATGCTGCGCCTGATGCAGGAACAAACTTCATTAATCTCCCTTCTTCAGCAGCTTCAGAATGCATTTTTAATAAACTATCAAATTCATTTGGATTTATCTGTATGATGCCATCCGAAATCGTGCAGGGCCTTACTAAAACCGGAACTTTACCTCCATCGTTAAATAATTTTAACTGCTTTCTGATAGTATCAAGGTTAATATTTTCATGGAAAATCTTATCAATTGCTTTTTCAATTTTCTTTATTTCCCTTTCAATAAGATCCATATCTCTTTATCCTAATGCGATACTAATAGCCGGTATTAAACCAAGTTTAACATTTATTGTTTTAAGTGTCATATCTCCAACTTTTATCTTTTCGCCAAAGTCACTTGCTTTAAACAAGCTATCCAGAATAATAGTAATAAGTTTATTTCCCTCAGCTTCTTTCAGAACAAATTCTCTTTTTTCTGCATCTACCGTTCCTAAAAATTTAAAGACAATTGTAATATCGGGTGGAATTCCTAATGAGGCATTTATTCCTCCAACCTGATAACCGGCATCGGAAAAAACAGTTTTATAGCTATCTATTGTTTCAAAAATTTCATCAATTTTGTCCTCCCCTTTTTCTTTAAATAAATTAATTATTTCATTTTTATCGTTCTCAATCAAAAAATCACTTAAGCTGGTAACTTTATCTTTTATCGAATCTGTAAGTGATTTAGCTTTATCAAGAATTCCTTCAGCCATTTTAATATCCTTTTTAATTAATTATAAAAAAAAGCGCAGTAGTTTTTTTTACTGCGCTCAAAAATACTAATTATATAATATATTTATTTTGATTTTTCGGCAACAAGATTATAAGCAAATCCTCCTAAAATTCCGCCAAGTAACGGAGCCACCCAGAATAACCAAAGTTGTGAAAGCGCCCAGCCGCCAACAAAAAGAGCAGGACCAGTTTTTTTTGATTATAAATCCTCCGATTTAGTTATAATTTGAGTTAGCTAGTTTTTCACTTTTCAATTGGAATTAATTGCATTATTGACTTGGAACCATTTAACAGAGCTAAAGTGTTTCCCTCAAGTTTGAATTCAGAAACCTGTTTAACTGCTGATAGGAAAGCATCTTCAGGACTATCATCACAATACATTTTTGTAACTGCACCTGGTTGTAAAGAAATTAAATTCTTGTCTATTTTAAAAGAACCTATGTATCTGTTACAGCCAGTAGATCCAAAAAGTTTATTGTTGCTTCCAAAATTTAATGTGGGAAAACCATCGGGTTGATTGCCCGGATTAATTGCTTTGCCTTTTATAGAAATCACTTTCCATTCTTTATCAGATAAATTAGTTATTAAATCTGCATTACTGCAAGCAGAAATAATGGATAACATTACACTTAAAGAGATTATAATTTTTATCATAGCTTAAAATTGATATTGAAAATGAAATTTTTATTTATTGAAAGATAATTTATGATCTGATTATCATCAAAACCATTTTTGCAATTAATATTAAAAACCCCGTTTTGTATTTAAACGGGGTTTCAAATTAATTTATAGTATCATAAACGAATAGAACTAATTTATCTTACTCAAAATTATTTCAATAGTGTCATTTTTCGGGTTTGAGTAAATCCATTAGCTTCAAGTTTGTAGAGATAAATTCCGCTTGAAAGATTTTGTGCATCAAAATTCACAGTATAACTGCCAGCAGCTTTAAATCCATTAACAAGTGTTTTAACTTCCTGACCAAGTAAATTGTAAACAGCAAGTTTAACATTTCCTGCTTCAGGTAAACTGAACTTTATAGAAGTAGTTGGGTTAAATGGATTTGGATAATTCTGAGATAATTCAAATTCTGCCGGAGTCAGGATTTCAGCTTCAACAATATTAGAATATTCAAATGAACCATCAAAATCAATTTGTTTTAATCTGTAATAGTATTTTCCATCAGCAAGATTTTTATCAATAAAAGAATATTGCTGAGCCCGGGTTGTTGTTCCATTGCCACCAACAAATGCAATGCTTTGCCATTCTGAATTAGCTGACTTTCTTTCAATATCAAAACCTGAGTTGTTGATTTCAGTAGCTGTTACCCAGTTTAATATCACATTATTATTATCAATTGCAGCAGAAAAAGAAGTTAATTCAACCGGAACTACCAAATCAATCCATTGAGTTGAAACTCTGATTCCATCAACTGATACTTTATAAGATTGACTGCCTTGTCTTAAAGCAATCGCATCAATGATATCTTGTCCGTTTGTCGAAGAATTTAGAACTTCCGGTGTACCTGCTGCTGTTTCATCAATTGGAACTCCTGAGCTGAATACCCATAACTTACATTCATCTGCACCGCTGGTATTAATAGTATATTTAACAAATACAAGATATGTTGTGTTGTAAGCAAAATCGGTTGTTCCCATAGTTATGGTGGATGTATTGCTCAATCCGAATCTAAGATTGCCTGCTACATCCTGTACAAAAACCCGTGCTGAAAATGTAGTAAAGGTAGTGGGCGATACACGGTTTCCTATATGAATGAAATAATCTGCTGTTGCAGAAGCAGAAGCAACATTAGCAAGGAATGAATAAAAGATCTCATCGCCGTTAGTGTAAATAGAATCTACAGCCTTATTTACATCCTCACGGGAACCTGCGCCGCCTTCAATATCAACGTGATTACCAATTCCTGATGAAGGATAACCAGAATAATTTAAACTTCCGGGTTGAACAAAGATAGTAAAACCAGTTCCGCTATGTTTTGTCCAGCCATGTCCGGTTAATGAATCACCAACAGCGTAATCAAAATTTTCTACCCAGGTTGCAAGCGGTTGAGAACCTGAAATAACTTCAAACAAATCAAGTCCAACATAATCTGAGTTTGTGCCATTAGGACCGCCTGTTGTAGTATAATATCTTACGGCAAATCTAACAGTACCAGTTGTAGGAAAATTACCGACATATTGCTGCCAGCCGGATGTTGAACTGTTAAATGATGCTAATTGAACATCAAAAGCAGAATGTGTTGTACCACCGGTAGTTGAAACCCAAACTTGAAGCGGATCTGCCCAAGGACTTCCATCTGGTGAGCGATGCCAAAATTTAAGTGTATCTCCGGCTGTAACTGCAACTGGCGGAGAAATTAACCATTGGTCAATTAAAAGTCCACCACCGAAAGCACCATTATAATTCTGTCCGATATAGCCGGTAGCTGGTCCTTCGTATGCGGGGAATAGTGCATCATTTCCTTGAAAAACTGTTGTTAGCCCGGCACCATCAACATCATCAAATATCCAACCTCTAGCCTGAATACCTGTTAAGGTATTATCGCCGTTCATATCATCAGAAAATAGTACTGATTCGGTTGAACTATGATAAGTGATTGGTGTGTTTCTGAAGTTATCATTAGTTGATCTACTGTCTTGAGCAAATATTAACACAGTAAAAACAAAAAATGAAAGGAAGAGTGTGAAAAGAGTCTTTTGCATAACTTACCTCTGAGTAAATTTGAGAAATAATTTATTAAGAATATCTGTTCAAAAAATAAGAAAACATTAATTAAATGTGAAATAATTTGATGTTTTTTAAACCTAAGAATTCCATCATTGTCTTATCATTATTTTAACTGACTAAAAAATTACATTTTAGTCAGCCCCGTTTAATAATTTTTATTTAGCTCAGTTCAGAGAACTGAGCTACGTATGAATTTATTTTCTTTTTGAAGTAAGCTTTCCGTAAACACCCTGATAACCTGTAAGATCTGCATCTATTGCGCCAACAACTACTTTTGTTTTTACTCTTACCGGAATTTTTGCATCATCGTTTGTTAACCAGATCATTATACTGCCTTCGCTCTTAAATAATCCGCCTTCCCGTACAAGCGGTTCAACTATTATACAATCAAATTTTCCCGCACTTACTTCAATAGTTTCTTTTCCATGATATACAACATCAAGATCGTACACTTTATCTTTGTAGAAATTCTTTAATAGTATTTTATCGCCAACTTTCAATCCGGAGTAATCCAGAGTGCGCGCAAAAAAGAAAGCTGAAACAATATCATTGACATATACCGGAATATCATATTGTCCTTCACTGGTTTTGGCTTTCCCTTTTCTCTGATCGAAAAAGGCTGAAAAATCACGTGAATATTTTCCTTCCCGTATATGCTGTTCGAATCTCCAGGGAAAAATTCCTTCAACATCAATATATGTTTCATATCTGTCACGGACTTTAAAGAATCCATCAAAAGATGGTACAGTATTAACTTCAAAAGTAATATGATATGCATTTCTGCCTGACATCTTTTTTATTGCCGGAATTTCGAATGATGCTATTCCTGCTGTAACAAATCCGTATTTAACATCAAAGGTAAGTTTTTCACCTTCACGAAAAGCTTTATTTTCAATTTTCCGAAATTCATCTTTCTTCTGTGCTTCTGATGTAACTGCAGAAATAATGATAAGAATTATTAAAGTATAAATTTTCAAAAAGTATTTCATTTACTTCTCCGGATTTTTAATAAGGACATTTTTAATATCGGTAAATACTTTATTTATGTTTATCGATTCCATACAATCAAGATTTTTACATTGTTCAATTGTACAATTATTACAATCAATAGATGGTTCATAAATTAATTTTTTATAAGTATACGGCGACCATCTGTCTTTAGAACAGGAAACTACTTTGGGATAAAATCCAACAACATATTTATCCAAAGCTGCAGCAATATGAATTGGTCCTGTTGAGTTAGAGATAAACATAAAAGACAAACTTATTAAAGCTGTCAATTCTTCAAGCTCAAATTTTCCGGCAAGATTAACTGCATTCGTATCAGCTTTTATTAATTCACAAAACGGTTTTTCGCTCTTACTTCCTGTTAATATAATTTGCTGTCCATCATCTGATAAAAGTTTTGTCAGTAATCTGAATTTATCAGGAGATAAATCAACAGAACTTCCGCCGCTGCCCGGATGTATAATTATAAACGGTTTTGATAACTCAATCTGATTATCATTTAAAATATTTTTAACAAAATTTAAAAACCTCTTATCAACACTAAGATCATATCTTACATTCTCTTCATTAACATTATTCTTAATGTTAATTTTACCAAGAAGATTAACATTATACTCAAGCTCATGGCGTTCTGCATTTTTTCTATGTTCATAAACCTTTTCATTAAATAAAAAAGAATACCATCTGTAACCGGTCCCGATTCTTGTTTTAATTCCGCTGAGAAATAAAATCAAAGCGATTAAAAAAGTAGGATATACAACAATGCAGGTATCAAACTTTTTTGATTTAATAATATTTAAATTTTCGTAAAAAGCTATATCATTTCCATCTTGTTTAAGAACAATCACTTCATCAATATAGCGATGATTGGCAGTTATACTTTTCGTGTAATCACGCACCCAAAAACTTACTTTTGCTTGCGGATATTTTTCTTTTATCAAGCCTGCTAAAGGTAAAGTTAAAACAAGATCACCAATTCGGTCTGTTCTTACTATCAGAATATTTTCAGGATTTTTTTTCATCTTGATAAATACGGATTTCCTATTTCAAAAAATCTCCAGGGTAAATCAACTGAACGGGTTATACCGATTCTTTTGGAAATGCCGATTTTTTTCTGATTTAATTTCGGCTGATCTAATATATAAACAGAACTATTAGTTAAATCCATTCCTGAATATGAACTATCAAGTCCGAAAGCTTTACTTAATTTACCCGGTCCGCTTGTAAGATTATACAATTCCTTTTCTGATTTTAGTACTCCGTTAAATCGGTTGATAATCATATAGTCTATTCCAGCTATAGGTTCAATGGCACGAATTAGAACAGCAGCGCCATGACCTTCTTTTCCTGTAACAACATTACTGCAAAAGTGTGCACCGTAAGTAAAATAAACATATAAGTGTCCGCCAAGATTAAACATAACTTCATTACGCTTTGTTTTACCTTTAAACGAATGAGATGCTTCATCAATATTTCCATCATAAGCTTCTACTTCCACAATTCTGCCGGCAAATATTTTTTTACCTTCTGTTTTTATCAGTACTTTACCAAGCAAGTCCTTTGCCACTGCAATAACAGGTCGAATATAAAATTTTCTTGGTAAAATCAGTTTTTTTGATGTATTAACCATTATACAAAGGTAATAAAAAAAGTATGCAGTAAAACAGAATTAACTAATTACTAAGTCTGTCGTTAAGTTCTGAAATTTTGGAGTCAAAATAAGCTTCTTTATCCGGACTTTTTACTTTTAATTTTTTATAAACATTTATAGCTTCTTTGAACTCACCTTGAGTTACATAAATCTTAGCCAGTGTTTCAGAGATGATAAGATCATTATTAGAATAATCTTTTGAACGGGTGACTGATATTTGTTTTTTAGCTTCTTTAATCTGTTCTGATGCGCCTTCAATTTCAGCAGTAAGTTTGTTCAGTGTTTCTGCAATAGATTCCAGGCTCTTGTTTTCTTCAGTTTGATTTGATACCGGCGGAGACTGATTATAAAAATTTTCATTTGCTGTATTAGCCCAGCGCGAAACATTAAACAATTGTCTTTGTTTTTTTATCGCATCAATTTCGCGAAGGTAATAATCAAAAGATTTGGATGAATGAATAAGTTCGCTTCCCTTCTTAACAAACTTAAGAGCCTGTCCGTAATTTCCTTTAAGAGTATGTGCTTTACCAAGAAGAAAATATGCAACTGAAAAATCGGGATGATGAGTTATGCCATCTGTTAAAATCTGTATTGCTTCATCAATATTATTTCTTTCCAGTTCAATATCAGCTACACGAGCAAACAAAGGTGATTTGTTATCGTACTCGTATATTAAACTTACTTTTTGATTAAATACATCGTATGGATTACTGTTCATTTGATTTTATTTTGCTGCTAAAGTATGTTTAATTGAAGTATAAGACATAAACGCAAATCCTAAAAAGAATAATATCTGAAATGGTATCGATGCCAGCTCTAAAAAATAAATTGATGAAAAAAGTCCGATCAAACAATAAACAGCAAGTATAGCTTCTACATAAACAGAAAAACCGATCTTCTTACTTAAATATTTATTACCTGTAAAAGAATCTTTCTCACTTTCCTGTTTGAACTTAGGAGTTCTCACAAATTCACTTTTACGGTTCATCAGTCCTTCAAAAACTGCACGCGAATTATTAACAGCAAGACCCATACTGCCCGCAAGGAACAGCGGAAAGAGTACAATCTTTTTTCGCCAATCAGTTCTTATTTCTTTTTGTGAATAAAGATAAAACAAAAATGAACTGACAGAAGCCATTACAAACAATGACATAATAGCAAAATACGCTTCGTGTGAACCGCTGTTTTTTATAAATATCAACGGAACATTTAATATTGCAGCAAGAAGAATAAACGGAAAAACAAGATTATTTGTTAAGTGAAAAGTAGATTGCAGTTTTACCCGTAAAGGAATTTTTGATTTCCAGACAAGCGGAAGTATTTTCTTTGCAGTTTCAACAGCGCCTTTTGTCCAGCGAAATTGCTGATTCTTTAATGCATTTATCTCTGCTGGAAGTTCAGCAGGTGAGGTGAAATCTTTCAGAAAAACAAAACGCCATCCGATTAATTGTGCACGATAACTAAGATCAAGATCTTCGGTTAAAGTATCAGCATGCCAGTTACCGGCTTCTTCAATACATTTTTTTCTCCATACACCGCCAGTGCCGTTAAAGTTTATAAAAAAGCCTGACTTGTTTCTAACATTCTGTTCAATTACAAAATGACCATCAAGAGCAAGTGCCTGAGCTTTTGTAATTATTGAATAATCTCCGTTTAAATGTTCCCATCTTGTCTGCACCATTCCGACTTTATCATCAGTAAAATATGAAAGAGTTTTCTTCAGAAATTCTTTTTGCGGAATAAAATCTGCATCAAAGATTGCGATGTATTCACCTTTAGCTACCTTCATTCCTTCTTTAAGTGCACCTGCTTTAAAACCTTCTCTTGATCCTCTTCTGATATGTGAAATATCAAATCCTTCCATTTTCTTTGCCTCAACTGCTTTTGCAACAATAGAGGTAGTTTCATCTGTTGAATCATCAAGGACCTGAATCTCCATCTTATCTTTTGGATAATCAATCTGACAAACAGCGTTTATTAATCTTTCCACCACATACATTTCGTTATATAACGGAAGTTGAATTGTAACTATTGCATCTTCCGCAATTTTATCCTTTGAAACAGGAGTCTTGTGTCCGTATTTGTAATGATAAAAGATCATCACAAAACCGTGAAGACCAAAAACAAAAAGTATTGTGAGTGAAAGGAAATATCCGATTAATACTATTTGATCCATTTTAATTAAATTCCTTTTTTACCAACCTGATACGGTATCTAATAAAATATCTTCGCTAATAAGGTCTATCGCTTTCTCAAGTGCTTCTTTTCTTTCGTTAAATCCTCCGGTTGCCGGATAATCACTGTATTTAGTAAACGTTTTATCGAATATAGTTGTCCGTTTTACCAGATCGCGATAAACTACTTTAACTCCGATAGTAACCCTCATTGTAGTAATACTTTCACCGGCAGAAACAATAGCCGGGGCATAGCCAAGAGAGACAATCGAACATTCTAATAATGCATTTGCAGATGTTCTCTCGGCAACCTGAAAAGTATTATCATCAATAAATTTCTGGATTAAGCTCTGTGTTAAGCTTTCTCTGAGTCCTTGTTCACCCGAACCGCTTCTGTCATCGGCAATTGGTATTGCAATTGACTTTAAATGTTCCGGAACAGAGGCTCCGGTAAAAGAATAAGCACAACACCCAGCAAAATTAATCCCAATTATCACTACAAACAAGAGCGAATAAACAATGTAAAACAAACTCAGATTGCTTTTATACTTCATTAATGTCATATTCCTTAAGCTTTCTGTATAAAGTTCTCTCGCTTATATTAAGAAGCCGAGCTGCTTTTCTTTTACTTCCTTTGGTTTTGTCCAAAGCTTTAATAATTGCATCTCTTTCAAGCTCTCTGATAGAAAGCACATCTTCGCCATCTGAATTCTTTTTATAATCTTCAACTGTAAAACGATGAACGATAAGATCCTTCAACTCCAGAATATCTTTTTTAATTTCAAACAAAGCACGGTACATTAATTCCCTGTCAACATCTTCCGGGGATTTTTTTAAGAATACAGGGAGATTTCTGTGCTCATCATAATCTACATATTCAGATGTCAGATCGGATAACATTTCTTCTGTAATTACTTTACTCCGGTTAAGTGCAATTGTAGTTTCAATTGTATTTTTTAACTCACGGATATTACCGGGCCAGGAATAATTTTCCAGCACTTTTATTGCGCCGGGTGTAAATTCAGGACAATCAATTTTGTTATTGTTGCAGTAAATTTTCGCAAAGTGTTTTGCAAGCTCTTCAATATCTGATCTTCTTTTTCGCAGTGGAGGAATATTCAGTGATACTGCTTTTAGCCTGAAATACAAATCTTCCCTGAATCTTCTTGCATCAACTTCTTTTTGTAAATCTTTATTTGTTGCAGCAATAATCCTAACATCTACCTTGGTTACTGTTTCTGCGCCCAGTTTCATAAATTCCTGAGTTTCAATTGCACGTAAGAGTTTAACCTGAGTTGTTAAGGGTAGTTCACCAATCTCATCGAGAAATAATGTACTGTTATTAGCGATCTCAAAATATCCTTTACGTGAATCAACTGCACCTGTAAACGAGCCTTTTACATGTCCGAATAATTCGCTTTCAATGATACCTTCAGGAATAGCACCACAATTAACTGAAACCATTGGTTTGTTTGAACGATTTGAAAAATCGTGGATTGCCTTTGCAAATACTTCTTTCCCGGCTCCGCTTTCTCCGTAAATCAAAACAGAAATGTCTGACTTTGCAACCTGCATAATAATATCAATCAGGTCGTTTATCTCTTTGGATTTACCAATTATTCCATTTCTGGTTTTAAATTCTTCGCGGGTCATAGTTAAATATATCTGCCATTTTGTAAAAATTGTATGACAAATATAACAGTTAAAGGGAATTTATTAAAGACAGTTTGAATTGTAGTGATTTAGTTCAAATCCATCGGAGGCAATTATAATTTCTGTTTTTTCAGTTTCAATATCTGAGTGTTTCCTCAATTCAAGAATTACTTTATCTGACTCTTTATCAAGATGCGTGAGTATAATTTTTTCAGCATATCTTTTATCAATCAGTTTAATAAGACCGTTGAAACTAATGTGAGTAATCTCGGTAATAAACCAATCAACCTTTTCATCAAACAAAAACAAGTCATTATCATTGCCAACATCTCCTGTATAGATTACAGAATTTTGACTGTCTTTAAATAAAAAGCTGAGTGAGGTAAAACTTAATCCAACCGATGATTTATTTTCTTTGTATTTATTCAGATGTGAATTGCGCTTTGATAAAAAGAAAAATTTATCTGAAAGAAATATTTCTTTTTCTTCGCTGAATGGAATTATTTCAAATTCAAATGGAAATCTTTCAGCAAGTAAATAAGAATGTTGTATGAAATCTTTTATGAACCCGCTATTAGATTCGTGAACATAAATTTTAAGCTTTTCTTTTCTGCCGGTCAATTTCATTTGAGTCAGTAATGATGGTAACCCAGCAAAATGATCAGCGTGCAAATGAGAGATTATAACAGCATTGATAGAATTAAAATCTATATTCTGATAAAGCAATGCTTTTGAAATACCATCGCCGCAATCAACGAGAACTTTATAATCAGATGAGGTAATTAAGAATGATGAATGAAATCGCTCAACAGAAGTTAAACCAGAGCCTGTGCCAATAAACTTAATATTCACTGATTTATCTCTGTAACTCGTCCATTAATTTTAAATCTTGTATTAGCAATCGGGAGAAAATCCTCAGCTTCTTTCCGTGAAGCAAACTTACCAATGTAAACAACATTAAAAACTGTTCCTGCTACATTTTTCTCTTTTATAAAAGAAACCATTCCGGCACTCTCAACATCTTTTTTCAAACCGGATGCATTTGCAGAGTTTGTAAAAGCTCCTGCCTGAATTGTATAAGCAAGTTCTTTTTCAGGAATATTTTGCTGTTTAACATTACCAGTTTGGCTTGAAGTTTCTTCGTCATCTTTTTTTACAATATTAACATCAGCCATTTTTATATATGGAGATTCAGGATATTCTTTTTTCAATCTTTCGAGCTGCTTATCTGCAGTATTATATAAACCAAGAGCGAAGTAATAAGAATAAATCCTGTATAATGCTGCATCAGCATATCTGCTTTTAGGATAGTTATCAATTATTTTCTGATAAAGAGTTACAGCATCCTGTCCATTTTCAGTTAATACTGCTTCAAGAAATAAAAGGTTGGAGCTTTTAGGATAATCAACTTTAAGATTTAATAATTCAGATTTGACTTCTTCAATGTTTCCCTGCTCTACTTTTTTCAAGTATGGAATAATATCAACTTCCTGAGCAAAACTTTGGGAAAGCATCAGCAAGAGAAAACTTGCAAGAAATATTGAAAGGCTCTTTTTCATAAATGATATAACAAACTAAAAATCTGATTGCAAATTAGCTTGTTTATACAGTAAGAGCAATACCTTCTTTTTCAGGATAAATATGTGTCAGATAATCTCCGAACAAGGTACCGGAGGTTGCTTTGTTTACACGGACTTTTATGTAATCACTGACTTTTATCCTTTCATTAACGGGAACTATTACAACTTTATTTGTATCTGTTCTGCCGGAGAAAAATTCATCAGATTTTTTACTGAATCCTTCAACTAAAATAATTTCTTCCTTACCGATCAATTCCTGATTCTTTTCATAAGATATCTGCTGCTGAAGATCTATGATTTCCTGAAGTCTTTTTGATTTAACATCTTCAGGGACATCGTCTTTCATTTTGTAAGCTTTTGTTCCTTCGCGCGGAGAGTATTTAAACATATAAGCTCCATCATATCTTACCTGTTTAATTACTTCAATAGTTGCAAGATGATCTTCCCAGGTTTCAGTTGGGAAACCAGAAATTATATCTGTTGAAAAACTAACACCGGGAATGATTTTCTTTGCTTTTTCAATAAGTTCAAGATAATGTTCAACAGTATAAGTACGATTCATTAATTCCAATATTCTATTTGAGCCTGACTGAACAGGTAAATGAATATAGTTGCACAGGTTCGGATATTCAGCAATTGTATAAAGCAGTTTATCCGAAAGATCCTGCGGGTGAGAAGTAGTAAATCTAATACGCATCGTCGGATCAACTTTTGCCGCTGCAGCAAGCAGATCTGCAAAATCATTTTTGTCATCCAAATAAGAATTTATATTCTGTCCGAGTAATGAAACATCTTTAAATCCTCTTTTAGACAAATCTTCTAATTCTGTTACAATAGATGCGAGTGAACGGCTTCTTTCTCTTCCTCTGGTAAATGGTACAACGCAAAAAGTACAGAACTTATCACACCCGCGCATAACTGAAATCCATGCAGAAAGTCCGTCTTCGCGAAATGGTTCTATATCATCATAAGTTTCTGTTCGTGAAAGTTTAACTCTAATTCCTTTGTCACCATTAAAAGCAATGTCAATATATTCAGGCAGTCTTCTGTATTCATCCGGACCAACAACAAGATCAACGACTTTTTTATTTTCAATTAAATCTTTTTTCAATCTTTCAGCCATACAGCCAAGTATTCCCAAAACTAATCCCGGTTTATTATACTTCAAAGTTTTAAGATTACCGATTCTGCCATAAATTCTCTGCTCAGCATTATCTCTTACACTGCAGGTATTTAGTAAAATAACATCAGCATTTTCAGGTTTATCAGTTACACTAAAACCCTGCTTTTTTAATATTCCGAGGACTATCTCAGTATCAGCCACATTCATCTGACAGCCATACGTCTCTATGTACACACTATTACTCTGCATAAACACTCAATTTTTATAATTTTGATTAGTACGATTTTGTGAAAAAATATAGAACGAGATTAAGAATTGCAAAAGCCAGTAAGCTGTAACCAATGATAAATCTTCTTTCTTTTCTCTTCCGCTCGATTAAAATATCGTTATTGTCTTTAAATTTTTGCTTTATTTCTGTATTTACGAATCCGAACATGAATACCTAATATGTTTATAATGAATTTAAAAATAAGAATAAGTTTCAATATATCTAAAAAAATTTTCTATAATTTTTTAACCATTTTTACTATTCAGATATTTTGATGATTAATCCGGATACAGGTTACTTTTCCGATTGAATATTATTGTGAGAAAAAGCACTCATATTTACTACTAATATTTAAGTTAAGTCTGCAAATAACAGAATTGTAGAAAAATTTATCCTTCCTGAGCACATAGAATTATTCCTGGTTTTAATAAGAATAATCAACGGATTTTTAATTTAATTTTTCCAACAATCCTTTTAGAAACTCATAAATATCCGAAATCAACCTGAGTTATTGCACACAAATTAAATTTGAGAGTAACTTCTTATATCTGTAATTTTATTTATAAATAATCAATTCATATTTAAATACTAATGGATGACTTAGAAAAACACAAAGAGCAGGGCCAAGAACCTGATAATGAATCAAAAGAATTGCTTGAAACTAAAACTGAAGTTCAGCCGGATTATGATCCTGATGATGATTTAGTTTTTAATATTTCACCGGTTGCAGCGGCTTTTATAGGATTAGCCGGAGGATTCTTTTTATATCAGATCATCGGAGGTTTTTTAACAATATTAATATTTGGAATGAACCTTGACTCTGTTCCGGTTAATGATATGCGTTTGATGACAATGGCTGGACAAATTCTATTTTTACT
>Ga0116185_1002041_pt1 | contig 19350 bp, 17 predicted proteins | sample AD_JPNNA7_MetaG_FD_89754 | JGI IMG/M metagenome (GOLD analysis project Ga0116185, IMG submission 89754) | Active sludge microbial communities of municipal wastewater-treating anaerobic digesters from Japan - AD_JPNNA7_MetaG | ecosystem: Engineered > Bioreactor > Anaerobic > Digestate | place... | reverse complement strand
TCAGATGGCAAAGTTATCAAGATCAGCGTGAATTTGAACAGCACACAAGTTACGATTCTGAGGTTGCTGGGGCACGGATGCGAAAATTATTATGGGAGGGCCTGAAAGTGCGGAAGATGGGCTGTATCGCAGCAGGGCTTCGGCAAAGGCACACCCTGCTGCGGCAAGCCCCCTCAGTATATCCGCCTTAGTGCTGCTCACATGATATCCCCGCTTTCTCAGAAAGGCCATGACATCCTCCGTCCTCTCCGGATTGATGTAGCAGGACAGCCTCTTGCCGTCATGGGAGACCGTGACAAAGCCCCTCTTCCTGGCCTCATACTGCATGGTCCAGAGCAGATTGCATATCTCCCCCTCCTCCAGGCTGACCATGGCCCTGGCCTGATCGCAGTCCATATGAATCCCCGATGCCTCCATCTCCGCCAGTGAAAAGACCGCCTGGAACTCCAGATCCGCAATCCTCTGCAGGCCGTTTCTGTAGAGCAGCTCCGCCAGGATGTCGTGCAGAGGCAAGAGTACGGCTGCCTCCCTTTCAGCTGTGGCTCTGCCGCCCCCTTGCCCATCCAGAACGATGCCCAAATGCCTCTCCGCCAGAGAGGCCAGGCTGTGGTCTGGAATATTCTTCTTCCATGGATTGGAGGGCGAGCCGGATGGCGTGAGGTAGTAGTAGCCGGACCAGCAAATCTGCGATGCCAGCATCAGGTCGAAGACATTGCAGGCATGCAGCGGACCTTGGGCTCTGACGAGCGCAATGGCAGGCCTCGCATCGTAGATGACCTTCATGATTCTTCTTTGCTCAAAAAGGCCGGCAAGCAGCCGGCACATCTCTCCCGCACCGCCCCGAGCCGGATCATCGAAATCGAAAATGTAAACAGTCTTATCCGGAAGAGCCAGTGAGGCGAGATTGATACTGCCGCTCATAGGGTCCTGGCAGTCATTGCCCAGTGCCAGGCCGCAGATGCCGTACTCCCTCGCCTTTTCTAAAGCTGATTGCCATTCTTGCCGCGAATCTATTGAACCGGGCTCGAAGCCGAGATCGCTCATGATCTTCAAGGAATCTCTCAACTAATAAAAGCCTCTGCGCGCACTCTGTGCTCTATGTGGTGAGAAAAATTTGATCCCGTTCTTTGTGCATCTTTGTGACCTTGTGCCTTTGTGGTGGTTTTTCGTATATGATGCTGTTGGGGCTAATTACCGCATCACCACAAAGCAGCAAATAATTCACAAAGAAGGCCATCCTCCTTCCTTCAACCCCGGCTGCGCTGCCCGGCCAGGCTCTGAAAAGTATTAAGTCCATCCTCATCCCTAAGCCCCCTTCACGGAACAGACCTGTGAGCCTACTGAAATGAAATCGATAATCATAAAAGGTGCCCGCGAGCACAATTTGAAGGACATCGATGTCATCCTCCCCCGCGATAAGCTGATAGTCATCACCGGCGTCTCCGGCTCTGGAAAGTCCACACTCGCCTTCGACACCATTTACGCAGAAGGACAGCGCCGGTATGTGGAATCCCTCTCTGCCTACGCCCGCCAGTTCCTGGGCCAGATGGACAAGCCGGACGTGGACAGCATCGAGGGCCTCTCCCCGGCCATATCAATAGAGCAGAAGACGACATCCAAGAATCCCAGGAGCACTGTGGGGACTGTTACTGAGATCTACGACTACCTGAGGCTGCTCTTCGCCAGGATCGGAGTGCCCCACTGCCCTGAGCACGGCATCAGAATCGAGTCGCTATCGCCTGAGAGGATTGCAGACAGCATAGCCGGGGCCGCCGGACCGGATGAAGATGGCGGGCTCGCAGTGGAAGGTGCCGGAGAGGAAGGGACCGGCCCCGTTGGCAGAGCCGCAGGTCGTCAGGTCACAATCCTCGCACCTGTTGTCAGGGCCAGAAAGGGCACATACGCCCAGCTCTTCTCAGACCTCAATGCAGAGGGCTACTCCAGGGTGCGGGTGAACGGCCGGATCAGGAGGAGCGACGAGGAGATCGACCTTGACCGATACAAGAAGCACGACATCGATGTCGTCATAGACCGGCTCGACCCGTCACGGGACAGAGCCCGGCTGGTTGAGGCTGTGGAGGCTGCCCTGGCCAAAGCCGACGGCCTGGTCAGTGTCCTCCTCCCGGCAGGCGAGGAGCGCATCTACTCCTCCCGCATGGCCTGCCCCGTCTGCGGCCTGGCATTCGAGGAGCTTCAGCCCAGAATGTTCTCCTTCAACAGCCCCTTCGGAGCCTGCGAGACATGCAACGGCCTGGGCTTCAAGATGGAGTTCGACCCGGACCTCATAATTCCAGACAAAGAGCTCAGCATAGCAGACGGGGCTGTGGCCCTATACAGAAATGTCATGGACGCCTGGAGGGGCCAGCACCTCGCTGCCGTGGCCAAGCACTTCGGATTTAGCATATTTACACCCATCAGGGATCTCTCGGCAGAGCAGTACGAGATACTCATGAACGGCTCAGAGGAGCGCCTCCAGTTTCATATGAGCATGAAAAACGGTGACGCCTACTGGGAGCACAACGGTCGCTGGGAGGGCCTCATCCCCCAAAGCATCCGCCTCTACAGCCAGACGGCATCCCAGTACAGAAAGGAGGAGCTTGAGAGGTTCATGCGCATACTCCCCTGCCCGGCCTGCCAGGGCAGAAGGCTCAAGGACAAGGTTCTCGCTGTGAAAATCGCAGGCAGGTCCATCGCCGATGTGACAGACCTCTCAGTGCATGAGGAGCTGCAGCTCTTCAGCGGCCTGGCAGCCATCCTCTCCCCAAAAGAGCAGGAGATCTCCCGCCAGGTCTTAAAGGAGATAGTCTCCCGGCTTGGCTTTCTGGAGCAGGTTGGCCTGTCCTACCTCACCCTGTCCAGAAACGCAGGCACACTCTCAGGTGGCGAGGCCCAGAGGATCAGGCTGGCGACCCAGATAGGCTCGAACCTGACCGGAGTGCTCTACGTCCTGGACGAGCCCTCCATAGGCCTGCACCAGAGGGACAACTCACGGCTCATAGAGACCCTCAAGAAGCTGCGGGACCTCGGCAACACGCTGATAGTTGTGGAGCACGACGAGGAGACGATCCGTTCTGCAGACCACGTCCTGGACATCGGCCCGGGTGCTGGAATTCACGGCGGCTACGTCGTGGCCGAGGGCCCGCCGGCCCTGATAGAAAAGAGCGCATCATCCCTCACCGGCCAGTACCTCTCCGGGAAGAAGAGCATCCCGGTTCCTGCCAAAAGGAGGCGGAGCAGCAAGTTCATTCGCCTGATGGGCTGCCGTGAGAACAACCTCAAGAGCATAGATGTGGCCATGCCCCTCGGGGTCTTCACAGTCGTCACAGGAGTCTCAGGCTCAGGCAAGTCCACGCTCATCTACGACACACTCTACAGGGCCCTCATGAAGAAGATCTACCGCTCAACCACAGAGCCGGGCGACTTTGATGAGATCGCATTCGACTCGGATGTGGACAAGGTGATAGTGATCGACCAGAGCCCCATCGGCAGGACCCCCCGCTCCAACCCGGCCACATACACAAAGATATTCGACCCGATCCGCAGCGCATTTGCCGACACCAGGGAGGCGAAGGTGCGGGGCTACATGGCAGGCCGCTTCTCATTCAACCTGAAGGGGGGCCGCTGCGAGGCCTGCCAGGGAGACGGCATGATCAAGATCGAGATGAACTTTCTCCCGGACGTATACATCCAGTGTGAGGAGTGCAAGGGAGCCCGCTACAACAGGGAGACTTTGGAGGTCAAGTACAAGGGCAGGTCCATAGCCGATGTTCTGGACATGACCGTTGAGGAGGCGAGAGAGCACTTCAAGAACCTGCCAGCCATCAGGAGCAAGCTGGACACCCTCTCACGCGTCGGCCTGGGCTACATCAAGCTTGGGCAGAGCTCGACCACGCTCTCCGGAGGCGAGGCGCAGAGGATCAAGCTCACACGCGAGCTGGCCAGGCGCGGCACTGGCAGGACCGTCTACCTGCTGGACGAGCCCACAACCGGCCTGCACTTCGACGACGTCAAGAAGCTCATAGCCGTGCTGGACAGCCTGGTGGAGAAGGGCAACAGCGTTGTTGTGATAGAGCACAACCTGGATGTCATCAAGTGCGCAGACTACATCATCGACCTGGGGCCTGAGGGCGGCAGCGATGGCGGGCAAATCGTGGCAGCGGGAACGCCTGAGGAGGTTGCCCTGGTCGAGGAGAGCCACACCGGACGGTACCTCAGATCAAGGCTCAGGGCAGCGAAAGAGGGGAGTGTGATATGATCGACCTGGAGATCAATGGAGCAGTGCTCGAAGGCATCGATCTCATAATATTCGATAAGGACGGCACTCTCTTTCAGCTCTATCCCTACTGGAGCCGCATGGCTCTCCTCCGTGGGCGGTGCATCTGCCGGGCCCTGATGGCAAAAGCCGCCGCAATCCAGCCGGGCCTCGCCCGCTGGCTCGCCCTGCAGATGGGCGTGGACCTGGCAGAGGGCAGGATCAGCCCGCACGGTCCTGCGGGAATTGAAAGCAGGCAGCACATCCAGAACCTGCTCTGCAGGAGGCTGCAGGAGATGGGATATGCCGCAGACGCGCATATCATCCGGGAGGCATTCCGTCAGGCCGATATCTACTTCAGCCGGGAGGAGAGAGTTAGAGAGGCCCATGTGCCTGTAGCGGGAATGACAGACTTCTTGATGAGCCTGAAGGGAGTGTGCATGTGCGCCATGCTCTCCAATGACATATCCTCCAAGCTGGAGCTGTCCGCCCGCTCGCATGGCATAGAAGGATGCTTTCAGATGTTTTTGGGCGGCGACACAGCCGCCTTTCCAAAGCCCAATCCCTGGGGGGCCCGGGAGATAATGGCAGGGCTGCGGGTACCCCCGGAGAGGGCCGCCTTCATGGGCGACTCTGTGAGCGACTTGAAGTGCGGCAGAGATGCCGGCTGCGGCCATATCATAGCCGTCCTCTCCGAGATATCGGATAAGGAGGCGGTAGAAGAGCTGGCTGATGCCGCTGTGAGGGACTTCCGGGAGATAGTGGTTCGAAAAGCTGGGGTGGGTCTATATTGAGAAGACATTTTGGTTCCGATGCTGCGGATGCAGTTGATTCATCTGCAGCGGCTGCGGCCGCCGTAATGCTGCTGCTCATCGCAGGATGCGGGGCGGCATATGAGTACAATCTGCCGGTGAGCATCAAGGCCTCTGTCAATCCCTCAGTTCTCATGCCTGGAGACCTGGCCGTCATGGCCATTGAGCTGCAGCTCAACTCAGCCACCGGGGTCAGCGTCGCCCCATCAGGACCTGGCATGGGAACAGTGGCAGGCACCTCCATCACAAAAACCCAGTCCTCCACGCCCATCAATAGGACGGTTCTCAGGGGCTCGGGTGCAATTCATGTGCTCAGCCCCGAATACAGAAATGTGGGACTCATCGGGCCTGGGGACAGGGTAGTTCTATACTACAAGATAAAGGCAGACGAGAACATAACCACAGGAACATATTTGCTCGACTTTTCGGTGCTTGGGCCCGGGCAGGAGATAGCAGACATCCGCCGCCAGATACCCGTGAAGGTTGATACTGCATCTGTCAGCATAGCGAGAGCTGACTCAGCCAGTGCCGCCTCCATCAACCTCAATGTGGCCAATCCAAGGGAGAATACCCTCAACGCCGTGACCGTTATCCCTGAGTCGGATCAGGATTCGTTGGAGTTCTATCCTGATAGATATTACATCGGCACCATGGACCCGGATGAGGTCTTCACCATCAGCTTCTCAGTGGCTTCGCAGCCCGGCCGGAACTTGCGGGGAGGGCCGGTCAATATCAGCTTCACAGCACAGTACAAGAACGGAGAAGAGTGGCATCTCTCCGAGCCCTTCATCACCACATATGAGCCGGCCCAAACGCAGCAGCAGAATAGCAGCCTTCTGCCTGCCGGTGCGGTCCTGATCATCCTTTTGGCATGCGGGTCCTGGGTTTACAGAAGGAGGAGGCGCGAGAGGAGAGCTGTGCCGCGTTGAAGGGATGAAGCTAGCCGATATGCTGGAGTACATCGCCCTCGGCTTTGTCACAGACAGGTTCAAGACCATCATGTCCAGCCTGGGCATAATCATCGGAGTCATGGCCATAGTGGTGATGCTCTCCGTAGGCCAGGGACTCTACTCCGGCGTATCCACTCAGTTCAGCTCCTTCGACCTGGACGTGATAAGGGTGATTCCCGGCACATTCAGCTTCGGCGGGAGCAGCCAGATCAACAGGATCGCAGAGGAGCCTGCCAAGTTCACAGACAAGGACACGAAGGTCCTGGAAAACATCGTCGGCGTGAAGAATGTAGCTCCCGAGACGGTCGTCAATGTCATAGTCTCCTTTAGGGACAAAAACGCCACGGGCGTAGTCATGGGCGTAGATCCGGAGAAGGAGGAGGACGTCAAGGCCAAGATCTCCTCCGGGCGCTTTCTCCTCGACTCTGATTATAAATCGATAGTTATCGGCAGCGGCATATCCGATGGCCTCTTTCGGATGAGGATCATCCCCGGCAACAGGATCCGGCTCTACACCCTGGACAATCACATGGACTTCAAGGTGGTAGGAGTCCTGGAAGAGCAGCAGCAGTCATCCCTGGGCGGCCCGGAGAGCAGCCCCAACACCCAGATGTACATCACCCACCAGGCCCTGAAGGACCTTCTCGACCAGGAGAACTACTACTATGCCAATTTTAAGGTGACTGTGATCGATCCCTCCATGACCAACGACGTGGTGGACAGGATCAAAATAGACCTCAAGAGGTATCACAAGGACGAGGCCTTTGACGCCACCGCCCTCAAAGACATGCTCTCCTCCCTTTTATCCGTGCTGTCCATGATCCAGTATGCCCTGGGGGGCATAGGAGCCGTATCCCTGGTGGTGGGAGGAATAGGCATAGCCAATGTCATGATGCTCACAGTAAGCGAGCGGGTCAAGGAGATCGGTGTCATGAAGGCCCTGGGGGCCACCACCAGGGATATTCGCGTCTCCTATCTACTGGAGGCGGGAATGCTGGGGGTGGTCAGCAGCACCATCGGCATACTGGCCGGCGTGGCGATCTCATCGGCCATAGGCTCTCTTGCCGCCCTGCCTTCGTCCGTCACAGCATCATCGATCATCACCGGCCTGCTCTTCGGCATCCTTACCACCACCCTGGCCGGCCTGTATCCGGCCAACAAGGCCGCCCGGCTCGATCCCATTGTAGCCCTTCATACAGAATAAGTTTTACATACAATGAGGTACATTGTAGTTCCGTGGAGGGATTTTCATATCCAGATCAATACGGGTATTGCTGCTTGCCAGCCTGATCCTGGCAATGCTGCCTGAAGTCATAGCTCAGGAAGGAATCTGTCCCAATTACTACGGTCCGTTCGATCCAGACCCGACTGGCAATGAGAGCTGTCAGAGCGCCATACCGCCAGGGACATTCACCCTTCGCTGGGCTCATGGAGACGAAGGCAACTGGAGCTGGGAGGACTTGGCACAGGTCGAGATGACAGGCGATGTCCGGTACATTCTGACATACAACGAGACTGCACAGCTCGAGCTTGAGGGGTACGAGGATTCGACTCTGAACGGATACACTGGCATATGCTTTGCCAACCTGGGACCGGATGCACTGGTGGTATGCCTCAATCCCGAGATGGGCGCCAATGGGCAGGAGATTCAGCAGGGCGGTCCCGGACAGGGTCCGGAGCAGCAGGGCCAGCAGCCAGGACCGCAGCGGGTTCCTAGCTGAGAGGCATATTCTCTTTTTTCTTGATCACACCCTGATCTTTCCGAACATCCATCCGCCTAGCCATAGCATTGCCGCAGAAAATACGGCCATAACCGCCAGGCACAGCCCAGGAGGTATGGTGGACTCTCCCAGCAACAGGTAGCGGATGGCCTCGACTGCATATGTGAGGGGATTTAATCGAACCAGTCCGCCAAGCCAGGCTGGCAGGTCGGATATGGGAAAGAAGGCCCCGCTTAATAGGACGAGGGGCATGGTCATAAAGCTCATTATCACCTGGAATCCTTCGCTGCTGTCTATCTTCGATGCGAGGGCAATTCCGACGCCCATAAATCCCAGGCCCGAGACGGCCATGACTGCAATGGATGCGAGCACTCCCGCGAGGGAGACATATCTCGCCCCTATGAGGCTCGCAAATACGAGCAGCAATATGCCCTGGATGAGGGCGATTGTCACTCCCCCCAGCGCTCGGCCCAGGGCCAGGAAGAAGCGGCTGACCGGCGCCACAAGGAGCTCCTTGATGACACCAGACTCCCTCTCCCAGATGATGGAGCCCCCTGCAAAGAGGGAGGCGAAGAGGACGGACATGCCTATAAGACCCGGAGCGAAGAAGCCGAAGTCCAGGCTGCCTCCGCCCTTCAACTGAAAGCCGGAGATCAGCCCCGGCCCCAGGAAGAGCATGAATGTGAGCGGTGTGGTGAGGGCCCCGATCATGCGTGACTTGGAGCGGGAAAAGCGCATCATCTCGGCGAGCCACATTGTGGCGGCGGCATCAAATGCCCTTTTAACAGATGCCATCATCCCCTCCCGGAGCGGATCCTGTATCCCAGGTGCTCTGCCTCTCCTGCTTCCTTCTCTCTGATGGCCCGGCCTGTGTGATGGAGGAAGACATCATCCAGGGTTGGCCTGTGCAGGCTGATGGACAGGATGGATATGCCGCTGGCGGAGGCCAGGCTCATAATTTGGGGGATCATCTTCTCCCCTTCGCTGACGGACATGGACAGCTCGCCGCCCTTGCAGGAGATGACCCCTGCCAGGCCACGCTCCCTGAATGTGGCAGAGAGCCGCTCTGCATCTCCTCTCGCCATACTACCCTCCTCCAGCTTCAGTGTAACGACATCTCCTCCCAGCCGGTCCTTGAGGACATCGGGCGGGTCGAGGGCCACTATGCGGCCACTGTCGATGATTCCGATTCTGCCGCAGAGGCGGTCCGCCTCCTCCATATAGTGGGTGGTGAGAACTATGGTCACGCCCTCCTCATCGGAGAGCCTTTTGATGTACTCCCAGATGCGAATTCTCGACTGCGGGTCCAGGCCCAGGGTGGGCTCGTCCAGAAAGAGCACATTTGGCCTGTGCATAAATCCGCGTGCGATCTCCAGGCGTCTCATCATGCCCCCTGAATAGGTCCTGACCACCTGGTCGGCCCGGTCTCCCATCTCCACCAGTGCCAAAACCTCTTCTATCCTCTGCCTTCTCGCCCTTCCATCCAGGCCGTAGAGCCTGCCGTGCAGCTCCAGATTCTCCCGGCCTGAGAGCCTGTCATCCAGGGTGATGTCCTGGAAGACGACACCGATGTTCATGCGCACTGAGGATGCTTCCTTTACCACATCGTAGCCCCAGACACTGGCCCGCCCGGCAGTCGGCGCTGTCATTGTGGTCAGGATCTTGATGAGTGTGGTCTTGCCAGCTCCGTTGGGGCCGAGAAGGCCGAATATCTCCCCCTGCTCTATGCACAGGCTGACAGAGTCAACGGCCGGGGCTGAGCCGTAGCTTTTGCTAATGCCTTCAGTCTCAATGGCGCATGACATATGAGGCTATTCCTGCCGGAATATCAGAATATAGCGCTGCGGTATGAACTGCCTGCACTCCTCTAAGCGGAACCCGTAGTGCTTGAGCTGGGATATGGCCAGCTCTTTGGCGATGCCTGAGCCGAAGTAGGCCACCACATCCGGAGGGGTTATGGCATTGTCCACAATCACCAGCCGGCCGTCCTTCTTCATGGCCTTCTTGAGGCTTGATATGAACTGGTCCTTGACAGACTCGATGGAGGCGATGTATACTGCATGGTACATGGAGCACATGAATACCATATCTGCGCACTCTCGGGGAAGGCAGACGTCGTTGAGGCGCGCCTCGACTGTATTTATATTCAGGCCGTATTTGTCGCTGATCCTCCTGACATATGCCAGGGCGTCTGTGTTGATCTCAGTGGAGTAGACCCGGCCACTCCCGCCAACCAGCCCTGCGAACTTGAACGAGAAGAATCCAAAGCCGCAGCCTATGTCTGCAACGGTGTCACCCTCTTTGATGCCCAGGAAGTCCAGCATCTCCCCGGTCCTCTCCCAGCTCTCCCTGTTGGGGTTATTGAACGAGATAAATTCGTTCCATTCGTTGAGCTGATCGAAGCTCACCTCATTTCCCGAGTATTCGTAGACGACATCGTGGATCCTCTGAACTGCGAATTCGTCATCCTCCTTTGGCATCTCCGGATCTGCCACGGCTAGGTCATACTTTATGCGGACATACTTTTTGAGCAGCTCATAGTCCCCGTCCGCCAGGCGGTGGAAGAATTCGGCGTCGAACCTGTCGCCTGTCATCCGCGCCCGCTCCTCCTTCCCGGCCAGAAGGTAGAGGCAGAACCACTTGAAGACCGTGTACTCATCGCCGATTCTCTCCATCGGGATCAGGTCATCGTAGGCTGCAAGCGCTGCCCTTATGCTCTCTTCGTCCTTCTTCTCGAGGGCAGCGAAAAAGAGCCTCGCAGCCTTCTTGCCGAGGAGGGTGTAGCCCTGTGAGGAGGTGCCTATCATGCGATAGCGCACAAGTGATGATGGGGATGTGACAGCTATCCTGTCTGCGGAGCCATCGCTCTCGAAGGCGGCTGGCAGGGCATAACCGGCAGGCGTCTGCTGCATGCCATGTGCCCTCTGGCCGGCCGGCGCCTGGAGCATGGCTGAGGCCTGGCTGTCCTCACAGTCCTTGAGCCTGAACTCCAGTATGTAGCGCTGCACAGTGAACTGGTACTGGTCTACTATATGAAAGCCGTAATGCCAGAGCTGGCTGATTATCAGCTCCCTGGAGATGTAAGGGCCGTGGTACGGCAGGTCTTTGCCCTCAACCAGGTCGTTGTCCACTATTATGAGCCGCCCGTCCTCTTTGAGGTGCTTTTTTATGTTCTTGACGAATAGATCCCTCTCGCCGTCTGTGAGTGTGGCGTAGAGGATGTGATAGAGAGAGCACATGAACACCACATCCACATCTTCGCCGCCCTGCAGCCCCAGGTCCTCAGGCCGGTACTCATGAATAGTAATATTATTAATATTATATTTTTTCAGGTAGTCGTTGACATAGCTGATGTGCCTGTCGTTCGTCTCTATGCCGTACACATGCCCACTAGGGCCGACCAGATCTGCGAACTTGAATGTAAAGTATCCAGGGCCGCAGCCGAAGTCAATGACATTAAAGCCCTCATCTATTCCCAGCTTGTAGATGTTCTCGGCTATCTTGTCCCATCTCTCCCTGTCCGGATTGTTGAAGAGTATGAAGTCCTCAAGGAAGCGCAGGCTGGTTTTGGCATCGGGATCATCCTTTCCGATCTCCACGAAGTGGTACTTCATCTGCAGATACTCTCTCAGGTTTGCGTAGTTGTCCCTGGCTAAAAGCTCAAACCAGTCCCTCACTGTGGGGTGGGCGAGAAAGTCCTTCCTCTCCTTTTTCGGAGCCAGAAACAGCCGGCAGAGCCACTGCAGTGCTGTATACTCTCCACCGAAGTTTTCATTGGGAATTATCTTATCGTATATGTCTATCGCTTTCTTAAGGGGGTTTTTATCTCCTGTGTCAATGTAATCCAGCATCTTTCGTGCGGCTTCCTTTCCACCAGCTGTGATGTCAAAGGAGTCCAGGCTCCCGATATGTATCAGGGATGCCCTGGAGCTGACTGTCAGGACAGGGAGAGCGTCGGCAGGCCTTGTGCCCTCCTCTTTGCCACCAAGATTGTTTTCCAGAGACAGATTCGCCATTGATATTTCTCTCCAATTCACCGGATTTGTTTTGCCGACCGCTCAAGTGCCCCGGCCATCCTATCCATCACATCGGCATTGATCCTCAGCCCTGCCGCCCTGGCCGTATTTATGGCATGGTTCAGGGTCACTATGAAGCGGTCATTCGCATAGATATTATAATGCTTTCTGTAGTACCTGGGGGTGAAGTTGACGGTCATGACATTGGCACCGGCGAGAAGGCCCATCATCTGCCCCCTTTCATGAATGTATTCGAGGGCGCTCACTGCCGGGATGAGCGCCTCAGGCAGGCCCAGTCGAAGTATGGCCATGGTATTGAGTGTGAGCATCAGATCCCCGCAGGGCAGCTCCTGAAGGGGTGTTCCCTGATTGGGTATGAAGGGGGCACAGCTGGCGAAGTCAGGGCGAAAGTCCAGGGAGAGGCAGATATCCGAAACCAGGCTGTCTATGCTCTGATCTGGCAGGCCGATGATGTTTCCAGTGCCGATCTTCATTCCTGCCTCGCGGATCCATCTCATGCAGTCTATCCTCCTATGCAGAGGCCCGTGGGCGATCCTCTCATACTGCGCCTCATCTGATGTCTCGAACTTCAATATGAATGACCTGGCCCCGAGCCTCGCAAAGTGCCGGTATGTCTCAGGGCTTCTCTCTCCCACATTGAGCAGCACCTCTGCCCCCAGATCTGATATGGCAGGTATGACCTCCTCCAGCAGGGGGTCGCAGCGCGGATCCTGGCCGCTCTGCAGGAAGATGGTGGTGATGCCGACATCGGCAATGCTGCCAGCCGCTGACAGGACGGTCTGCGCATCCAGCCGGAACCTGCTCAGGGCGCTGTTCTTGCTTCTCATGGCACAGTAGTCGCATCCCTTCTGGCAGAAGTTGGAGATCTCGATCACGCCCCGCAGCTTGATCTCATCCCCAAGATGCCTGCGTCTTGTCTCTGCTGCCTGGCGGAAGAGCTGCTCCTGAAGCTCTCCTCTGCAGGTCAGCAGCCTGCGGATCTGCTCGCGCCTCATGCCCTCTTCCTGTGATCCCGATGAAGCCATGAAGGAAATGAGATCGGCATCAGACAGGGCATCGCTGGCTGAATTGAGCTGCCGGCCGGACATGAGATCCTGGTCAGACATGCTCTTATTCTCCCAGAGCATCACGGGTGGCGTTATCGGCATAAGGATGTAGCGGCCCGGGCGCGTAGGAGCTCTCCGGAAATGGCATGAACTCATTGGCATTGAACTGCTCCACCACCTCATCTGCCACAAATGCGCCGATGTCGGTGAGCCGGATGAGATCGCCCGTATCCTCGATCAGCCCGAACTGCTTGAGCCTGTTCACCTTCTTCCTGAAGAGCCCGTCGAAGGGCATGCCGGTCACCCTCTCAAAATAGGGCTTCTTGATATCGGAGTTCTTGAGGGGCAGGACTGTAGCCCAGCGCACCTGAGCCTCCCTGTCCCTGATGCAGCCCCGGTTCATGGGAAGCCTCCCATCATCGATGGCTGCATAGTACTCTTCGAAGTACTGGGTATTGAGGGCGAACCTATCCCGGAGGCTGCTGAATGCTGTCAGCCCGAGTCCGATCTGGTCGTAGAGCATGCAGCACTGGTTATAGGCATAGTGGGAGTAGTGCTCCCTTTTCCTGGAATATACCCGGCGCAGATTCTCATGAAATCCGTGCTCGGCCAGGATGTCTATGGCTATCTGCTTCATCATCATAGTCTCCTCGAATGATGGAATGCTGGCCGGATCCCTCTCCCGGAATTTGATGATATTGCCCTGCAGGTCTCCGTAGGCCTGAACCTTGAGCCGGTAGAGCTGGATCTCGTCCACAGGCAGTGCCGCTGCCTTTTCCATGACCGACGCCCAGTTCCCCAGGGTCTCGCCCGGGTGGCCGAATATGAATTCAATATTGAGCTGATAGCCGAGGGCCCTGGCAGCTTGGATCGAATCTATGGCCATCTGGGCGTCGTGGGGACGGTTCATGATCCTGAGGACATCGTCATCGAGCGATTGCACGCCTATGGTCAGCCTGTTCACTCCGTACTGCTTCATGATGCGCAGCCGCTCCTCTCCAACCGGCCCCACAAGGGAGCCGGGGTCGACATCGTAATTGAACTGGCAGCCTTCGGACAGCCTCACCCCATCACTGAAGAATTGCAGGAACCTCTCCAGCTGCGCGGGTGTGAGAAATGTGGGAGTTCCGCCGCCGATGAGAATGGACCTCGCATGAATCCTGTCGATGCCCAGCCTCCTCATGTATATGTCCATCTCCTTTTCCAGAGCGGAAAGGTAGCGGTTCTTCTCCTCCGTCTGCTCGCCCAGCTTTCCAGGATAGTGGCAGAATGTGCAGCGCCTCTCGCAGAAGGGAAAGTGTACGTAAACATCAAGCAGTCCGTCCTGCGGCATGCTGTAGCCTGCGAAGAGCTCTTCTTCAGTCATGGGGGGATAGCGGGTGATGGGCGGATAATGGACGGAGGGGACAAAATCGCCGTCATGGCATATCAGTCCCGCCGCCTGAAGCCTCTTTACGTCATCGACGCGCTGCCTGGCCCTGGCCAGGAGCTCCCGGAACCTGGAGGAGTTTTCCTGCAATGTGATCTACCTGGAGTTTGTGCTGAAATCATCACACCATATATTTTTACATTTCATAGTCATAAATCAGAATATTTCAACCATTATTGGATCTGGTACAGTCTTCTTTATTCCGATTATTGATAATAATAACCTATGGAGAAATATACTTTTCGGTAGGGCAGCAGAGCAGCATGAAAAGGAAGTGTGCTTGCATTTTCCGCCCGGGAGTGTCGTTAAGCTGCTTTTCGTCTCTATGCTCAACAGCTTTCTGGCCATATTTCTCCCCCATACCAGGGCATACTGGCTCGCCTCCTGGGAGGGCATGACATCTATGCTTCCTCCCTGGGAGGCTCATAATCAAAGACTGTGGTCAGCCAGGGATTGGACTGGGGCACATATCCGGTCCGCCTCGCCACATCCTGGCGGCTCATGCTTTCCATCTCCCGCCCGTCCAGGAGTATGCTGCCTTTGGGCTTGAGGCTTCTCTCCAATAGAAATCTTCTCTCCCAAACCCAAAGAGATCATTCCAGGCTGGATAGCTCTGGATAGACGAACGTCCTATCTTCGGGATACTGCAGGCCCAGCCGTTCCAGGTACTCTTTGTGAACTGCCTCCGGGTCCAGGTCTGCATCAGGATGGAGCAGTTTGGCAATGTATGTTATGCCAACCACCTGATCCAGGCCGTTGAGCACATCCCAGTCCATGACATAGACCCTACCGGACTTCACTGCGGAAATGCCGCTTGCACCGGCTCTGGCCAGCAGCTCATCTCTGACGGATTGCAGCCTTGCTGTATCCGAAGATGGCTCAGACTGCCATCCAATCTGGGTCTGGTCTGAGAATTGGGTCTGCCTCTTTATGATAACATCCGGATTCTGAGCGACAACCCACTCCCAGGCCACCTTGGGAAAGGCGGCTCCAAGATCTCTGGCCACGTTGTAGCCTTTAGCCACGCTCAGGACAGAGTCAAATCCTGAGCCTGGACCGAGTGCGGAAAGATCTGAGGTGGAACTCCACTCCGCATAGACCTTGGGCATGCTCTGGCCCCCAGTCGCCTGCACTACAGATGCCGACTTCTCCACGTACCATTTGATGTAATCGGATGCCTCTTTTTCCTTTCCCAGTATCTGGCCCAGGATCTCAATTTCGCGAGTTATGTTCTCCGGCTTGGTGAACTCCAGGGCCACCGCCTTGATGTTTTCGAAGGGGGCCAGGCCCTTTTCCACGCCATAAATGCCGTAGGGCTTGTCGGGATAGCTGTATCCGATGACCACTATATCCGGGGTGATGTCCTCCCCGCCGTCCCTGGCAATCTCTCCTATCATTTCATAGTCCAGGGCATTCCACTTGCCTGTGCTCTGCTTGTCCTTAAGCTGCGGAAAGTAGTAGCCTTTCTTTTGTACTGTATCCGAGACGCCGACTACCTTGTCCGCCGCTCCAAGCACGACCACGGCCTCGGCGGCGTCCGTGCTGGTTACAATTACCCTTTCCACAGGCATGGTGAATGTCACCCCTCTGCCTGCTGAGTCGGTGATGGTCAGGGGATATTCCACGGCGCATGCGGCTATGCATAGCAGCACAAATGCCAGGCCGGTGATTACCAGCGCTGAAAATTGATGTTTTTTCATATCTATTCCTTCTCTATATTGAATAGATTATGATCTTATTAAGTATAAATCATTTTTGTTGATAACTTAGTAGTAATATATTCGATATATTTATTACTATAAGATATTAATTTTAATAAGAGTTGAATGAGTAGACGTGGATAACTGCCAGGCTTTCAGGGGCTCTACATCCTGTAATAAGTAGTAATACTTAAGTATTTAGTAATACTAATTATGCCTTTGGAAATAGAAATTTATCAGTTTCATCCGGTCCATCGATTCCAGCCACATGCTGTGGCCGCTTGCATTATGGTTACAATCAGAAAAAGGATTAAAATTTTGTATTACGAAAAATTTATATATTATGATGCCATCAACACCTCTGTAGGGTCGACCTCCCCACTCCATCTTTGCGTTTCAGGCATGCCCCTGTGCCAGAGCGGTCAACCGTTATTGGAGGTTGCATGCCTGTATGAAAGCTCATAGGAGGTCGACTCCATATCCTTTTTGCAGAAGGCTATGGCTCTCTTTAAAAATCAATCCATCCTTGAGAATTGCCGTATCATGGGTCATGAAGCCGGTGACCTCCGGCTGATGGGACAACTCCAAATTCAGCCGGGAATAGGGTTTATTCAGGCTGAATACCACCGCTCAATCCACTGGAGTAAGCTTTTCCCCGTCGCTCCAGTAGAGGTCGTGTATGTGTTTAGGTCCATGAATTCAGCATCTATCGGCCCATTTCGTGCTATTCTTTCTTGCCTTTTCATTTAGAGCCTTTTTGGTGGGCATAGACTACCAATATCGTTTGCTTATTAGATGCATTCCAATTTATATTAAGCACAGCCGGACTGAATCAGCATCTACTGACCCACTCTCGAGCACCTAAACACATACGAGGTCGTCATTGATGAAAAACTTCCATGTCTTTCCATTGTCTGAGACCTCATAGCTCCCGGCTGTAAGTCCCTCCAGGGTTCCATCAGCTGTCATCTTCATCAGAGTCGGATTGGACAGATGGGCAAAATAGCCCATGCTGCTGTCTCCCAGGATGCTGGCAGACTTCACCACATCGGGCGAGCCGGTCTTTACTAGACTCCTCTGCCCCCGTGCCGGGCACGCCCGCCATGAGGATGCAAATGAGCAGCAGTGAGGCGGCTATGCATGAATTGTATCTCATGAAGCATCTCCTTTTTGCTACTAATTTTATAAATGATTATAAGAAATTTATTTCTATCTAATAACAGTGTGATTTCAGAAGCTATTATCAAAAGACTTAATACCAAGTAATATTAATTGCAGAATTGAGATAATGTATGGAACAAGATCTTATGAGAATTGGCATATCATTGCCTGAAAATCTCCTCGGTAAGTTTGACGATATAATCCAGCAGCGGGGCTATTCTTCCCGCTCCGAGGGTGTCAGGGATGCCATCAGGAGCTATATTATCGATTTTGAATGGATGAGCGACGGAGACGGAGAACGCGTAGGGGTCATCACCATCATGTACGATCATTCACAAAGGGGAGTGGAAGACAATCTCACCGAGATCCAGCACGAATTTGGCAGTATAATTCAGTCCAGCCTGCATGTTCATCTGGATGAAGAGACGTGTCTTGAGGCCGTGGTTCTCAGAGGCGGGGGGAAGGATGTAAGGCGGGCTACAGAAAGAATGATGGCCTTGAAGGGAGTGAAAAATGCAAAACTGACCACCACATCCCTTGGAAAAGGGCTATAGTCGGAAATGAAGAGCCGAAAGATGATTAACTGAGGAATGGGATGCCTGCCGAATCCAAAATTCTCTTCGCTGTATCCTTCTCCTTGCTGATCCTCACCTCCGCCATCGGTGCCGTGGGCAAGGATTATACATCCGACTACTGGGTGCAGAGGGGTGATGAGTTTTTCCAGAGGCAGTCCTTCTGGATATCCCTGGAGTGCTACAACAAATCGCTGGAGCTGGACGGAACAAATGCCTCGGTCTGGATGAAAAAGGGCCAGGCCTATAGCGGCCTTAACAGGTATGAAGATGCTCTATCGGCATACAATGAATCGATCAGCCTGGATTCTCATCTGGCTGAGGCATGGTATAGCAAGGGGCTGGCAATGGCCCATCTCGGAAGGTACATTGAGTCGATCCAGGCCTTTGATAAGGCCATCGATATTCACCCCCGCGCGGCCCTATCCTGGTACAGCAAAGGGCTCGCCCAGGCCAGTGCTGGAAGATTTGAGGAATCGCTTCAGTCCCTGGATAAAGCCACAAACCTGGACGGCGGGATTGCCGGTGCCTGGTACAGCAAAGCCCTGGTCCTGGCGGAAATGGGCAGGGATGATGAGTCCCAGGAGGCTCTAATGAAAACTGTGGAGCTGGACCCTGAGAATGAGGATGCATGGCTCGGCCTGGGGCTCGATCTCATGGACCGGGGAGATGAAAGCGGAGCCATTTATGCATTTGACAGGGTGGTTGCATGCAATCCGATAAATGCCGGTGCCTGGATCGGCAAAGCTGCTGCCCTGCGGATTAGCGGCAGGTACGATGAGGCGATAGAGGCCTACAACCGGAGCATAGAACTTGATCCTGCAGATGCAACTGCCTGGAATGGCAAGGCCGTGGCCTATGTGCAATTGAAAAAGTATAACGAGTCGCTCCCGCTATTTGATAAAGCGATTGAGATCGATCCCAATGCAGCAGGATTTCTATACAATAAGGCTGTTGTCCTGCAGGAAATGGGCAACTACAGCGAGGGGGCAGCGGTTTTGAGAAAGACGGTGGAAATTCAGCCGGATTGTGCCGTTTGCTGGAATAGCCTCGGGCTGGCCCTGGCCGGGCTGGAGAGCTATGGTGAGGCAGTAGAGGCCTATGACCGGGCCATTGAAGCGAATTCCAGCTACATCGATCCATGGAACAACCGGGGAATTGCCCTGATCCTCGGAGGGGAGGACTACGATGCCGCTCTGAAGAGCTTTGATCAGGCCATCAAGATCGATCCGCAGTGCATGCAGGCTTGGGCCAATAAAGCCAATGCACTGAAGCTGGGGGAGGATAGGGAAGTAGATGCTGAATACGCTATGAGAAAGGCAAAAGAACTGGGATACAAGTGACTTCAATCGAATTCATGCCGGATTCACTTTAAAAAAATAGTATGTGTTTAGGTCCATGAATTCAGCATCTATCGGCCCATTTCATGCCATCCTCTGTTGCCTTTTCATTTAGAGCCTTTTTGGTGAGCATAGTCTTCTGTGGAGTCCTGAAATTATTTCGCCGATCATCTAACTTGACTAATTCACATTTGATTACTAATACTAATTATAGTCTACTGCAAAACTTAATATAATATCTTGTTCAATATTGCCCACATGAAGGGGGAAAATATTGAATTATCAAGGCCTAAGGAGATCAGAGCCAGACTGCGCCACGAAAAGGATGAC